>Ga0308163_10003579_pt1 | contig 12911 bp, 8 predicted proteins | sample PhyTR1_FD_201037 | JGI IMG/M metagenome (GOLD analysis project Ga0308163, IMG submission 201037) | Phyllosphere microbial communities from UC Gill Tract Community Farm, Albany, California, United States - DLSLT.R1 | ecosystem: Host-associated > Plants > Phyllosphere > Unclassified | place: USA... | reverse complement strand
GCCAGCAGGCCGGCCAGCGCAGCGGCGACGGCCGATGGGGTGCTCAGTTTGATGCTCATCGAATCAGTCCTTCTGGGAAGAGGCGAGCCAGCCGCGCGGCAGCATGCGCGCCAAGGTGGCATCGCGTTGGAAAAAGTGGTGGTAGAGCGCGGCACCGGCATGCGCCAGCACCACTGCGATCAACAGCCAGAAACCATATTCATGGATGGCGTGCGACACAGCTGCCTTCTGCGGATCCGGCGCCACCAGCTTGGGCACGTCGACCAGGCCGAACCAGCGGAACGGACGCAGCCCGCTTGCCGAGTCGTAGATCCAGCCGGACAACGGAATGGCGAACATCAGGACATACAGCAGCCCATGGGTAGCGCTGGCGATGCGTTCCTGCCAGCTTGGAGTGCCGGGCACCGCGGGCGGTGCGCCGGCATGCAGGCGCCAGCCCAGGCGCAGCACCACCAGCGCCAGCACACTGATGCCCAGTGATTTGTGCGCGGTGTAGACCCAGAAATACTTCGGCGTCTTCGGCAGCTCGCCCATGGTCAGGCCGACCACGCCAAGGGTGAGGATCAGCAATGCGATCAGCCAGTGCAGGGATTGGCTCACGCCACCCCAGCGCTGCGCATTGGGACGGGTCATGGCGTGCTCCTGTCAGACGGCTCGGGCGGAACGGGGGCGGCGGAAGGTTCGTCGTCACCGGCGTTGCGGTCGCGAACGGCCTCCGCTTCGATGCGCAGCTGCACGCTGTCGCCGATCATGCTGGACCATGCGGTGATGCCGAAGTCGCGGCGGCTGAGCGTGGCCGTTGCCGAGAAACCAGCGGTGCGGCGGAACGGCGGCAACGGATGCCGTTTGAGGGCGTTGAGCTTGACCTCCAGCACGACTTCACGGGTAACCCCACGAAGTGTCAGGTCTCCTTTGACGCGGGCATGGGTTTCATCGATCTGCTCGACGCTGGTGGACACGAAGCGTGCTTCGGGAAAACGTTCGCCGTCGAGCAGGTTGCGTGCCAGCGCGGACTGGTTCCATTTGGCATCGCCCAGGTCCAGGTGGGAGATCGGGATACGCACGTCCAGGCGGGAAGCGGCCCAGTCGGCGGGATCGAACGCCAATTCGCCCTCACTGCCGGATACGGTGCCCAGCGCATTGGAAAAGCCGGCATGTTCGATGGCGAACAGGACCCGTGTATGTACCGGGTCGAGCCGGTACGTCGGCGTGGCCGCCACGCTGACCGCGGGCAGCGCGGACAGCAGCAAGGCAAGGGTAAGGCGTCGCAGCACGCGGTGGGCTCCTGCAGGGGGACGTGACGATCATACGCACGCCACCGGCTTCGCGAGCAGCCACATGGCTGCAACAGATCATGGTGCCGATGGTCCTTGCCTGCCAAGGCCCGTCGGCAACGCCACCGCCAGCATCCCGCTCGCCGGACGCATCGTCAAGGCTGTGTGACAATCGCCTGCATCCAAGGGGGAGCGATGGCCAAGCACATGCATCAAGGACGGGCGCTGGGATGGCTGTTGGCAGTGGCCGGCCTGCTGTTGTCAGGGCTGTTCCCCTGCCAGGCGCTGGCGGGCGCGCAGGATGCCGCCGAAACCCCGCGGCTGCGGCGGCTGGGCCCGGCGGAAGGCCTGCCATCGCGGATGGTCACGGCCTTGGCGCAGGACCGCCAGGGCTACATCTGGGCTGCTACCGATGGCGGATTGGCGCGTTATGACGGCGTGTCGCTGCGCAGCTGGCGGCATGATCCGCAGGCCGAGGGCAGCCTGCCTGGCGATGAGATCGAAACACTGCTGATGGACGTCCAGGACCGCCTCTGGCTGGGCATAAACGGCGTGGGCCTGGTCCGCATGGGACCGGCCCGCGACGCCTTTGAAACGCTTGACGACGTCAACGAGGCCTGTGACGGACAGTTCTGGACCTTGGCCGAACACGACAAGGCGCTGTGGATCGGCACCAGCGCCTACGGGCTGTGCCGACGCGACGAAGCGGGCAAGGTGCAGCTGTTCCGTCATGATCCGCATGATCGGCACAGCATTCCCGGTGACACGGTCTTTTCCAGCCTGGTCGATGGGCGCGGACGCCTGTGGGTCGGTACCGAGCGGGGTGTCGCGCGCTGGAACGGCACTGGCTTTGATCGGATCGCGCCGGCGACCCTGGGCGCCACCGCGGTGCTGCGGCTCAGTCGCGATGCGGCCGGCGGCGTATGGGTTGGCACGCAGTCCGATGGCATGTTCCACATCGACGCGCACGATGCGGTCCAGCGTCCCCAGTGGTCACAGGGCGACACCCTGCGCTCCTCCAAGGTGCTGCATGATCGCCAGGGCGGCTTCTGGGTAGGCAGCTCAGATGGGCTGCTGCGCGGCGATGAGCAACGGCTGCGCCGGTTGGAAGGCGACCGTGGCAGTGGTTTCCTGACCGTGCACAGCGGGGTGGTGGATCTGCTGCAGGACCACGAGGGCGGCATCTGGATCGCCTTGTTGACCCAGGGACTGGCTTACCTGCCGCCGGACTGGAAACGTTTCTCGACCTGGTACCAGCTGGACGGCAAGCCGCTGGACAGCCAGTACCTGCTGAGCGCGGCCAGCGACGGCACGGACTTCTACATCGGGGCGGCGCCGGGGGTGTATCGGCTCGATGCAAAGGGCACGCTGTCGCTGCTGGTCAGTGACCAGACCATCGGCAGCGGTGCGGTCTGGTCGCTGCTGCCGCGTCCCGACGGCACCTTGTGGCTGGGGCGCGCAGGGCGCATCACGGTGTACGACCCCCGCCGCGGCAGCCATCGCGACTGGTTGATCCACGGCGGCGCGGACCTGCGCCAGCGCATCGACCTGATGCGCGCCGCCCCCGATGGAACGGTGTGGCTGTCAGTGATGAACCATGGCCTGCAGCGCCGCGACGCGGGCGGGCGACTCCTGCAGGAAATACGTTCCAGCGATCTGCCTGGACGCAGTGAAGCGCCGATCGAACAGATCCGCTTCGATCCCCGTGGGCAGCCATGGGTGGTGGGCGACATGGGCGTGCTGCGCTTCCAGGACAGCGCGTTCCTGGCCGTGCCGGGCGTTTCGCGCGGACCGATCTTCGATATCGCCTGGGTTTCGCCCACCGGTGTGTGGCTGGCACGGCAGGGCGCATTCGAACGCTACGACTGGGACGGCCTGGGCCTGAACCTGCGCGAGCAGGTTGCTGCGGCAGAAGGCGTGCCGCCGGTGTCGATCGGCGGACTGGTGCCCGCGGCCGACGGACAGATATGGGCCACCAGTCCGCGTGGCCTGATGCGTTGGGATCCGCTGGCGCGACAGCTGCGCATCTACACCGAGCGCGACGGATTGCCCGATGCGGAGTTCAACGGTCGCCCGCCTGCGCAGGATGCCGCAGGCAGGGTGTTGGCCGTATCGAAGATCGGCCTGGTAGGCTTCGATCCGAACCAGCCCGACGCACGGCTGCCGCCATCGCAGTTGGTGGTCGGTGCATTGCGGGTGCGCCGCGACGATGGCGAAGGGTGGCAGGAGCTGCCCCTGGATGCCCCGGTCGTGCTGGGGCCGGATGATCGCGATCTGCAGATCAACGCACGCCTGCTCTCCTTCGCCAACCCGCTGAGCAATGCCTACCGCTTCCGCGTGGACGGGTATGACTTGAACTGGGTGCCGGCTGTCGACGGCGAGCGCACGCTGTCGCGCCTGCCTGCAGGCAGCTACCGCATCGAAGTGCAGGCGCGGCGCGCCGGCGGCGACTGGACCATCGCCCCGGACCTGCGGATGGAAGTGCTTCCACCGTGGTGGCGCAGTGGCGCGGCGCTGCTGCTGTATGTGCTGGCCAGCGTACTGCTGTTGGCTGCCCTGGCGTGGTACGTGCGGCTGCGGCTGCGTCGGCGCCAGCAGTGGCAGCTGACGCTGCACAAACAGCATCTTGCCGAACAGGCATCCCAGGCCAAGAGCCATTTCCTGGCCACGCTGGGCCATGAAGTACGCACGCCGATGACCGGTGTGCTGGGGATGAGCGAGCTGTTGCTGGACAGCCCGCTGGACGAGCAGCAGCGCGGCTACGCGGGGGCCATCCACCAGGCCGGCACGCACCTGTTGCGATTGGTCAACGATGCGCTGGACCTTGCACGCATCGAGGCCGGCCGGCTTGAACTGGACATCCGCCCGTTCGGCCTGCAGGCACTGCTGGACGAAGTGCAGGGCCTGATGGAGCCGCTGGCAGGGCAGCGTGGGCTTGCCTTCCAGCGACAGGTGAACGTGCCCGGTCATGTCTCGGCCAGCGGCGATGAAATGCGGGTACGGCAGATCCTGATGAACCTGCTGGGCAACGCCATCAAATTCACCGAGCGTGGCGAGGTGCGCCTGGCGGTGCAGCTGTCCGATGGCGGGGCAGGAATCGTGTTCGAGGTCACCGACACCGGGCCGGGCATCAGTGTCGAGCAGCAGGCGCGTTTGTTCGAGCGCTTCGAACAGGCCGACGGACCGCGCACCGCCTCGCGCTTCGGCGGCTCCGGGCTGGGCCTGGCGATCTGCCAGGAGCTTGCCGTGGCAATGGGCGGCCGCATCGGCGTGCAGAGCCGGCCCGACCAAGGTGCCTGTTTCCGTGTGGAACTGCCGCTGCCGTGGCAGATGGAGGCGCATCCCCCGGAGTCCGGCACCGGTCTGCTGTCGCTTGATCTGCCCGGGCTGGCGATCCTGCTGGTGGAAGATGATCCAACCGTGGCCCGTGTCATCGTCGGCCTGCTCTCAGCGCGCGGGCACCGCGTGGTCCACGTACTGCATGGGCTGGCCGCATTGGCAGAAGCCTCCACGGCGGCCTTCGACGTGGGGCTGCTCGACCTGGACCTGCCCGCACTGGACGGCCTGGCGCTGGCGCGGCAACTACGCGCGCTGGCGCATGAGTTCCCGCTGCTGGCGGTGACCGCGCGTTCGGATGCCTATGCCGAAGCAGACGTGCTGGCGGCGGGATTCGATGGCTTCCTGCGCAAGCCGGTGACCGGGGACATGTTGGTCGAAGCGATTGCCCGGGCGCGCCAGCGCCGACCTTCGCAGTGAAGCCACCGCCGACAACGGATGGGGCGTGCCGCGCCCTGCGCGAAGAGGCGGGCTTCGGTTTACCATGCCGGGACGGCGATGTGCTGTCGCATCCACCGCTGCGTTGAACGCGCGGTCTGGCAGGTGAGGGACGGCAATGCGGAGATGGCAAGGTTGATGGGTCTGCGTACGGCGATGACGCTGTTGCTGTCAGGCTGGCTGTTGCTTGCGCCTGCGCGTGCGTTGGCGCAGCCGGTTCCGCCTACGCCACGGCAGCTCACCGTATTCGACGGCCTGCCTTCCAACACCGTCAACCGGATGGCCGAAGACCGCCTGGGCTACCTCTGGATCGCCACCAACGACGGGCTGGCGCGGTTCGATGGCCGCAGCTATCGCATCTGGCGCGCCGAGGATGGCCTGCGCGACAACCGGATCTGGACGGTACTCGCCGATGCGCGCAACCAGTTGTGGATCGGTACGGAAAACGCCGGGTTGGTGCGCTTGTCCGCCGATCGCAAGCAGATGCATTTCTATGACCGCGCCAGCCAGCCGCTGCTGACCAGCAACACGGTCTGGAGTGTTGCCTCCACCCCTGATGGTGCGATCTGGTTCGGCACCTACGAGGGCGGCCTGTACCGCCTTGATGCGCAGGACAGACTGCAGCGGTTCCTGCCCGAGCCGGGCAACCCGCGCAGCCTGCCATCCAACAGCGTACCGTTCCTGGCAACGCTGCCGGACGGCACGCTGTGGGTCGGCACCAAGCGGGGCCTGGCGCGCTGGACCGGTACCGATTTCGAGCGCATGCCGGACGCGCTGCCCGCAGATGCAGTGATCAACGGGATGACTGCGGACGCCGATGGCAGCCTGTGGATCAACACGCTCGGCAGTGTGATCGTGCGGCGTGCCGACGGACGTTTCGAACCTGCGCCCTGGCCGGTCCCGGACAACGACCAGGTGCTCGGGGTGATGCTGCACGACGAGCAGGGGGGCTACTGGCTGGACACCCGTTCCGGGCTTGGGCGCGGCGTTGATGGCCATTATCAGCAGGTGCCGCTCTACAGTGCACTGGCGCGCGGCCGGGTGCGCCCGAACTGGACTGGCGCATTCCAGGACCGCGAAGGCGGCATCTGGCTGGCCAGCACCAATGCCGGCTTGTGGCACCTGCTGCCGCGCTGGTGGCAGTTCTCGGTACTGGCACGGCTGGAAGACGAGCCGTCATCGCTGCGCAACGCCTTCGTGCTGGGCACGGCCGCCTCGCGCGACGGGGGCGTGTGGACAGTTGGGGGCCATGGCGCGCTGGACAAGCTGGACCCGCTGACCGGGAAAGTGCAGCAGCACCTGACCTGGGTCAACGGCAACCACTGGTTGATGTCGGTGGCCGAGGACGCGCGCGGGCGGGTCTGGATCGGGTCGATGGACGCCCTGCAGCGCTATGACCCGGCCAGCCGCCGGGTGCTGCGCTGGGGCAGGGACGCGGGCAAGGATGCGGTGATGGAGGGCAACGTCCAGGACATCGCGGTGTGCGCTGACCAGGTCTGGACGATGTCGCCTGCCGGTGTGCAGGCGCGCGACCTGGACGGACACCTGCTGCACGACGTACCGCTCGGGCAGGGGGGGCTGCAGTCCGGACAGCTTGCCACCAGCCTGGAATGCGGGCCTCGCGGCCGACCGTGGCTGACCAGCAGTGCCGGCGTGCAGGAGTGGGATGCGCTGGGTGCGCGTTTCGTCCAGGTCGATGGTGGTCCATCGGGTGCGGTGCACGCCATGGTGCTGGCGGCCGACGACCAGGTCTGGCTCTCCCAGGATGGTCGCCTGGTCCAGCATCGGTGGAACGGCAATGCGCTGCAGCGCCACCGGGCGATCGGCGCGGTGCAGGGCTATCCGGCGCTGGCGGCCAACGGACTGGCGGTCGACGCCGGCGGTATCGTCTGGGCCAGCAGCCCACGCGGCATGCTGCGGGTGGATCCGCGCACGCCGAGCGTGCGCCTTTACGGCGTGCACGACGGCCTGCCAAGCCAGGAATTCCGCGAAAACACGCTGGTCTCCGCCACCGGTGGACACCTGCTGGCCGGCACGCCGGCCGGGCTGGTGGTGTTTGATCCGCTCAAGGTGGGGCCGGCAACGCGGCAGGCGCCGCTGGTGATCGAACGGGTCGAGGTAAGCCGCGGTGACAAGGTGGTCGACCTGACCCACGCTGCCGCGGTGACCATCGAAGATGGCGACCGTGACCTGCACATCGTGGCGCGACTGCTTTCCTTCAGTGATGCGGCATCGAATGTCTATCGCTTCCGGCTGGCTGGCTACGACCCGGATTGGGTGGATGGCGGGGCGGGCGGAGAGCGGGTGTTCTCGGCGCTGCCGCCGGGCCGCTACGCACTGGAAGTGCAGGCGCGTTCTGCCGACCACGTCTGGTCGCGGATCCAGACGCTCGAGTTCCAGGTGCTGCCACCCTGGTGGCGAAGCGTCACCGGTGTGCTGGTGCTGGCCGCAGCGTCGCTGTTGCTGCTGAGCGGCTTCGCGTGGTTGTATCGGCGGCGCCTGCATCGGCGCCACGATTACCAGATGGCCGTGCACAAGCAGGAAGTGGCAGAGCAGGCATCAGCGGCCAAGACCCGCTTCCTGGCCAATCTGGGACACGAGGTGCGCACGCCGATGACCGGTGTCCTGGGCATGACCGAACTGCTGCTGTCATCGCCACTGGACACCCGCCAGCGCAGCCAGGCCGAATCGATCCGCAGCGCCGGCGAGCACCTGTTGCTGCTGGTCAACGATGCGCTGGACCTGGCGCGGATCGAGTCCGGTCGCCTGGAGCTGCAGGCGCAGAGCATCGATCTGCACGCGCTGCTTGCCGAGGTGCAGGCACTTACCGCGCCGCTGGCCCGTCAGAAGGCGGTGCAGTTCACCTTGTACAACGAGCTGGCCCCGGGTCTGGCCGCAGAGGGTGATCCGCTGCGGGTGAGGCAGATCCTGCTGAACCTGCTCGGCAATGCAGTGAAGTTCACCCAGCGCGGTTCGATCACCCTGCTGGCGCGCGCTGGCGACCACGCATGCGGCCTCTGCTTCGAGGTCACCGACACCGGCCCCGGCATCAGCCACGAGCTGCAGAAGCGCCTGTTCCGGCGCTTTGAACAGGCCGACGGCGCACGTACCGCAGCCCAGTACGGCGGGAGTGGGCTGGGCTTGGCGATCAGCCGTGAGCTGGCGCTGGCGATGGGCGGTGACATCATCGTGGAAAGCCAGCTGGGACGCGGCACGCGTTTCCGCGTGGAGCTGCCGCTGCCGCTGCACCCGCTTGAGGCTGCCGATGCGCCGGCCGCGGACGGGCGACGGACACCGGCGCTTCCGCTGCGCATCCTGCTGGTGGAGGACGATCCGACCGTTGCCGAGGTGGTCGGTGGCCTGCTGCGCGCGCGCGGGCACGAGGTGGTGCATGCCGAGCACGCCCTGGCGGCGCTGCGCGAGATGGCCGGTGAGCGCTTCGACATCGGCCTGCTCGACCTCGACCTGCCTGGGCTGAGCGGCTTCGACCTGGCACTGCACCTGCGCAACCAGGGGCACGCGCTGCCGTTGTTGGCGGTGACAGCGCGCACCGATGGCGATCTGGCCGAGCGCGTCGCCGCTGCGGACATGCAGGGCTTCCTGCGCAAGCCGGTGACCGGGGATCTGCTGGCCGAAGCCATCGCACGGGCGATGTCGGCGTAGTGCGATCCCTCGTGCCGACCCTGGTCGGCACCGCCATATCGCCCGCCTGCAGACCTATTCGGCCACTTCCTCGATCTGCTTCGGCTCCGGACCGGTATCGGGCAGCTGCCAGAAGATCAGCGTGGAGGTCAGTGTGATCGCGCCCACGCACAGGAACGTGGCGTGCAGGGCTGCGGTGGCGCCATGTGACTCCAGTGGCGCGAAGGCCGCCAGCAGGCTGCCGGCGGCAGCAGCGCCGAAGCCGGCCGCCAGCATCATCACCATCGACAGCAGGCTGTTGCCCGCGCTGGCAAAGCCCACGTCCAGGTCGCGCAGGGTCACGGTGTTCATGACCGTGAACTGCAGCGAATTGACCGCGCCGAACAGTGCCAGCTGCAGCAGTCGCCAGCCCAGCGGCTGTTCCGGCGACATCAGCGCGAAGCTGGCCATCGCGATGCCTACCAGGACGGTGTTGGTCATCAGCACCCGACGATAACCGAAGCGCTCCACCAGCTTGACCGCCAGCCGCTTGGCGACCATGCCGGCCGCTGCGACCGGGATCATCATCAGGCCGGCATTCATCGGGCTCATGCCCATGCCGACCTGCAGCAGCAGCGGAATCAGCAGCGGCATGGCGCTGCTGCCGATGCGCGAGAACAGATTGCCGAGAATGCCGATGCGGTAGCTGGGCACGCGGAACAGGGCGAGCGAGAACAGCGGCGCGGTGGAGTTGGCTGCGTGCAGCCAGTAGCCGACCAGCGCGGCCAGGCCGGCCACCGTCATCAGCATCACCAGCGCATGCGGGGTACCCATCCCGGAGATGCCATCCAGGGCCAGCGACAGCACCACCATGCCGAAGGCCAGCATCACGTAACCGCGCAGGTCGAAGCGGTTGCGATGGGCGGCGTAGTGGTCGGGCATGACCTTCATGGCCACGAAATAACCGATCACCCCGATCGGCAGGTTGATCAGGAATACCCAGTGCCAGGAGGCGACTTCGACCAGCCAGCCGCCCAGCGTGGGGCCGATCAGCGGACCGATCAGCGCCGGGATCGCGATGAAGCTCATCGCGCGCAGGAAATCTTCCCGCGGCACCGAACGCATCACCGCCAGCCGACCGACCGGCAGGAGCATGGCCCCGCCGATGCCCTGCAGCACGCGCGCGGCCACCAGCTGGTGCAGGCTCTGCGCCAGGGCGCAGGCCAACGACCCGAGGGTGAACAGAATGATCGCGACCAGGAACGTGCGGCGAGTGCCGAAGCGGTCGGCTATCCAGCCCGATGCGGGAATGAAGGTGGCCACCGCAAGCGCGTAGCTGAACACCACCGACTGCATCTGCAGGGGGCTTTCGCCCAGGCTGCGCGCCATCGCCGGCAGTGCCGTGTTGACGATGGTGGAGTCCAGCATCTGCATGAAGATCGCCAGCGACACCAGCCACAGCAGGGGACGGATGGAGGCGTAGCTTGCTGTCATCGGGCCGGGATCCGCGCGATCGGGAGGCGCCATCATCGCCGAAGGGCGGTCATGGCGCGATCAACGCACGCCTTGCCGCCACGTCGGGAAAAGCGTCAGCGCGCGCTGAGCCGGTGAACGGCATCCACCAGCACCTGCACGCTGGCCGGATCCATGTCCGGCGACATGCCATGGCCGAGGTTGAACACGTGGCCTTCGCGCGACCCGCCATTGCCGGCCGCATAGGTATCCAGCACGCGCCCTGCCGCCGTGGTGATCGCTTCGGGGCTGGCATACAGGGTGGTCGGGTCCAGGTTGCCCTGCAGCGCGACCCGTCCGCCGGTACGGCGCACGGCCTCGTCCAGGTCCAGCGTCCAGTCCAGGCCGAGCGCATCGGCGCCGGTGTGCGAAAGCGCTTCAAGGTGCAGCCCCGTCCCCTTGCCGAACAGGATCAGCGGCGTGCGCTCGCTGCCCTGGCCGCGTTCGAGTTCGGCGGAGATCCGCTGCAGGTAGCGCAGCGAGAACTCCCGGTACATCGCCGGGGACAGCACGCCGCCCCAGGTGTCGAAGACCTGCAGCGCCTGCGCGCCGGCCGCGCGCTGGGCGCCAAGGTAGGCGATCACCGCATCGGTGACCACCTCCAGCAGCCGATGCAGTTCCTGCGGGTGGTTCAGCGCCATCGCCTTGATGCGCGCGAAATCCTTGCTGCCGCCGCCTTCCACCATGTAGCAGGCCAGCGTCCACGGGCTGCCGGAAAAACCGATCAGCGGCACCTGGCCATCCAGTTCGCGCCGGATCACCCGCACCGCGTCCATGACATAGCGCAGTTCCTGCTCCATGTCCGGCACCGCCAGCCGGGCGATGGCGGCGGTATCGCGGACCGGATGCCGGAACTTGGGACCCTCGCCCTCGACGAAGTACAGCTCCAGGCCCATCGCATCGGGGATGGTCAGGATGTCGGAGAACAGGATCGCCGCGTCCAGCGGGAAGCGGCGCAGTGGCTGCAGGGTGACTTCGCAGGCGATCTCCGGATTCTTCGCCATGGCCAGGAAGCTGCCGGCCTTGGCGCGCGTGGCGCGGTACTCCGGCAGGTAGCGGCCGGCCTGGCGCATCAGCCAGACGGGGGTGTGGTCCACCGGTTCACGGCGCAGGGCGCGCAGCAGGCGATCATTGCGGAGGGGACTGGTCACGTAAGGGTGTTCCTTGTGCGGGTGGGGCGTGGGGCGCTGTTCCGGGATGGGGCGATCAGGCGCTGCAGTGGAGGACTGCATAGCCTCGATGCAGCTCTGCATCGCGCGCTTTGTCGAAGGCCGCGCGGGCCTCGGCCTCTTCCAGGTACAGCTCGCGTCGAAGCTGCGAGCGACTGCCGATGCGGCCCGATTCGCGCAGCAGTTCCCAGCCGCCGAACAGGTCCGGCAGCAGGGTCAGGCGCAGGAAGCGGGGCGCCTCGGCGCCGATCGCGGGTTGTTGCAGGAAGGCATGCATGGCGCAAGTGTAGCGCCGGGCCACGCCCGGCGGCTCACGCTGGCGGCGGTGCGCACCTGCGGGTTCCCCGGCGTACAGCTGCGTCCGCTCAACCGCTGGCCAGCACGTCCAGCACGTCCTGTTCCGGTACATCGGCCACCACTTCGGCCTGTCCGATGCCGCGCCACAACACCAGGCGCAGGCGTCCGGCCACGTTCTTCTTGTCCAGCCGCATGCGCTCCAGCAGCGAGGCCGGCGCCAGGCCCGCAGGCAGCTGCACGGGCAATTGCAGCGACTGCAGCACGCCGACGAGTCGATCCGCGTCGGCCGCCGGTGCCCGCCCCAGCGCGGTGGAAAGCCGCGCCGCCAGCACCATGCCGACCGCGACCGCTTCGCCATGGTTGAGCGCATCGCGGCCCGGGGCGGCATAGCCCTGCTCGGTCTCGATCGCATGGCCGAAGGTGTGGCCGAGGTTGAGCAGGGCGCGCTCGCCTTTTTCCCGCGGGTCGCGTTCGACGATCGCCGCCTTGTGCGCGCAGCTGCGCGCAATGGCTTCGGCAAGCAGGCTGCTGTCGCCGGCGACAAGGCCCTGGGCGTGCTGCTGCAGCCAGTCGAAGAACACCGGATCGCCGAGTGCCCCGTACTTGACCACCTCGGCCAGCCCTGCGCGCAGCTCGCGCACCGGTAGCGTGGCCAGCACGTCCGTATCGGCAACCACCGCGCGCGGTGGATGGAAAGCGCCCACCAGGTTCTTGCCTGCGGGCAGGTCCACGGCGGTCTTGCCGCCCACCGACGAATCGACCATCGCCAGCAGCGTGGTGGGAAGCTGGACGCAGTCCACGCCGCGCATCCAGCAGGCAGCCGCGAAGCCGGACAGGTCGCCGACCACGCCGCCCCCCAGCGCAAACACGCAGGCATCGCGGGTGGCGCCCAGGGCGGCCAGTGCTTCGATGGCACGTCCGAACTCGGCAAGGTTCTTGGAAGCCTCGCCTGCCGGCAGAACGTGTTCGCCGATGCTCAGGTCCGGTCGCGCCTGCAGCAGTGCGCTGCGTACGCCGGCCAGGTACAGCGGGGCGACCTCGCTGTCGCTGACAAGCAGAACGTGGCGGCCGCGCACATGGCGGGCCAGCGCAGGTCCATCGGCCAGCTGGCCGGGGCCGATGGTGATGGAATAGGGATGCTCGCCGCCGACGGCGACGTGCAGGTGGGGGATGTCGGTCATGCGATGAGGTCCTGTCGCTGCCAGTGCGCGGCCAGCTTCACCACCAGATGGGAAGTGGCTTCGGCAGCGGTGTAGAGGTCGGT
>Ga0308163_10003578_pt1 | contig 12912 bp, 13 predicted proteins | sample PhyTR1_FD_201037 | JGI IMG/M metagenome (GOLD analysis project Ga0308163, IMG submission 201037) | Phyllosphere microbial communities from UC Gill Tract Community Farm, Albany, California, United States - DLSLT.R1 | ecosystem: Host-associated > Plants > Phyllosphere > Unclassified | place: USA... | reverse complement strand
CTGCGTCAGGACCGTCCCGCTCCCGGTAACGTCGCGAGTCTCTGCCCAGCTCTGCGCATCGTTGCGACGCCACCGCACGCGGTAGCCGGCAGCGCCCGGTACCGCAGTCCACTTCACCGTCGTGTCGTGGGACAGTGCCCCAGCGATCGACACGTCTTCGGGCGCCGCGGGGGCGGTCGCGATCCGCGACAGCGTCGCGACGTTTATCGCGGTTACCTTCGCTAGATACGGAAAGTCCATGCCCTCGATCGTGTCGCCGTAGATCACGCCCTTTTCAGTGCGCAGGTCCTGATGCTGACGATCCCAATTCTCGGCCGCGACCGAGAACCGCACCGCGGGGTAGCCGAGCTTAAGGAATGGCTCGTGATCGCCGCCACGGCCGAACCGATCAGGCCGGCGATCGATCATCACGTCGAGGCCGCCAGGAATGTCGCGCGCGATACCGTCGATCGCCTTGGCCAGCGCACGGCTGGGGCCGTCATCCTCGCCACCCTCGGCCCGGCGACCCTGCTGGGCGACCAGATCCTCGGAGGCGCGAATGCCTTCGGAGAACACCCGGACCTTGTCGGCGACACGTACCCCACCCTGCCCGACCGTGTTGCCGACGATATCGTTATTGAGCATCGCCGCGACCTGCCAGCCGCGCGCCTTCGCGGTATCGGCGAGCAATTCGGCGCCCCACAGGCCCTGCTCCTCCCCGGAGAACACCGCGTAAACGATCGTCGCGTCGAACTGGCGCTGCGACAGCAACCGTGCAGCCTCAAGCACCAGCGCGACGCCCGACGCATTGTCGTTGGCGCCGGGCGCATCGGAGGTGACGTTCATCACGTCGGTCACGCGGCTATCGATATGCGCGCCGACGATCACGACGCGATTCGGATCGCGGCCCTTCTGAATACCGAGCACATCCTCGACCACCACGCCGGTCGGTGCGCGTGGTCCGGTAAAGCGGCGCGAGATGCGATCGACGGTGATGCATCCGCCACACGTCGCGGCGATCTCCTGGAAACGGCTGGCGGCCCAGTTCCGGGCGGCGCCGATACCGCGCTTCGGATCGGTCGTGATGGACGCGGTGTGACGCGTACCGAAACCGACCATCGTGGTCACGTCTGCCTTCAGGCGAACCGGAGACGGAGCAGTGTAAGGGGCGGCGGCGGCAAGTAGCAGCGGAACGGCAAAAATAGGCATGAGCGGATCGTGGCCTGATCTCGCGCCACGCTCAAGGGGGTAGCGTCACAATCGTTCCCGGCGGGCAATTTTGTGTGCCGACAAGATGTTATGCAAAATGGACCGATCAAATGTTTGAGACTTTTTAAGCCAACCGCTATTATATGATCAAGAGCGCGAGGACCTAAGATGATCATTGGCCATTCTGTTTCAGACGGCGACGGCGTTATCCTCGCGATAGACGAACCGGTCGCTACGGTGCTGCAACGCACGCAGAAACAGCTTGTAGGCCTGTCCTATCTATCGATTACGCACCCCGACGACGTCGCGCGAAATCTGAGCCACGTTGCCGCATTGCAACCCAACGGCAATTCAGCCCGCATCCGGAAACGTTACATCGGCGGCGAGGGCGACGTCATCACGCTCGAAGTCCAGGTTTCGCGGCTCGGCAACGGCCAGTCGGGTAGACTTATCGGCACCTTGTGCACGGCACCTACCCTGGCCGAGCATATCGGTGGCGACGGCATGCCGCATCATCTTTGGCGCCGAGCCAAGGACTTACTGAGTGTCATCCGTGCTCGCGACGCCGTGCTTGGCTCGGACCTGTTCGCTGATCATGCCTGGACCGCGTTACTGATCGTGTACGTCGCCGAAGCCGAAAGCCGGATCGCCAGCGTCGACATGGTTGCCGACCAGTTACGCCTGTCGCGGTCGACGCTAGGGCGGTGGATTCGCGTGTTGCAGGCCAAATCCCTGATCGAACCGCCGGATACCGATCGTGACGCACTGCAGCTGACGCAGACAGGCATCCAGAGCGTCGAGCGTTTGCTCGCTACGCAGCCGGCGATGGCCATCAACTGACGCTTGCCGCCCTCAACTAAGCCGGTCGATCGCCTCTCGAGTCAGCGATCCGGGGATGATCATTACCGGTACGGGCAGCGCCCCTGCGTCCGTGCCTGCGAAATGCGCAATCAGTTTGCCCGGAGCACCGGTTGCGGCGGCGCCCAGCACCAGCGCGGCAATATCGGGGTTTGCGGCAATCATCTCGCGGATGATCTTCGCGCTTTCCCCCTCGCGCACGGTAATCGAGGGACGCAGCCCGGATTCCTCCAGCAGCGTGCCCGCAGCACCCGCGACCAGCCCCTCGGCGTGCAGCCGCGCTTCTTCCTCGATCGTCGCCTGGACGCCGCCGAACGCGATGAACTCCTGTGGCGGGATCACGGTCAGGATTTCAACGCCGCCGCCGGTCTTGACTGCACGTCGTGCAGCAAAGCGCAGGGCGATGCCTGCTTCCGGACTGTCGTCGATAACCACCAGATAAATGCGCATTTTCGCCCCCGTTATGGGACGTAGGTGGCCCGAAGCCGCGCACGACGCAAGACCACGCACTTGTGCCGACGGGGTTGACCCGAGCGGACGAGGGCGCGAGTAGGCATGCCGTTACGTCACGCCCTGGGGAAATCCATGTCGATCGAGATCAAGATGCCTGCGCTGTCCCCGACCATGGAGGAGGGTACCCTCGCCAAATGGTTGATCAAGGAGGGCGACGTCGTGAAATCCGGCGACCTGATGGCCGAGATCGAGACCGACAAGGCGACGATGGAGTTCGAAGCGGTCGACGAAGGTACCGTGGTCAAGATCCTCGTCGCCGAGGGTACCGACAACGTGAAGGTCGGCACCGTCATCGCGATCATCGCCGAAGAAGGCGAGGACGCGTCGTCAGTCTCGTCTACGCCCACCGAGAGCGAGACGCCCGAGCCCGCCGCGAAGGAATCGGAAGCCAAGCCGGACCCCAAGGATCCGAACGACACCGGCAGCGAGGCCAAGCCGGTCGAGCGGACCGAGGCTTCGGCCGAGGATCATGGTCGTCCCGACGATGCCGGTGCGGCCAAGCCCGCCGCCAGCGGTGACCGCGTGAAGGCGAGCCCCCTCGCGCGCCGTCTTGCCGCCGACAAGGGCATCGATCTCGGCGCCGTGTCGGGTTCGGGGCCGAAGGGTCGCATCGTCAAGGCCGACGTCGAGAGCGCGAAGCCGGGTGCCGCACCCGCTGCTGCGAAGACCGACGCTGCTGCGCCGACGGCTGCCGCTACTCCGGCCCCTGCCGCAAAGCCTGCGACCGTGCCGGACATTCCGCACGAGGCGACCAAGCTCAGCAACGTGCGGAAGACGATCGCACGTCGCCTGACCGAGTCGAAGCAGACCGTTCCGCACATCTACCTGACCGTGAACGTCCGCCTCGACGCGCTGCTCAAGCTGCGCGGCGAGTTGAACAAGAGCCTCGAATCGCGCGGCGTGAAGCTGTCGGTCAACGATCTGTTGATCAAGGCGCAGGCCGTCGCGCTCATGCAGGTGCCGACCTGCAACGTGATGTTCACGCCCGACCAGCTGATCACCTTCCAGCGTGCCGACATCTCGGTCGCGGTGAGCACGCCGTCGGGGCTGATCACGCCGATCATCGTCGGTGCGGACACCGCCTCGCTGTCGTCGATCTCGACGCAGATGAAGGACCTTGCGGGCCGTGCGCGCGACGGCAAGCTGAAGCCCGAGGAATACCAGGGCGGCACCGCCTCGATCAGCAACATGGGCATGTTCGGCATCACGCAGTTCGATGCGGTCATCAATCCGCCGCAGGCGATGATCCTCGCGGTCGGCGCAGGCGAGAAGCGTCCGGTCGTGATCGGTGACGAACTGGCGGTCGCGACCGTCATGTCCGCCACGGGCAGCTTCGATCACCGCGCGATCGACGGGGCCGATGGCGCGCAGTTCATGAAGGCGTTCAAGCACCTCGTCGAGAACCCGCTGGGCATGCTGGCGTAAGATCGTGACGACCACCGCCTCCACCCCGTTCGCCCTGAGCGAAGTCGAAGGGCATGAGACTCATGTACCTCGACTGCGCTCGGCACGAACGGTTTAGGGGGGGATTCGACATGAAGCAGACCACCATCGAGATCCTGCACATCCTCGGCGGGCTCGTGGCGGCGGTGGCGATGACCTGGGCGGCGGCATGGTCCTACCCGCTTGGGCAGGACGTGATCTGGTCTTGCGGGGCCGCAGCGATGGTCGCGACCGTGCTTATGGGCGTGGGGCCGTTGCGCCGCGCTCGGCGTCTCGACCGAACGACCCGCAGGAGTGAAGCGTGACCGACCTGCCCCCCAACACCGCACCGACGATCCGCGTTACCGCGATGCCCGCCGACGCCAACCCATATGGCGACATTTTCGGCGGCTGGCTGATGGGCCAGATGGATCTTGCCGCCGGCTCTGTCGCATCGCGGCGTAGCGGCGGCCGTGCCGTCACGATTGCGGCGGACGCGATGAAGTTCCACATGCCGGTGGTCGTCGGTGACGAGGTGTCGGTCTACGCGCACCTGATTGCGGTCGGCCGCACCTCGATGACGATCGAGGTCGAGGCGTGGCGTCGCGCGCGGCACAGCAACGACAGCTGCAAGGTGACCCAGGCGCGCTTTATCTTCGTGGCGGTCGGCGACGATCGCAAGCCGCGGCCCGTGCCGCCCGAAACCAACTGATTTTCAAAGGACTCTACCGTGGCTGATACCTATGATCTCGTCATCCTCGGCTCGGGCCCCGGCGGTTACGTCGCCGCGATCCGCGCGTCGCAACTCGGCCTCAAGGTCGCGATCGTCGAGCGCGAGCGGCTGGGCGGCATCTGCCTCAACTGGGGCTGTATCCCGACCAAGGCGCTGCTCCGCACGTCGGAAATCTATCACTACATGCAGAACGCCGAGAGCTATGGTCTGAAGGCGGACAATGTCGGCTTCGATCTCGCCAAGATCGTCGACCGTTCGCGCAAGGTTGCCGGCCAACTGAACGCGGGCGTGAAGGGCCTGATGAAGAAGAACAAGGTGACCGTCGTCGAGGGCGTCGGCACCGTGACGGCGAAGGGCAAGCTCAGCGTCAAGCAGGGCGACAAGACGGTCGAGCTCGAAGCCAAGAACATCATCGTCGCGACCGGCGCCCGCGCGCGCGACCTGCCGTTCGCCAAGGCCGATGGCGAGCGGATCTGGACCTATCGTCACGCGATGGTGCCGACCGAGATGCCGACCAAGCTGCTCGTGATCGGCTCGGGTGCGATCGGCGTCGAGTTCGCCAGCTTCTACAACGACATGGGCGCCGACGTGACGATCGTCGAGATGCTCCCGCGCATCCTCCCCGTCGAGGACGAGGAAGTGTCGGCATTCATGGACAAGGCGCTGACCAAGCAGGGTATCAAGCTGCTGACCCAGACCGGCCTCGAAGGTCTTGCACCCTCGGCGAACGGCGTCACCGCCAAGATCAAGGCGAAGGACGGCAAGGTTTCGGAAGAGACCTTCAGCCACGCGATCATCGCGATCGGCATCGTGCCGAACACGGAGAATATCGGGCTCGAGGCGCTCGGCGTCGAAACCGACCGCGGCCACATCAAGACCGACGGCTATGGCCGCACCAACGTCGACGGCATCTGGGCGATCGGCGACGTTACCGGCGCGCCGTGGCTCGCGCACAAGGCCAGCCATGAGGGTATCATTGCGGTCGAGAAGATCGCCGGCGGTTCGCCGCACCAGATGGACAAAGCCAACATCCCCGGTTGCACCTATTCGCGCCCACAGGTGGCGAGCGTCGGCATGACCGAGGCGAAGGCCAAGGAAGCCGGTTATGAGCTGAAGGTCGGGAAATTCCCCTTCATCGGCAACGGCAAGGCGATCGCGCTGGGCGAGGCCGAGGGCTTCGTGAAGACAGTGTTCGACGCGAAGACCGGCGAACTGCTCGGTGCGCACATGGTCGGCGCGGAAGTGACCGAGTTGATCCAGGGCTATGTCGTCGCGCGCCAGCTCGAGACGACCGAGGCCGAGCTGATGGAGACGGTATTCGCGCATCCAACGCTGTCCGAGATGATGCACGAGAGCGTCCTCGCGGCGTACGGCCGGGCGATCCACTACTGACCTTGCGATCCTCCCCCGCCAGGGGGAGGTGGCACCGAAGGTGACGGAGGGGGAGGATACGAAGCAGGCGTGGTCGCTTACCTCCCCCTCCGTCTGGCAAGCGCCAGCCACCTCCCCTGGCGGGGGAGGATTTGAAGGTGGTACGCCGCGCTTGTCCGTCATCCTGACGAAAGTCAGGATCCAGGATACCGCCCGCAGCCCGTTGTAACTCTGGATCCTGACTTTCGTCAGGATGACGACGTGTGATGCCACGCATGCTAGCGACCCTGTACCACCGATATCCGGCCGACCCACCGATCCGGGCAAACCATCCCGTTTCGGCCCTATATTTCTTGACTGTCGCGTGTGACGCACCGAAAGGTCGCGCCAGCCATCAGGTCCGGCTGGAAGGATCTCGCGGCTAAGACCTCAACGTGCAGGACCCGCGAATGTCGATCGAACCTGCCGCTCGCACCCAACAGCGCTACATCGCCATAGCCGCAGCCGCGCTGTGCATCGCCTCGCTCGCACTATTCTGGCCGGGTACCGCGATGTACGACACCGTCGCGCAATATCGGCAGGTCCTGTCGGGCGTGTACGACGACTGGCATCCGCCGGCGATGGCGCGGGTCTGGGCGTTGCTCGCGGCATTCGGCCCCGGTGCGACTCCGATGCTGGCCCTGCAACTCGGCACCTACTGGCTGGGCCTTGGCATGATCGCCGCTGCGTTAGGCCGGGTCGGGCGTTCGCGGAGCGCCGTCGCCATCCTCGCGATCGGCTTGCTGCCGCCTTTCCTCGGCTGGCAGGGCGTCGTTCTCAAGGACGCGCAACTGGCCGGTGCGCTGCTCGCTGCGGTCGGGATCATCGGCTGGTGGCGGCTTGCGCGCCGTCCGCTGCCCGGCGTGATGTTGGTTCCGATCGCGGTGCTGCTGGCCTACGCCGTGCTCGTCCGCGCGAACGCCGTCTTCATCGTCGTCCCCCTGCTCGTCACTCTCGCCCCGCGCCCGATCCACCCTGTAGCAAAGCTTGCAACCGGCTTCATTGCGGTGGTGCTCGTGCTCGGCGTCGCGCCTGTCGTGAACCACCGCCTGCTCCGCGCACAACCGAGCGGCGTCGAGGCGACCCAGGCGCTCTACGACCTCGCTGGCATAGCCGCGCGCGTCCCGACCAGCGACACCACCGGCCTCACGCAGTCAGAGGCTGCGACCGTGATCGCCCGGGGTTGTGCGAAACCGTTCTTCTGGGATCCGCTCGGCGACGAGGCGCATTGCGGGACGACGATGGCGCGGCTGCGCGCGCTGCCGGCCGGGGCGCTGTACGTCACGCTGGCATCGGCGGCGCTGCATCATCCGATCGCCTATGCGGGACACCGCCTCGCGCACCTGAACTCGACCGACCGCTGGCTGGTCCCATTCCATTGGCCGAGCGCAGCACCGCCTGCCGCGTCCGAGCCGAACACACTGGGGCTCGCCAATCCCGGCGCCGGCGCGCGCGCGTGGGAGGCGCTGACTGCGGCCGTCGTCGAGACGCCGCTCGGCTGGCCGATCGCCTGGATTGTCCTCGCGATCGCCGCGCTTGCCGTGAGCCTGTCGCGTCCGCGCGATCCGGTCCGCGATCTCGCCACCGCGCTGCTCGTATCCGCCCTGGCGCTCGAGGCGAGCTTCGCCGTCCTGAGCATCGCGTCCGACCTGCGCTATCACCTGTGGCCGATGATCGCGACCGCGGTGGCGGTCGTGCTGCTGGCCGATCACGCGCCGCCGCGAAAGATCCTTACGGTCGGCGCGAGCGCGCTCGTTCTCGTCGTCGTCAGCGGCACTGCCGCACGCGGCATGCTGCCCCAGCCGCCGCAGACCTATGCAGGCATGCTCGGCTGAGGCCTCTCAAGCCGCAGGTCAGCGCCGCCGACGCACCGTCCTGCGCGGACGGGACACGGTTTCGTAATATTCGGTCGTGGTGGTCGTCGTGGTCACCGGCACGGATTGCACGATCACGGTGGTCGAACCGGCAGGATACGCCTGGCCACTGGTCGTCGTTACCGTCGTAACGCCGTCGGGCGATGTCCAGGTGCCGCCCGGTGCCACGGTATAACGACCCGATTGCGGGTATCCGGCATCATAGGACGGCGCGGCATAGTCCGGGGCATAATCGGGGGCATAATCGACCGCATCTGCTGCATAGGCAGGCGGCTGTGCATAGCCGGCGCCATAACCACGGACCGGTGGCGGCGGTGCCCGGCGAACGCGATCCTCGGATTTGTCGATCGCATAGCCGGTCGCAGCACCGACTCCTGCACCGATCAAAGTCCCGCCGAGTCGATTGCCACGACCACCGATGACGTTGCCGGCGACGCCGCCCGCGACTGCGCCAATCGCGGCGCCACCCACACCGGTATCACCACGGCGCGGCGTCGGGTGATCTGCGTTGGGTTGGACGTAGCCACGGTCGCTCGGGCTCGCATTGACGTTGTCGTTGCGCGCATAGGGGCGTGGATCGGCTGCGACATAGCCGCTACCGCCGGCACGATCCCAGTCGATGTTGCTTGTCGTATCGTAGACCGACCCGCGCGCGTCGATCAGCACGGCGTCGTCGTAGTAGCGCGCCCAGTTATAGCCCTGCGGTGGCTGCGCGAGGCCGTAGTTCGACCAGTCGCCGACGTAGAAACGCGGTGCATTCCAATAGGCGGGCACAGCCCAGCCGCGATGCGGACGGCGATAGCCCGCCCAGCCACCGGGGGCGTTGGCACCCGCCCACCAGCGCCCGCCGATCTTGCTGCCCCAGCGCGAGGACCGTGGCGCAGCGACCGGCCGGGTCGGCGCCTGCACGACGGGCATCTGCGCGGCGATCGGACCGGGACGGCTGGGACGGGCCATCGGCGCCTGCATCGCAATGCCAGGGGCGGTACCGGGCGCGGGATAGCTTGCGCCGGGACGTTGCGCGTCCGCGACACCGCCCGCTAACACCAGCCCCGCGCTCGCGATCAAAAGCCTCCGCATGTCCGTCTCCCTGGTTTGCCACCCGATCCAGCGCAAACGCCGGATATCTTAACGCGTTGCTTACCAAGTGTGCGGGGGAGTCGCCAGAAGGCGTGCTGTCCCGAAACGGGGCGCGTCGGACCGGTCTTAGATCAGCCGCTCGGCGAGCAATGCCGCCAGCGCCTCGCACCCTGCCGCATCCTCGGCATCGAACCGCGCGGGTTCGGGGCTGTCGAGATCAAGCACCGCGATCAGTGTGCCGTTGCGGGTCACTGGTACCACCAGTTCCGACCGACTTGCCGCGTCGCAGGCTATGTGCCCAGGGAAAGCATGGACGTCCTCGACCAACTGCGTCTTCAGCGTCGCGGCGGCGGCGCCGCAGACGCCCTTGCCGACCGGGATGCGGATGCAGGCGACCTTGCCCTGGAAGGGGCCGAGCACGAGTTCACCCCCCTGCGCATCGGGTAGGAGGCGATAGAACCCCGCCCAGTTGAGGTCGGGGAGATATTCCCACACGAGGGCGGCGGCATTGGCCATGTTGGCGATCGGATCGGTCTCGTCCGCGGTCAGCGCGTCGAGCGCGGCGAGCAGGTCGCGGTAGAGATCGGCCTTGGTGCCGGCGGCGATATCGAACTGGTACATCTGTCTTCCTTGATTGAGAGGCAGCTAACGCTCCCCCAAATCCGTCACCCAGCAAAAGCTGGGGCGACGCAGCGGCAATGTGGCGATCCTCCCCCGCCAGGGGGAGGTGGCGCCGCAGGCGACGGAGGGGGAGGACACGGAACATCCGACATCGCGTGCCTCCCCCTCCGTCTGGCTAGCGTCAGCCACCTCCCCCTGGCGGGGGAGGATTGTAAGGCCGTGCGCTAGGCTGGCTGACGGACGTTAACGAGATGCTCATCGGCATGCCCGCTCAATCGTCACGGACCTTGCCGCGGCCCGCCTTGACCCCGCTGCGAACCTTCTTCGTATCGACCCGCCGTGCCTTCGCCGCCTTGGACGGCTTGGTCGCGCGGCGCGCCTTGGGGACGATCGTCGCTTCCTTGATCAGCGCGACGAGGCGTTCGCGGACTTCCTGGCGGTTGAGCAGTTGCGAGCGCGATCCTTCGCTTCGCAAAACGAGGACGCCGTCTCGCGTGAGGCGCGATCCGGCCAGCACGGCGATGCGATTCTTCACCGCCAGCGGCAGGCCGGGCGAGAGGCCGACGTCGAAGCGCAGGATCACCGCGCTATCGGTTGTGTTGACGTGCTGACCGCCGGGACCGCCCGAGCGCGTCGTGCTCTCGATCAGTTCGCTGTCGTCGATCGAGATCGATCGGGTGATCGGGATCGCGACCATCAGTCCCTCGCCCGCTCAGTCGTCGGCGGAGTCGGGCGTCGTTACCGCATCGGCAGCCGGAGCGACGTTGGCAACCGGAGCAGCCTCGTCGGCAAAACCGGCCTTGGCGAACCGCTCGGGCAGCGGCGCTTCGGCGAGCACGTCGGGCTTGTCCGGACGTGGTACGATCAGGCGCTGTGCGTGGAGCATCATGCCGAGGCCGTCCGCCTTGCCGTAGACGCCGTCGCCGACCACCGGCGCACCGAGGCCGCTCGCGGCATGCACGCGAATCTGGTGCGTGCGGCCGGTCTCGGGCAGGAACTCGACGAGCGAACGCCCGTCCTTGATCTCCAGCACGCGCCAGTTGGTGCGTGACTTCTTGCCGTTCGGGTCCTCGACCATCCGCCAGCCGGTCTCGGCGGTGCTCACCTTGCCGAGCGCCATCTCGATCAGCCCCGACGTGCCCTCGACCACGCCGTCGAGGAGGGCGACGTAGCGTTTCGAAACGAGGCCCTGCTCGAATGCCTGCTGCAACCGGGCGTGTGCCTTGGGGTTGCGCGACAGGAGCAGGCAACCGCTCGTGTCGCGGTCGAGCCGGTGCACCGCCTTCGGCCACCGCTGGAAGCCGAACTTCAGGCTTTCGAGATGATTTTCGAGGCTCAGCGAGCCATCGCGGGGCGGATCGACCGGCAGCCCTGCGGGCTTGTCGATCACCAGGGCCTCGCCGTCGAGGAAGAGTACGCGTTCACCATGCATGGCGCCGCCCTTGCCATCATTAGCGCCTGCGTGCCAGAGCCCGTGTCGATGTTGCACCGCACACTGGCCCTCGCGCTCCTGTTCGCCCCCACGATCGCGGAAGCACAATTGTGCGAGGGACAGAGCGCGGCGATCGCGTCGGACGGTCGCGCGTTCGGGCATCTGCCGTATGGCGATGCGCCCGAGACCGAGCTTGTGACGCTGCCGTCGGCGTATTCGGTCGGCAATCCTTGCGTGGTACGCGCCGACATATTGCCCGACCTGTTGCGGCTGTTCGCGGCGGCGCAGGGTGACCCTTCGGTGATGGGTCAGCTTCGTGCGCTGTCGTGCCAGCGGTCGATCGCGCGCCAACGCAGCGTGTTCTGTCGCGGCGAGACTAGCAGCCCGGCCGATCGCGCGATCTCGGTCGCACCGCCCGGGTATAGCGAGCATTCGACCGGCTATGCGCTGGATTTCGCGGTCCGCCCGGCGAACGGGTGTCCGGATGCGGAGGCGTGCATGGCCGCGACCCCTGCCGCGCGCTGGCTGCGGCTGAACGCGCCGCGGTTCGGGTTCGAGCAGAGCTTTCCCGGTGGGAACAAGCAGAACGTGAAGTGGGAGCCGTGGCACTGGCGCTGGGTCGGGGCGAGCGAGAGTGCGCCTGGGGCAGCGAAGGCGCGGTTCGTGTTTGCACGGGCTCGGCGGGAGTACCCGGCGGATCCGGGGGTTTTGCCGCTGGTGGTGAAGGTTACCGTGCAACCGCCGGTGCCGGTGGCGCCGGTTGTGGTCGTGCCTTCGAAGAAGAAGCGGCGCTAACGCTCTTCCGATCCTCCCCCGCCAGGGGGAGGTGGCACCGAAGGTGACGGAGGGGGAGGAACACGCAATAATCGTTGCTCTTACCTCCCCCTCCGTCTGGCGAGTGCCAGCTACCTCCCCCTGGCGGGGGAGGATCGATTCAATTCATCGCCACCACTTAGTGGAGCACCAGCCCACCCGGACGCACGACGCCGTCGCGCAGCGCATGATCGTACAGCAACTCAGTCTCCAGCTTCACCTGATGCGACAACCGATCGAGCATCGACTCCGCCTGCACCCCGAACGCAGCCCAGTCCTTGGGCGAGATCGTCGGCAGCCACCGGCCGATGAACGCCTTCCAGTCCGAGCGGAGGATGTCGAGGTCCTCTTCCATCATCGCGATCGTGTCGGCCGAGCAATGCGCTTCCATCGCCACGACGGTGCGATCGATGACCTCGTCCTCGACGTCGAGGTGATCGGCAACTGTAACGGCAAGTTCGATCAGCTTGCGCGAGGCGAGCGCGCTCTGGGTGCTAGGTTGCCGCGCGAGCAGGACGAGGTCGGCGCACTGCCCGGCGATCTTCTCGTGATCGTCGATCAGCCGAGTCCAGTTCGCGCGATCCTGGTCGGATACTGTCCGCACTGCGATCCTGTCGTTCATGACGCCGCCTACTCCTTGCGAGGGCCACCCGGTGATACTGGAAATACGCGTTACACCGTGTCAGGGATGCAGATAGCGTCGGCCAGCACCTGGTATCTATAGTATTTCCGGCAGTGCGACCGTGTCGAAACGACCGTTCGACGCGGGCCCCTTTGACATCAGGCCGTGCCACGCCTATATCCGCCTTTCACCACAGCATCCGGGAAATGACATGCCGTCGCGCAGCGTGTCGATCGTATTGGATACCGAGGTTTCATACGCTGAAAGCCGCCGCACCTGATGCGCGCGGCCTTTTTGCGTGAACGTGCGTCCCGCTCGGGGGTTCCCGAGCACGAATTTTCGGCTG
>Ga0308163_10003575_pt1 | contig 12919 bp, 13 predicted proteins | sample PhyTR1_FD_201037 | JGI IMG/M metagenome (GOLD analysis project Ga0308163, IMG submission 201037) | Phyllosphere microbial communities from UC Gill Tract Community Farm, Albany, California, United States - DLSLT.R1 | ecosystem: Host-associated > Plants > Phyllosphere > Unclassified | place: USA... | reverse complement strand
TTTAGTTTTCATAAGCAGAACTCCGACGGCGCTGACGCCATAACATCAACAGATAGAGGGTGATCAGCAGGGCGCACATCAGGGTCATCAGCATCGCATAGGCCGCACCGCTGCCGGCTCGCAGATAGCTAAAGGATTCCTGATAAACGAAGAAGCTCAGGGTCTTGGTGCTGTCTACCGGCCCGCCGCGCGTCATTACGTAGATAATGTCGAAGATCTTAAAGGCATCAATGGTGCGCAGGACCAGCGCCACCCCAAGCGGGGCGACGATCGCCGGGAAGGTGATCGCCCGGAAGCGGCGCCAGGCGGAAGCCCCATCCAGTCTGGCAGCTTCAAACAGATCCTCCGGAATCGATTGCAGCGCAGCCAGCACCAGCAGCGTCACCAGCGGATAGTTCTTCCAGATATCCGCGAACATTACCGCATTGAGCGCGGCATCCGGTGAGCCCAGCCAGCTGCGGTAACCGTCGATAATACCCAGCTGGCTGAGCAGGGCGTTGATGCAGCCATAGTCCGGGTTGAAGTTAAGCCGCCACATCATCGCGTTGACGATGGTTGGCAGCGCCCACGGCAGAATCACCAGCACCCGCAGGATATTGCGTCCGGCAAACTTCTGGTTAAGCAGCAACGCCACCAGCACGCCAATCACGCCTTCAAAGGTCACCGAGACGAGGGTGAAATAAAGCGTACGGCCAATCGATGCCCGAAAGTCGGGATCGCTCAGCGCGTAAACGTAGTTTTCCAGTCCGATCCAGCCTGGCGTTTCCCCGCTGCCAATCAGCGCAGCATCAGTAAAACTCAGCCAGATGGTGCGCAACAAAGGCCAGGCGGTAAGCAGCAGCATCACCAGCAGCATGGGTGCCAGCAGCACCCATGCCTGACGCTGTTCGCGTTGACGCAAACTCAGCATCATGACTCCTTAACGCAGACGCGCAGCGCTTTTATCCACCGCCGCCATCGCATCCTGGGCCGTGGTTTTACCCAGTAACACCTGCTGCAACTGCTGCTGAAGCTGGTTCGAGAGACGCGAATAGTCGGCCGTTTCCGGACGTGACAGCATCACGTTTAGTGACTTATCAGCCGCAGCGATCAGGCTCTCCTGATCTTTTTTCACCGCCGGGTCCTGATAAGACGATTTCCAGATTGGCAGGCTGAGGCGGGCGTACTGATTCTGTACCGGCTGTGAGGTCATATACTGAATGTACTGCCATGCCTGCTCCGGATGGGTGCTGCCTTTGGCGATACCCAGACCCATTGAGCCGTTTACGCCGCCCGCCTGGCCCGGCGCATCACCTGGCGCTGGCATGATGCCAACGTCGCCCGCCACCTTACTCTGCTTAGGATCGTTGGCCATGTTGTACATATAAGTCCAGTTGAGCGCGAACGCCGCATCACCGTTGGAGAAGGATTTACGCACATCTTCTTCCAGATACTCGCGTGAAGCCGGATTACTCAGTCCGTCGTCGAGTGAACTTTTCATCAGGTTTAACGCTTTAAGCGAGGCCGGACTGGAGAAGTTGAGCTTACCATTTTGATAGAACTGGCCGCCAAAGCCCGACACCAGTGTGGTGTAGTCACACACCAGCGCTTCGGCCTGCGACCAGCTCCAGACCAGCGGATAGTTAACGATTTTTTTCTGCTTGATGATTTTTGCGTCGTCCAGCACCTGCTGCCAGGTCTGTGGCGGGGTGGTTATGCCCGCTTTGCTCAGCATCGCCTTGTTGTAGTAGAGATATTTAGTATCCAGAATCCACGGCATTCCCAGGGTTTTGCCCTTATAGATCACCGTGTTCATCGCGCCCGGGAAAACTTTATCTTTCTCTTCCGGCGTGATGCGGGCGCTCACATCCTGCAGCAGATCGAAACGGGTAAACTCAGCCGGCCAGATGGCATCGAACAGCACCACATCGTAACCATTGCCACCGGCACCGCGCGCCGCAACAATCTTGTCGTGCAGCGCTTCATACGGCACAAACTCCAGATTGACGCTGACATCCGGATGCTGCTTTTGAAAATTCTGCGTCATGGCGCGAATATCATTTTCGCTGTAGGCCGCCTGAGTCATAAACAGGGCATTGATCTGGCTGGCCGCTACCGCACTGCCGGCGCTGAGCATCAGCAGGGCGGCAACGCCCGCTTTGAGTTGAGGGGTAAAACGCTGTGACATGATCTTCTCCACTATGCAGCAACAGGATGTCGATTAATTAAATCAATTTGATTGATTTAATCAGGGGCGTAATCTGGTGCAGTAAATGCACTGATCAGGAAAGGTATAAGCAAACGGCGTGCCACAAAAATCGCAGCGGATGAAACAATGCCGTAACAACGCTGAAACTCAGACTGCGCTTTTACGCTAAAACTGCCTATCCTGTTCGCCCGGATTTGTGTGCAGGATCAAAGATATTATTTGCCCGCGCCGCCACAGGGACTAATACTGTCGGTCCCGCTGTAATGGAAAACAACATGACAACCTCGGGCACTAACCTTGAACATGCGCGGGCGCACAATCGACGCGTGGTGATTGAAGCCATTCGTCTGCATGGCGAACTGACGCGCGCAGAACTGGCCCGCATGACGGCGCTGACGCCGCAGACGGTCTCTAACATTGTGGCGGAACTGGAGCAGGCGGAACTGCTGACCAGCCGCCAGCCGCGCCGTAGCGGACGCGGTCAGCCGTCGATTCCGGTAACGCTGAATCCCACCAGCGCCTGGTCGATTGGCATTCATCTCGATCATCAGACGCTGCTGCTGGTGCTGGTCGATCTCAGCGGCGAAGTGCACCTGCGCCGCCTCGTTATGGTGCAAAAGCCCCAGCCCGCTGCCACTCTGGCGCGCATTGCTGGTGTGCTGGATGAGATGCGTACCTTTCTTGGTGCGCAGTGGAGTAAAGTTCTCGGCATTGGCGTGGTGATGCCGGGGCCGTTTGGCGTAGAGGGCATTTCCTCGGTGGGTCCCACCACCCTGAACGGCTGGGAGCAGGTTGATATCGAAGCCGAACTCAGAGCCCTCAGCGGATTGCCGGTCACGCTGGAGAACGATGCCACGGTAGCCGCCATCGGCGAACGCTTTCACGGCGTTGCTCGCCAGCTCAACTCATTTATCTATCTCTACATTGGCACCGGCCTCGGCGCGGGGATCTTTACCGATGGCCACATCTATACCGGCCACGCCCACAATGCCGGCGAGATAGGGCACATAGTGGTTGAACCAGGCGGACGCGACTGTTACTGCGGTAACCAGGGCTGCCTTGAACGCTACGTCTCGCTCCAGGCCGCCTACGAATTTTGCGGACTCGACCCGATGCGCGCGCTGCCGGAAGATCTGCTGCAGATTGAACCCGCACGGTTTGCGGCGTGGATTGACAGCGTGTTGATCCCGTTGCGCCAGGCGATCAATATTCTGGAATCGGTGTTTGATGCTGAAGCGGTGATTATTGGCGGGATGATGCCAGCGCCGTTACTGGAACAGATCGTGCACCGTTTACCGCCGCTTTATCAGTCGGTGCGTGGGCGCTATCTCAATGCGATGCGTCTGAAGACAGGAATGACCGGGAGTGATACCGCTGCGCTTGGCGCTGCCGCATTACCGATCTTTGACGAGTTTAATCCTCAGTTTCAGGTGCTGATGAAGCAGGCGTGAAAACGGGCGCTGCCGGTAATGGCAGCGCCAGCCAGATTAGCCAGGATAGATACCGCGATCTTTACGCGCCATCAGAATGCGCTCACACGCCACGATGTACGCTGCGGTGCGCAGTGAACAATCTTTCTCTTTGGCTTTCTCCCAGACGTGGACCATCGCATCGGTCATGATCTTGTCTGAACGACGGTTGATCTCATCTTCGCTCCAGAAGAAGCTCGCCATGTCCTGCACCCACTCGAAGTAGCTGACGGTTACGCCGCCGGCGTTACAGACCACATCCGGCACCACGATAATGCCGCGCGTCGCCAGCATATCGTCAGCATCGGGATAGGTCGGACCGTTAGCGCCTTCCAGAACGATTTTGCAGCTCAGGATTTCGGCTCGTTCGCGGGTAATCTGACCTTCCAGCGCCGCCGGGATCAGGATGTCCATTTCCGTGGTCCAGAACGCCTCTTTATCGATGGTCTGTGCGCCCGGATAGCCGGCAATCTGCTTATGGGCGATCTGCCATTCAGTCAGCGCAGCCATGTCGATGCCGTCGGCATTGAACAGTGTCGCGGTATGGTCCTGAATCACCACCACTCGTGCGCCAGCCTCATTAAACAGGCGGGCGGCTTCGCTGCCGACGTTACCAAAGCCCTGCACCGCAACGCGGGCGCCTTCAATATCAATACCGGCACGACGCGCCACTTCACGGCCGGTGATAAACACCCCGCGACCAGTGGCTTTTTCACGACCCAGCGAACCACCGAGGTGAATCGGCTTACCGGTGACAACGCCGGTAATCGTAGTGCCGTGGTTCATGGAGTAGGTATCCATCATCCACGCCATCACTTTGCTGTTAGTGCCGACGTCTGGCGCAGGAATATCTTTTTGCGGTCCGATGATGATGCCGATCTCGCTGGTATAACGGCGGGTCAGTCGCTCAAGTTCACCGTCGGACAGTTTGAAAGGATCAACGCGGATGCCGCCCTTAGCACCACCATACGGCAGGTTGACTGCGGCACACTTGATGGTCATCCAGGCGGAAAGCGCCATCACCTCATTGAGATCAACATCCGGATGGTAGCGAATGCCGCCTTTGCCCGGACCGCGTGAAAGGTTGTGCTGTACGCGATAGCCTTCGAAATGGCGGATTGAGCCATCGTCCATTTGCAGAGGAATATCGACAATCAACGCACGTTTTGGATGACGCAGTGTATCTATCCAACGTGAAAGATCGCCTAAATAGGGCGCAACCCGGTCGATTTGTTGTAAGTAGGTGGACCAGGCAGATGTACTGCTTTCAGACGCATAAGATAACTTATCCATAAAAAACCTTTCTTAATGAAGTTATTTATTGTGTGGAGCCGTGGAGACAGAGCGCAAATCACTGCGCCGCTATAATCTAACACTCCTGAAACAAATAAGATGGTGATGTCAGCACCGCAGCAGCGCTGATTGCGCCTTTTTGGCGCATCCGCAGTGAATAATTATCCGCATTCGCTCACCATCATAGGCGAATAATCATGCGCATAGAGCGCATAGTGGCTGCATAGAAAGGGAAATATCGCCATTTTTCAGATCTTTGAAGGCGTTCAAAAAGTTAAATAATTGATCGCAGCCATATTGACTTTACTGCACCAATTAAGTGCATGAGAATAAGTAATCAAAGGATGAGATTAAGTAATGGGTTGCGGCGGGATAGCGCAGGCTAATCAGGCAATTAGCGTTGGCAGCCGTTCAGCGGAAAAGTAACGTGAAGTAAAAGGGGAAAGGGGTGGACCAGCCGGTGCGGCTGGTCCACGTGAGATTATTGCTGCAGCGCCTGTTCCGCTTCCTGCAGTTCCTGACGGGCTTCAGCCAGTTTCTGCTGACGTTTTTCAATTTTACTGGCGCTACGTCCTTCAGCCTGTGCTTTTGCCAGTTCCTGTTGCCGCTCCTGCACCTTTTGCTTTTTCTCAGCGACTTTCTCCTGCCGCTGCTGCAACAGACCGCTGTCGGTACAGTGGGCCTTTACTTCGCTCAGTGCTTTTTCAAGACCGGCAATCTGATGGGTATTATTATGCTGGCGAGCATAGGAGAGCTGGGTTTCAATCTCCTGCTTTTTCGCGGCACAACCGGTCAGGTCATCGGACGCCTGAGCAACGCTAAAGGTGGCAGGCAGCATAAATAAGCTAAGGATAAGCAAGGTTTTTTTCATTATCGTCTCGTCAATGAGTCTGTGTGGTGTCATCAGTATACGCAGCCATCTTAAGAGATTCTTAACCGAAAAAAATATGTGCCTGGGGCGGAAAACAGGGAGGGATTCGGAGAAAATGCTGCCTGCAGTCAGGCAGCCGAGGAGGTTTTGTTCCGGAGAGTCGCAACATAGTGCAGATTACGATCGGGACCGCTAAGCATCACCGGCTCACCTGCCTGGCGCTGCTGTTCAAAATAGTCCTGCATTGTCTGGCTGATGCCCGCGCCACACCACATCACATGATGCTGATGTAAATCGGTTTTCACCGCTGGCTCACCGCTGGTGTGCGAAGCAACATCAACGTTGAAGCCCATCGCCGACAGCCGAATCGCTTCCAGCCAGATTTCGGTTTCATCGCGCACGCTGACCGCTTCGAGAAATAGCGGGATGGTGCTTTCACTGCGTGATGACGCGCGCATCACCTTGTCAGCCTGCTGTTGCACCGACTGCTGGAAACGTCCCAGCCGACGTACCGCACCCTGACGGCGATCGGCACGCAGCCAGTCGCTGAGCGGGCGTAACAGATTAAAGATAAAATCATCACCGCTGTAGTCGCTGGACATTTTGTGCATCTGGCGCGACAACGACAACGGGGTACCAAATTCGAGTTGCCACAGCATATCGCCTTTGCGTGCTGTCCAGCCCGCGGTGGAGATGGCTGATGCGCTCGCCTGTCCCTGTTTAATTTCCTGTAGCGTCGCGCCGGTTGCGGTTAAGGCAACCAGACTGCGGACTTCGCTTAACTGCGCGTCGCTCCATTGATCCTGACGTATCTGCGGTGATAGCAGGCCCTGTTTCATCCAGCTTTTCAGATTCGCCGGATGGGTGCCCGTCATTGCGCAGACTGTTTCAGTAGTATGAGAATACATATCGTGCCCTCTGATGAGGGGAAGGCCGCCGGGATTAACCGGGGATGAACAGCCACTATGAACCTCATAACGACAAATTGATAGGGGGCGATCTGCGTTCAAACAGCAGCATAGCTGCCGTGACGCTGCGCTTATCCGCGGAGTAAAATCGGTTAATTACTGGCTGATCAGGTGGTTATATGATCAGGTATCAGGCGAATGAAAAGCTGTGTATTTATTCAGTAAAATTTATTTACGCTAAAAGAGCATGAATAAGCCGCTATTCAGCCGGTTTTTAAGAGCATACCGACCCGCCAACCCGTTACTTCCGGCAGGCAAACCGCTAAAATAGGCGGCTCAAATGACCAGGAGAAAGACTGCCAAATGCCTTATCGTTTTACACTCGCCGCCGTGACGGCTGCCGTTGTACTCACCGGTTGTGCCCGCCACGCCGCTAACGATGCTCCCAGTGAATTTGCTGCTGGCCCGACGCAGATCGATGTTTCACACATCAAAACCCGTGCAGACGATGGGTCCAACGTTTTTCTGACGGTGGACGGTAAAGATGCCGGCCCGTTACCCAATGGCGAAAGCATGCTGTTGCACGTTCCGGCAGGCAAACATCAGGTTGGTGGCTACGTCCCAACGCTGTTCGGTCTCGGTCGGGTCACCATTGCCCCAATTGAAGTGACAACGTCACCTGATGACGTCAAAAAAGTGGCTTATACGGTCACCCGTAATAAAGCGTCATTTGTCGAAAATCCTGACGAACAGGGTTAAGCGCACCAGTGATGACAGTAATCACCCAGCGGTAAGCCTCGCTGGGTGCATTCAGTCGGGGTAGTCCCGAAACTACAGGCCAAGCTCGCTGAGTGAAGGATGGTCATCAGGACGGCGGCCCTGCGGCCAGTGAAACAGTCGCTGGCTTTCAGTGATTGGCAGGTCATTAATACTGGCGTGACGCTGCATCATTAAGCCGTTGTCGTCGAAAGCCCAGTTTTCATTGCCGCAAGATCGATACCACTGCTGACTGGCATCATGCCATTCATAGGCGAACCGCACCGCAATGCGGTTGTGGTGAAAACTCCACAGCTCTTTAATCAACCGGTATTGCTGCTCCCGCAGCCATTTCTGCTGCAGAAAGGCGATAATCTCCGCGCGACCGGTAATAAAGGTGTCTCGATTGCGCCACTGACTGTCGATGGTATAAGCCAGCGAAACCCGATCAGCATCCCGACTATTCCAGGCATCCTCTGCCAGACGGACCTTTTCGCTAGCCTGTTCGGCGAGGGTAAACGGTGGCAAGGGCGGGCGAGGCTTCTCCATCATCTTCTCCTTACTCAGGCTCCGGCAGCCAGAGCCGACGCGGCTGCACCTATTAAAGCACAGCGACTCTCGGTTGATTTTAACCGGCAGGCTGACTGAGAGTGGCATCACCCTCAGCCGCAGTATTTAGAAAATCAGAGTGCGATCGCATGGATCTGGCTGACAGCACGCGCCGCTTCTTTGCCTTTCTTCACGAAATGTTCAGTGTAGAAGTCAATAAACTCCGGTGCTGGCTGGAAGTTATGCGGCGTTAACGACACCGAGAAGATCGGCACGTTGGTGCTCAGCTGGGCCTGCATCAGACCGCTGACAACCGCCTGCGCGACAAAATCATGGCGATAGATTCCGCCATCGACAACCAGTGCGGCACAGACTACGGCGTCAAACTTGCCGGTCTGAGCCAGACGTTGCGCCAGCAGCGGCATTTCAAAAGCGCCCGGAACATCCCATGTTTTGATCTCATATGGCGTACCGCGACTTTCCAGTTCCTGTTCGAATCCGCTCAGGGCCTGAGAAACGATTTCGCTATGCCAGTTTGCTTTGATAAAGGCGACTTTCAACGGCTGCATGACTTACTCCAGTTAAAGTGACATCGGCAGGCTGACGGCTGAGATAAAGCGCCTGTGCCCCGAATCAATATGTTTTGCCCGGATGGCCGCGCGAGTCAATCGATCGGCGGCGATCCGGCAGTCAGTAGATTGGCGCGCCCTGAAACGCTATTCAGGATAGGTCTCATTGTCCTGAATAAGTCAGTAAGCAGGGCGTTCAGCCGCGGCGAAAGGTGGATTCGACCGCCACTACTATACTGTAATGTAAAGAATCTGTGTCCGTCTTTATCGATCATGCTGTGTTTAAAGCTGAAACGCGCGGGGCGATGCTGGCAACATCGCGTTGCATAAACAGCCACAGTGTCCTCATCGCCAGACAGCGACAGCATCCTCACTGCTATCCGCTTCATCCGTATGGCTGCATCGTTAAACCACACCCCAGCGAAACCGCTATCTCCCCGGTAAAAATTACTCTGCAACCGCCGTTTTGCGTAACGGGTTCCGGTTAGGCAATTGTTCAAATAAAATACTGGATATTTGAACAGGTGTTTGTATAATAAATCTACTGCCCGCTGGGTATTGGTAGAGTTAGTGAGGGGTTAACCCATGATGATTTCGACTGAAAGCCTCAAATCACTGGAACAATCGGTCACAATGAGCAGCCGTGAACTGGCTCAGATGACCGGCATCACGCATGGAGAAGTTAAGCGGTTAATTAAAAGTCTGGAGACCGCCCAGCGCCTGTCGCAACCGATAATCGTCAATGATTATGAGCGGGAAGGGGAAGTGCGCCAGGAGTACCGCCTGAATAAACGTGATTCGCTGCTGGCCGTGGCGCGCCTGTCACCGGGCTTTACCGCTGAAGTGCTGGATCGCTGGCAGGATCGCGAAAGAACCACTCATCTGCCCGATTTCACCAATCCGGCGGAAGCTGCACGCGCCTGGGCTGAGCAGTTTGAACAGCGCCAGGCCGCTGAGCAGCAGCTGGCGCTTTCTGCCCCAAAAGCGGCTTTCTTTGACAGCTTTGTTGAGGTTGAAGATTCGCTGGGTTTTCGCCAGCTGTGCAAAATGCTGAAGGTCAAAGAGCCTGAATTCCGTCAGTTCCTGCTGGAACGCAACATTATGTATCGTGCAAAAGGGACGCTGACACCACAGCATTACCACCTGCAGGCCGGTTATTTCACGCTGCATTCCGGTGTGGGTGAAAACCAGCACGCCTTCTCCCAGGCACGTTTTACCTCAAAAGGGGTGAAATGGATCGCCAGCCTGTGGGCCGGTCATGTTTCAGCACAGCCTAAGGGCGCCGCCGCCTGACCGCTGCTTTGCTGAAATAATGCCAGATGCAGCCGGAAATCATTAAGGGTATGCCTCAACGCCGGGCATAAAAAAAGGCCGCAACACTGTGCGGCCTTTTTACGTTTTGGCGTAAAGTTAATTACCAGCCTTTAATGGCATCGCCTTTATAAACTTCTTCTGCCTTGGCCGCTACTTCAGGTGATTGCAGTGCCGATTTCAGCTTCTGAATTTTATCACTGTCTTTATTATCTTCGCGTGAAACCAGCGCGTTGACATAAGGAGAGGCCGCACTTTCCATAAATAAGCCGTCACGGTGCGCTGATAATCCAGCCTGCGCCGAGAAATTGGTATTAATGATCGAAAGGGTAACGTTAGGATCATCCAGCGTACGGGTCAGCTGCGGCGTATCAACTTCAACCAGTTTGAGATTCTTTGGATTCTCAGTAATATCCAGTGAGGTCGGTAAATAGCCGACACCATCTTTAAGCTTAATCAGGCCCTGTGCCTGCAGCAGTAACAGGCTGCGTCCGAGGGTGGTCGCTTCGTTAGAGATGGTGATCGTTGCGCCATCCTGAAGCTCGCTGATATTTTTGATTTTGTGCGAGTAGGCCGCAATCGGGAAGACAAAGGTCTTACCGACCACAGCAAATTTGTAGCCACGTTCTTTAGATTGATCTTCCAGATAAGGCAGACTCTGGAAGGCATTAGCATCGACTTCTTTATTATTCAGCGCTTCATTAGGTAACACATAGTCGTTGAAGTTAAGCACTTCCACATCCAGCTTATATTTCTCTTTCGCTACCTGCTGTACCACCTGCCAGATCGCTTCATCCGGCCCGGTATTAATCGCCACTTTTACTTTGTTGTCGTCATCCTGGTTACAGGCGGATAATAATAAAACAGAACTGGCGAGTAACGCCGTGAACAGACCTTTCATTATCAAATATCCCTTAGGTTGTAGATGGCATCAAAGATAATACAGAATTGTTATGATGCGTACTGGCTGACGGATATATCTTATAACCACAAACACCAGTATTGTTCATAAATTAAGCACAACAAAACCGACGCTGCCGTTTTGATGAAAGTATCACTGTCGAGGAGCTGTGCAATATTCTTCCTGCCACGACAATGGCGCGCTGCACAAGGCCGATTGCGCCGGAGCGGCGAATTTCTTCTATGCTTATCCCGCTAAGCAGGCCAGATCGTTCTGCTCAAAGTTGAATTATTAACAGGGATTTACCATGTCAAAACAGGATAACAACGCTTCCGGGGTTAACGCAGTCGAAGTAATGCGCAGCAGTCAGGCCTGGAACGGTGAGGAAATAGAATGCTACCCGGCGGGCCAGCCCGAACTGACCGTGATGCGGCTGTCACTGCCTGCCAACACCTCATTACCCTGGCATACCCATCCGATGCCCAATGCGGCGTTTGTGCTGTCCGGTACCTTAATTGTTGAAGATAAACAGAGTGGCGAACAACAAACTTTTAAGGCCGGAGAAGCGCTGAATGAAACGGTTAACAGCGCACATCGGGGTTTTACCCTCGACCAACCGGCCGAACTGGTGATCACCTACGCCGGGGTGAAAGGGCAGCAACTGACTGAGCCACTGCCAGGTGAACCGGAAGAGTTTTAAGACTTAAACAGCAGGCGCTGCGGCTAACCACCAAATCCGGCCTGACGCAATATGGCTTTTGCCTGTGCCGACGCTAAAAATTGCGCCAGCCGCTCCGCCTCGGGCGTGATGACTGCACAACCATAGGCGACGCGCGGGTTATACGCTGCCGGGATATCGATCACTGTCAGCCCGGCAACCTGGCGCAGGGCGGTCCGATAGCTGGAATATCCAATAAACAGATCCGCCTGGCCCTCGATAAGCAGCCATTCCGCCGCCAGCCTGCCAGCCGGCACCGGTACAGAATCAGGTCCACCGACCAGTGGCATTGCACGCTGACGTACCGCCACGCCAGCCGGACCCATCCGGCTAAAAAGCGCCTGAGTGTAGTCACCTGAAGGATCGCTTACCGGCGTTGACGTTGCCAGCCGCAGTTCATGGCGGGTGAGCAGGGTGAACCAGTCGTCACCGGTTTGCAGCACGTCGTTACGCACCGTCAGGCACAGCGTATTGCTGGCAAACGGGCTTACCGACAGCGCTCGTCCGTCATCCAGCAATCGCTGCGGATGCGCCATATTGGCGGAGGCAAACAGGTCACAGGATTCTCCCGCTTCGATGCGTTCGCGCAACAGTCCGGCAGGGCCAAATACGCTGTCGACAGCATGCGGAAAGTGGGCCATCAGCGCGGGCCATACGCTTTTCAGGCTACCAGCCGCCAGCACGCGCATCAGTCATTACCCTGCCAGGAGGTGCGGTAGAATCGCTGATACCAGTCGTTCGCCAGTTTGCGCATATCCACGTCCTGAAACTTCGCCGGGTAGAGTTTTTTCGCCATCCACAGTTCACCAATACCCATCGCTTCCGGCATCGGATAGCCCCAGGCTTTCGCGTAATCTGGCATCAGATAGACCCGATGGTTTTTCACCGCCGAAATGGTCTGCCACTGCGGGGAATGCTGGATTTCAGCGACCACCGACGGATAACGATCCTGGACAAAAATCACCTCAGGATCCCAGGCGATCACCTGTTCCATTGAGACGGTTTTGAATCCGGTCACAGTTGCCGCCGCCACGTTGACTGCGCCCGCATGCGCCATCATCAGACCGGTATATTTACCTGAGCCGTAGGTGGTCAGCTGCGGGTTTGCCATATATGCGCGAACGCGTTGATTGGCCGGAATTGCTTTCAGCCGGTCACTGACCATTTTACGGCCCCGATCGGTGGCTTCAATCAGCGCTTTCGCTTCTGCCGGTTTATTGACGATCTCTCCGATAAGGGTGATTCCTTCGCGCAATCCGCTATCGTAGGCGGTTTCTTCATCAGCCAGAGTCGGATTGAGTTTTGCTTTTTCGCCCGTCCGATCGTGGCGCAGGGAGATGGCCACCACCGGCATGCCCAGCGCGCTGATGCTGTCGATCATCTCCT
>Ga0308163_10003574_pt1 | contig 12926 bp, 9 predicted proteins | sample PhyTR1_FD_201037 | JGI IMG/M metagenome (GOLD analysis project Ga0308163, IMG submission 201037) | Phyllosphere microbial communities from UC Gill Tract Community Farm, Albany, California, United States - DLSLT.R1 | ecosystem: Host-associated > Plants > Phyllosphere > Unclassified | place: USA... | reverse complement strand
GGCCGTCGGCGATCAGGGTCGCCCCGACGATGCGGCCGCGCTCGTCACGCTGCACATCCACATCGGCCGGGTTGATCCAGTCCTTGGAGCCGTCCGGGTTCGGGCGATAGTAGGTTTCGGCGATCACCATGCCCTGGCACAGCAGGTTCTGCGCCGGCTCGTTGCTGTCCACCATGCGCGCATCACGCAGCAGCTTGTGGAAGAAACGGAAGTACATCAGGTGCAGGATCGCGTGCTCGATACCGCCGATGTACTGATCCACCGGCAGCCAGTAGTTGCCGCGCTTGTCGACCGCGTCACGGGCACCCGGCGAGGTGTAACGCGCGTAGTACCAGCTCGATTCCATGAAGGTATCGAAGGTGTCGGTCTCGCGCTCGGCCGCGCCGCCGCAGTCCGGGCAGGTGGTCTTGCGCCATTCCGGATCGGCCTTGATCGGCGAACCGGTGCCGACGAAGTTGACGTTCTCCGGCAGGATCACCGGCAGCTGCTCTTCCGGCACCGGCAAGGCGCCGCACTTGGGGCAGTAGATCACCGGGATCGGGCAGCCCCAGTAGCGCTGGCGGCTGACGCCCCAGTCACGCAACCGGTAGTTCACGCGGCGCTGGCCCTGGGCCTTGCGCTCGAAGCGCTCGGCCAGTGCCTCGAAGGCCCCCTGGAAATCCAGGCCGTCGAACTCGTCGGAGTTGACCAGCTCGGTCTCGCGGGTCTTGTCGCCGTACCAGTCCTGCCAGCGCGTGGCGTCGTAGGCGCTTTCTTCCTTGCGCAGCGACTTCAACGCGATGACCTGGCGGATCGGCAGGCCGTACTTGTTGGCGAATTCATTGTCGCGCTGGTCGTGACCGGGAACGGCCATCACCGCGCCGGTGCCGTAGCCCATCAGCACGAAGTTGGCGACCCACACCGGCACCTGGGCGCCGGTGACCGGATGGATGGCGCGCAGGCCGGTATCCATGCCGCGCTTTTCCTGGGTCTCCAGTTCGGCTTCAGAGACGCCGCCCTGTTTCATCTCGGCCAGCAGCGCGGCCAGTGCCGGGTTGGACTTGGCCGCGTGCTGGGCCAGCGGGTGTTCGCCGGCGATCGACACGAAGGTCACGCCCATCACGGTGTCCGGACGGGTGGTGAACACGCGCAGCGGGTCCAGCGTGCTGCCGTCGGCGTCACGCACGTCGAACTGGATCTCCAGCCCTTCCGAGCGGCCGATCCAGTTGCGCTGCATGGTCTTGACCGAATCGGGCCAGCCCGGCAGTTCATCCAGGCCGTCCAGCAGTTCCTGGGCGTAATCGGTGATGCGCAGGAACCACTGCGGGATCTCACGCTTTTCCACCAGCGCGCCGGACCGCCAGCCGCGGCCGTCGATGACCTGCTCGTTGGCCAGCACGGTCTGATCGATCGGGTCCCAGTTCACCACCGCGTTGCGGCGGTAGGCCAGGCCCTTGCGCATCAGGCGGGTGAACATGCGCTGCTCGTGCACGTAGTACTCGGGCGTGCAGGTGGCGAACTCGCGCGACCAGTCGATCGCATAGCCCATGGCCTTGAACTGGCCCCGCATGTGCTCGATGTTGGCGTAGGTCCACTTGGCCGGCGCGGTCTTGTTCTTGATCGCCGCGTTCTCGGCCGGCAGGCCGAAGGCATCCCACCCCATCGGCTGCAGCACGTTGTGGCCGGTCATCCGCTTGTAGCGGCTGATCACGTCACCGATGGTGTAGTTGCGCACGTGGCCCATGTGCAGCGCACCGGACGGATACGGCAGCATCGAGAGGCAGTAGAACTTCGGCTTCTCCGAAGTCTCGGTGACCTCGAAGGCACGGGTGGCATCCCAGTACTGCTGGGCGGCGGATTCAACCTGCTGCGGATCGTAAACGTTGGGTTCGACGCTGGTCATAAAAACGCTAGTGCGGCGGCAAAGCGGCACAGGGTACCGCAGTGCGGCAAAGGGCTCCAATCGACGCGGCCCACCGTCGCGACCAAACCTGTCATCTCATTGAATTGACTGGGGATTGGTGAAATACGTCAGCCCGCGCCGCGCGCCACGGCGCGGGCCGGGGCGCAGCAACGGCGGCGGCTGTGCTCAGGCGCGACGCGTGGAGGGGGCCAACGGCAGCACCGCCACCAGCCAGACCAGCCATACCCCGAAGGCCACGCGCTGGGCCATCGGGGCCGGCAGCAGGGCCTGCAGCGCGAACGCGGCAAGCAGCACGCCCACCCCGCAGGCCAGGTGCAGGCCGCCCACGGCACGCCATGCCGGCAGCCGCAGCGCGCCGATCCCGGACATCACCGCGCCCGGCACGAAGGCCAGCACCCACACCATCCAGGCACTGGCGTGGTACTGGCTGGCCGGGTTCTCCAGATCGCGGGTATCCAACGGCAGCACGCCCATCGCGGTGAAGCCGACCCCGGCCAGCATCAGCAACTGCGCACCGACCCGCATCGACCACGGCGCGGTGCGCGGCACCCGCAGCAGCAGGCGCAGCGCGACGAGGCTGGCGAGCAGGCCGGGCAGCGCGAAACCGAGAATGTTGAACGCCCGCGCATGCGGCACGTCCATCGCCCCGAGCAGCGCGACCGGATGGCCGACCGGATCGAACAGCGGCAGGGCCGCGCCGAAGCCCAGCACCGCGCCCACGAACAACACGGCGGCGGCAATGCCGAGCCCACCTTCCCAACGTTGGATTCCCTGCATGCTGCTCACCCGGCTGCGTCTGAAGGCCCGCATTGTCGCTGTTCCAACGCGAATCCGCCCGGTGGGGTTGCGTCCGGCCGCGGGCGGCACCATACACTTCCTCTCCAGTTTCCCGTTGATTTGAAACCATGAGCGATCTGCCCCACGTCTTTGACGCCACCACCGAGACCTTCGAGACCGAGGTGCTGCAGAAATCCCTGCAGACCCCCGTGCTGGTCGATTTCTGGGCCACCTGGTGCGGCCCCTGCAAGACCCTGGGCCCGATGCTGGAAAAGCTGGCCGGCGAATACCACGGCGCCTTCGAGCTGGCCAAGGTCGATGTCGACAAGGAGCAGCAGATCGCCGCGGCGTTCCAGATCCGCTCGGTGCCGACCGTGTTCCTGGTCAAGGGCGGACAGATCGTGGACGGTTTCCCCGGCGCCGTGCCGGAAGGCCAGCTGCGCGAGTTCCTGACCCAGCACGGCGTGGTCCCGCTTGAAGCGGCCCCGGACGAAGCGGAAACCGTCGAAGCGCCGCCGCTCGATCCGCAGGCCCAGGTGGATGTGCTGCGTGCGGCGATTGCCGCCGAACCGGACAAGGAAGAGCTCAAGCTCGACCTGGCCCTGGCCCTGCTGCAGACCGGGGCCACCGCCGAGGCCACTGCCCTGATCGACGCGCTGCCGGCCAACCTCTCCACCGATGACCGCGCCGTGCGCGCCCGCGCCCGCCTGGACTTCGCCAGCGCCCTGCAGGACGCCCCGGCTCCCGAGGTGCTGGAGGCGCGCATCGCGGCCAATGGCGACGATCTGCAGGCACGCCACCTGCGCGGCGTGCAGTTGCTGCTGTCCGGGCAGGATGCTGCCGCGCTGGAGCAGTTCCTGGACATGCTGCGCCGCGACCGCAGCTACGACGACGGCCGCCCGCGCAAGCTGCTGATCGATGCCTTCAAGGTGATCGAGGATGAAGACCTGGTCGGCCAGTACCGCCGCCGGATGGCCTCGCTGCTGTTCTGATCGGCCCCGGCCAGCGCCTTTCGGGGCGCTGGCCCAACGAAGCCGTCCATACAGACCGGCAACTTCGATGTGTGACGTGAGTCACGTTCAGAAACCCTGCACGACTCCCGGGCAATAATGCCGCCGCGGCCCACTGGAGGCTGCGATCCATCGGGGAGGATGAGGTCTGGGCCATGGCGGCCTACTTGGCTGCGCCCCGCCTTGCAGGGCCGTGAATGACCGTGAGATTGACCCGATTCCTCCGCTTCCCGATGGCCGCCCGCCTGTTGGTGCTGGCCGCCATGATGCTGTCTGCCGCGCCGGTCCTGGCGCAGGACTGGACCTACCGGGTCCGCCCCGGCGACACGATCTGGGACCTCAGTGCCCGCTACCTGAAGCCGTCCATCGCCTGGGAGCAGTTGCAGTCGCACAACGGCATCGCCGATCCCTACCGCCTGCCGCCCGGCAGCCAGCTGCGTTTCCCCGTCGCCTGGCTGCAGGTGCAGCCCGCCCCGGCGCGGGTACTGGCCGTACGTGGCCCGGTGCAGAGCCAGGCCGACGGCCAGCCCCTTCGCGAGGTCATCGAAGGCGACCTGCTGCGGATCGGGCAGGAACTGGTCACCGGCGAGGATGCCAGCGTCACCGTGGTCTTTGCCGATGATTCGCGGCTGCAGCTGCGCGAGCGTTCGCGCCTGCGCTTCGACCAGCTCTCCCGCTACGGCCGCACCGGCATGGTCGATACCCGCCTGCGCCTGGAACAGGGGCGCGCCAGCAACCGGGTGACCCCGGCCAACGGCCCGGCCTCGCGTTACATCATCGATGCGCCGACGGCGACCAGCAGCGTACGTGGCACCGTGTTCCGGGTCAGCGCCGGCCAGGATGGCCGGGGCGCGGCCACCGAAGTGCTGGAGGGCCGCGTGCAGGTCGGCAACCGCCGCGGCCAGCGCCTGGTCAGCCGCGGCCAGGCCACCCGCAGTCCCTCGCTCGATGCACGCCCCGCCGGCCTGGAGGCGCTGCTGCCCGCGCCCGTGTTGTCCAGCGAGCCGCAGCGGCTGGCCACCCTGCCCGCGGCGCTGGCCTGGCAGCCGGTGCCAGAGGCTGCCGGGTACCGGGTCGAGGTCGTGCGCGCCGACCAGCCGGAGGTCCTGCTGTTCGCGCGCGATACCGATACCACCGCACTCACCCTGCCCGATCTGCCGCCGGGCGAGCTGCGCCTGCTGGTCCGCGCGGTCAGCGCCGAACAGGTCGAAGGGCTGGATGCCGAGCAGGCGTTCCAGGTGCGTGACCAGCCGGTCGCGCCGCTGACCGTGCGGCCGCTGCATGGCCAGACCCTCAACAGCGCGCGGCCGCGCTTCGAATGGACCCGGGTGGCCGGGGCCGAGCGCACGGTGCTGCAGATCGCCCGCGATCCGCAGTTCCTCCCTCTCCTGCTCGAACAGGACACCCGCGCCACCCACCTGCGTCCCGTCCTGGACCTCCCCCCGGGCGAGTATGTGTGGCGCGTGGCATCGGTGGATCGCAACGGCGACCGCGGGCGTTTCGGGCAGCCGCTGCCGCTGACCATCACCGACGAACCGGTCGACCCGGCGCTGCAGCCGCCCGAGGCCGCCAACGGCCAGCTGACGCTGCGCTGGCAGGCCGGCGAACCCGGCCAGCGCTATCGCGTGCAGCTGGACCGTCGTGGCGACTTCCGTGCCCCGCTGCTCGATCAGGAACTGGCCCAGCCGGCGGTCTCGATCAAGCGCCCCTGGCGCGGCACGCTGCACGTGCGCGTGCAGTACATCGATGAGGACGGTTACGCCGGTCCCTTCTCGCCGGCCCAGCAGATCGACCTGCCGTGCCGGACCTGTTACGCCACCGGGGGCGGTGCGCTGTTGTTGTGGCTGCTGCTGTGACGCCCCTGCACCTGCCCTGGCCGCAACGCATCGCGCTGGCCGCACTGGTCGGCGCGCTGGCGGTCGTGGCCAGTCACTGGCAGTGGTTCTGGAAACAGGATGAGGTGGTCTACGACGCCTACGTCGGCGGCTGGGAATACACGCCCGATGCGCGCCTGCTGATCGTGGCCATCGACGACAACAGCCTGCAGCAGCTGGGCCAGTGGCCGTGGCCGCGCGGTACCCACGCGCGCCTGCTGGACCGGCTGACCGACGCCCGCGCCGCGCGCGTCGTGCTGGACCTGATGGTGTCCGAACCGGACCGCCAGGACAGTACCCAGGATGCCGAACTGGCCGCGGCGATCCGGCGCAACGGGCAAGTGGTGCTGCCGGTGCTGGCCGCGCCCGCCAGTGGCCCGCGCATGGCCGAAGAGCTGCTGCCGATTCCGCTGATCGCCGCCAACGCGGCGAGTCTGGGTCACAGCGACATCGAAGTGGACGGCGATGGCGTCGCCCGCGGCCTGTACCTCACTGCCGGCATCGGCTCACCGCACTGGCCGGCGCTTGGCTTGGCGCTGGCGGGCACGCACGGCCCGCTGCCCGGGCTGCACGATGATCAGCCAGACCTGGTGTCGCCGTACCAGTGGCGCCGCGACCACTACGTGCGCCTACGCTACGCCGGTCCGCCCGAACGCTTCCCGCAGGTCTCCTACGCCGATGTACTCAACGGCGAGGTCGATCCGGCGCTGCTGCGCGGCCGCCTGGTGCTGGTCGGCATGACCGCCAGCGGCATCGCGACGCGCCTGCTGACCCCGACCACCCGCGAGCGCTGGATGAGTGGCAGCGAGTACCAGGCCAACGTCGCCTCGATGCTGCTCGCCGACAAGGTGATCCATCCCTTGCCGTTGGCATGGCATAGCGCCCTCTCCGGGCTGCTGGTGGCCGTGTGCTGCCTGTTGTTGACCCTGCCGCGGGCGTGGCTGAGCGGCGTGCTCGCCCTGCCGTTGACGCTGCTGTCGAGCTTCGTGCTGCTGCGCGCCGGCAACCTGTGGTTCGCGCCGGCCGCCGCCTTGATCGGCATGCTGGCGGTGATCCTGTCCTGGACGCTGTGGCGGGTCAGCGCCTGGCGCCGCCAGGCCAACAGCGATGCACTCACCGGGCTGGGCAACCGGCTGCGCTTCGAGCAGACCCTGCAGGCCGAGCACGATGCCGGCCGCCGCAGCGGACGGCCGCTGAGCCTGGTGTTGATCGACGTGGATCACTTCAAGCGCCACAACGACGATTTTGGTCACCAGGCCGGTGACACCGTGCTGCGCCGGATCGCGCAGGAGATCCGGGCGCACGCGCGCCGGCCGCGCGACATGGCCGCGCGCTTTGGCGGCGACGAGTTCGCGCTGATCCTGCCCGACACCACGCCGGAAGGCGCAGTGCAGGTGGTGCAGGACCTGGTCGCACGGGCGCAGGCGCTGGAAATTCCCGCCGGCCGCGGCACGACCACGCACATCACGGTCACCGTCGGCGTGTTCACCCGGGTGCCGACGCCCGGCACCGAGCCGCGGCACTTCTTCGAAGGCGCCGATGCCGCGCTGTACCAGGCCAAGGCCGCCGGACGGAATGGGTATGCGGTCGATGATGGCGGGCTGGGCTGATACGCCCACGGCACCCATACGCAGGCGAATGGTAGACTCCCGTCACCCTCAGCACTGAGATGCACTCCGAATGAAGGCCTCCGTCTTCCGCCTTGGCCTCAACCTGTGGCCGCCGTTCCTGTTCACGGGCATCCACGTGACAACGGTCAGTCCGGATTATCGCCATGTGCGCGTCGAACTGCGCATGCGCCCGTGGAACCGCAACTACGTGGGTACCCACTTCGGTGGCAGCCTGTTCGCGATGACCGATCCGTTCTGGATGCTCACCGTGATGCAGAACCTGGGGCGCGATTACTACGTCTGGGACCGTGCGGGGGAGATCGAATTCCTCAAGCCGGGCCGCGGGACGGTGGTTGCCGAGTTCCGGCTGGACGAGGCGCTGCTGGATCAACTGCGTGCCGCCACGGCCAGCGGGGAAAAGTACCTGCACTGGTTCAGCAATGACATTGTCGATGCGAACGGCGAGGTCATCGCCCGCGTGCGCAAGCAGGTGTACCTGCGTCTCAAGCCCGAGGCGCGCCAGCGCGCAGGGTGAGACTTGGCGCGCTGCTATGCTCGCGCGCCGGATTCACGCCACGGAAGACCATGCGCCTGCGCCTGCTGCTGACCCCATTGCTGTTCGTCGTCCTGCCCGCCGCCGCACAGGAGCTGCGGATCCCGCCGGTCGACTATCCGGTCCTGCCGGCTCACGCGGCCAAAGCCGAGGGCTTCGTGCCGTCCGGCTGGCGCATCGATCAGCAGCTGCGTGGCGATCTCAACGGCGACAGGCGCGATGATCTCGTTCTGGTGCTGCGCCAGCAGGACGCGCGCAACATCGTCGAACACGATGGCTTCGGCATCAGCCCGCTGGACAGCAATCCACGCATGCTCGCCATCGCCTGGGCCACGCCGGCCGGCTACACGCTCGCTGCGCAGAACCACACGCTGATCACCCGTCACGAGGCGCCGAACCTGTCGGATGTGTTTGAAGACGGCGACGGCGTCTCGATCGTGGGCGGCACACTGCGCACCACGCTGTTCTTCTTCTCCAACGCTGGCAGCTGGTCCACCGGTTCTGCCAGCTACACCTTCCGCTGGCAGAACGGTGCCTTCGCATTGATCGGCTATGACCGCGACTCGATGATGCGCAACTCCGGTCAGACCGAAAGCCTGAGCATCAATTACTCGACCCGCCGCGTGCGCCATGCCGAAGGCAGCATCGAATCGGACCAGGACACCGTGCGCTGGGAGACCCTCACCTCGCCACGCCGCTGGACGCTGGAGACGGTGGGCGATGGCAGCGACTTCGACCCCTTCGCCCCGGCGCAGGATCGGTAAGCACCGCGTCGCCGCACGCCCCTTATCGTGCGGGCGCGCGCATCGGCACCTGCAGCGTCGGCCCGGCCTCGTCCATCACCACGCGCCGCTCCACCTGCAGCCACTGGCCATCGTCGCTGAGCACCGGCGTGCGGGTGGGCGAACGCAGCGCCTCGGGCAAGCGCTTCAGCGTCTCCGACGACGTCGTGGGCTGCTGCCGCAGCCAGCGCTGCGCGGCGACCAGGCGCAGCATCGCCGCGGCGTCCTGCGGCCGGCCGGCATACTGCCGCATGTCCGGCCCGCCGATGTTGGCCACGGCACAGCCCAGTGGATTGGCGATGCAGGCAAAGCGATCCTGCGCGGGCGCGGGAATGGGCGTGGGCGCGTCGCGCGCTGCCACCAGTTCTGCACTGGCGGCGCACGCCCACGCATAGCGGGGCGCCATGCGCGCCAGAGTGCGCGGCACATCCAGCAACAGGCGATGGCCGTCCGGGTTCCCAGTGGACGGCCGCACGCCCGCCCCAGCCAACGCGAACTCACCGCGCATCGCCGTGCACAGGCTCTGCTCGCCGGCCGTCATCGGCGCCAGTGCCGCCGCGCAGACTGCAGGCAGTGCAGCGTCGGCGGGCAGTTCAACCAGCATGTCCGCCAGCAGCCGCGCGTTGCTCTCCACCATCGCCGCGCCGATCATGCTGGTGATCAGCGTATCGCCCTGCCCCGTCATCGCCCGACCACTGAGGATGTCCGCGCAGGCACCGGCAAGTGCGGTGCCACTGTGGCCCCGCACATGCGCAAGTGCGTGGGCTGAGAGCGGATCGAGCACCGGCTGAAAGACGGGCAGCGGCACTATCGGGTCGGTCCCGAACGGCTCGAACGGGGAGACGAAATGACCGTAGCCGGCCAGCGCGGCCACGCGCTGGTGAAGCGCATCGTGGCCGGCATGCGTGGCGGCGAACCCCTCAGGGTCCGCACGCACCGCTGCAAGACAACCGACACCCCGGCCGCCACAACGCGCCAGCGCCGGCAGCGGGACCGCAGGGAACCGCCCTTCCGCGCTGGACGCTACCGGCCGCTGGCCAGGCGTGCCGTTTCGCCAGCGCTCGACATCCTGTGCCATCAGGGCCTCGCGCCCGCGGGCATCCAGGCCGTCGTAGCGCAGGGTCCACAACGCACTGAAGCCGTTCTCACCGGGCCGGGGCAGCGGCGCCTGCAGCAGCCGCATCGCCTCACGCTGCTCGGCCGGCAGCGGCCAGAAGCGCGAGGCCGCCCAGAGCCCCGCCACGGCCAGCACCAGGCTCAGGATCGAGATGCCCACCCATTTCAGTCCATTCCTCACCACTGCATTCTCCCCAGACCCCGCGTCCTGCGGGGATGGGCAGCGTAAACCGGGCATCGCCACCGCTACAATGCGCAGATGTCGCCCGAAGCCCCCCAACTCGTTCCGCGTCCCTCCCTGCAGCGCCTGTTCCTCACCGGCCTGCTGACCCTGCTGCCGATCTGGCTGACCTGGGTGGTGGTCAAATTCGTGTTCGTGCTGCTCTCGGGCATTTCCAGCCCGCTGGTGGTGCCGCTTTCCGAGCAGATCGCCGCCTCGTTCCCGCATTACCTGGGCTGGATCAAGGTCGAGTGGATGCAGGACATCATCGCCCTGGCCGCCACGCTGCTGGTGATTCTCTCGGTGGGCGTACTCAGCCGCCGCGTGATCGGCCAGCGCCTGCTGCGCTGGTTCGGTGCGGTGATCAAACGCATTCCATTGGCCAGCATCATCTACGACAGCGCCAAGAAACTGCTGGACATGCTGCAGACCGAACCGGGCAGCACGCAGCGTGTGGTGCTGATCGACTTCCCGCATCGCGACATGAAGTCGGTTGGCCTGGTGACGCGGGTGATGAAGGAAGAAGGCAGCGGCCGCGAGCTGGCCGCGGTATACGTACCCACCACCCCCAATCCGACCTCGGGCTATCTGGAAATCGTGCCGGTGGAGCTGCTCACGCCCACCGACTGGACCGTGGACCAGGCGATGAGCTTCATCATCTCCGGCGGCGCGGTCGCCCCGGAAACCATGCCGTTCACCCGCGCCGGCGATCGTTGAGCATCGCGGCAGCAGCATGCTGCCGCAGCTGACTGGGCGCCGTACATGACAAACCTGACCGGGGGCCGATGCTGGCCGTACGCAGGCGAATCGGGCAAGCTCCCGTGTCTGTGCGTTTACGGAAACAGCCGATGCCCCACCCCGCCCGCGCCCTGGCGCTTGCCATCGCCGTACTGATGGCCTTCAGCGCTGCCGCTCCGGCCGAAGCTGCCAAGAAAAAGGCCACCCGGCCCGCCGCGACGCAGTCCCGGCCCGCCGCCAAGCCCAAGGCCAAGCCGCGTGCGCGCCCGGCCGCCGCCCCGGCCCGCCAGCCGCTGGTGCGCCAGCAGACCAAGGCCGCGCAGCTGGACCGGATCTACGATGAGTACTGGGATGCCTCGATGCGGCTCAATCCGCTGCAGGCCACCTTCCAGGGCGACAGCCGGCACAACGATCAGCTGCCCAACATCCTCTCTGCCGCCTACCGCCAGCAGTCGCATGACTTCACCGTGGAGTGGCTGGGCAAGGTCGAGAAGATCGGGCCGGACGGCCTGACCGGCCAGGATCTGCTCAGCTACGAAATCTTCGTTCGCGACGCGCGCATGTCGCTGGCCGCCGAGCAGTTCCCTGGCTGGATGCTGCCGGTGAGCCAGTACTACAACCTCGGCAGCATCATGGCCATTCTCGGCTCCGGCTCCGGTGCGCAGCCGTTCAACACGGTGCAGGACTATGATGGCTGGTCGCGCCGCTCGCTGGGCATTCCGGCCCTGTTCGAGCAGGCCATCGCCAACATGCGCCAAGGCATGGCCGCCGGTGTGGTGCAGCCGCGTGACCTGATGGAAAAAGTACTCCCGCAGCTGGATGCGGTGATCAAGCCGACCGCGGAAGAGAGCATCTTCTGGGCGCCGGTGCGCAACCTGCCCGAAGATTTCCCGGCGGCCGACAAGGCGCGCATCACGGCCGAATACAAGCGCATGATCGAGTTCCGCATCATGCCGTCCTATCGCGCCCTGCGCGGCTTCATCGCAACCGAGTACCTGCCGGCCGCGCGCAGCACCGATGGTCTGGCCGGCCTGCCCGGCGGCAAGGCCTGGTATGCACAGACCATCGTGCAGAGCACCGCATCCACGCTGACGCCCGAACAGATCCATGCCCTGGCCGAACAACGCGTGGCCACGCTGCAGGCGCAGATCGCCACGATCATGAAAGACAACAAGATCCGTGGCTCGCAGCAGAAACTGCTGCGCACCATGCGCACCGACCGTGATTTCCAGTACGCCAACGCCGATGCGCTGCTCAACCGCTACAAGCAGCTGCAGCGCCAGGTCAACGCCCGCCTGCCGACGCTGCTCGGCACGCTGCCCAAGGCCCCGATGGAGATCCGCGCGGTCGAGCCCGAACGCGCGGCCACCGCCGGCGCGGTGAGCTACCAGCAACCATTGCCGGACGGGATGCGCCCGGGCGTGCTGTACATCAACACCGGCGATCTGCCGAGCCGCCGCCGCTGGTCCGCACCGATGCAGTTCCTGCACGAGGGCATCCCCGGCCATCACGTGCAGCTGGGCCTGCAGCAGGAGCTGGACAAGCTGCCACGCTTCCGCCGTCTGGGCGGCGATATCGCCTTCGTGGAGGGTTGGGGCCTGTATGCCGAGTCGCTGGGCGAGCAACTGGGCGTCTACCAGGATCCCTACGAGCGGATCGGCTATCTGCAGGCCGCGCTGACCCGTGCCGCGCGCATGTCCGCCGACACCGGCGTGCACGCGCAGGGCTGGAGCAAGCGCCAGGCCGTGGACTATCTGGTCAAGACCGCGGACATGAGCGCCAGCGATGCCACCGCCGAAGTGGAGCGCTTCATGGCCCTGCCCGGGCAGACCCTGGCCAATGGCCTGGGCGAACTGAAGATGATGGAGCTGCGCGACAAGGCCAAGGCGGCACTGGGGCCGCGTTTCGACGCACGTCGCTTCCATGAGGAAGTGCTGCGCGATGGTTCGATGCCGCTGGACATCCTCGATGCCAAGATCGCCCGCTGGATCGCCAACCAGAGTGGCGCGGCCACGCCCGCGCCCTGAGCCCTGAAGGAAACCGAGCATGCACATCGTCCGGCATCTGCGTGTGTGGATCAGCGCGATGTGCATCGCCGGGAGCGGTAGCGGCGCCGTCATCGCAGCGCCGGTGCTGACGCCCCCGGATCCGGGCATCGATGCGCTGATGCAGCGCTACGATGGTCAGGTCCCCGGCGCCGCGGTGCTGGTCCTGCACGACGGCCAGCCGGTGTTCCGGCGCGGCTACGGCCTGGCGGTGCTGGAAGACCGGACCGCGGTGACCGCGCAGACCAATTTCCGCCTGGCCTCGGTCAGCAAGCAGTTCACCGCCGCGGCGATCCTG
>Ga0308163_10003573_pt1 | contig 12929 bp, 13 predicted proteins | sample PhyTR1_FD_201037 | JGI IMG/M metagenome (GOLD analysis project Ga0308163, IMG submission 201037) | Phyllosphere microbial communities from UC Gill Tract Community Farm, Albany, California, United States - DLSLT.R1 | ecosystem: Host-associated > Plants > Phyllosphere > Unclassified | place: USA... | reverse complement strand
GTCCGGCATCATCGTCGTCGGTGCGCTGCTCGCGATCGTCGGGCTCGTCGTGCACCTGGCCGGTGCCGGCTGGATCGACCGGCTGATGCCCCCGGTGGTCTCCGGCGCGATCGTCGCCCTGATCGGCTTCAACCTGGCTCCGGCGGCCCGCGACAACTTCACGGCGGCCCCGGTCATCGCGCTCATCACCCTGGCGGCGATCATCCTGGTCACGGTCCTGTTCAAGGGCCTGATCGGCCGGCTGTCGATCGTCATCGGTGTGCTCGTCGGCTACGTCGCGGCGCTCATCGGCGGCCAGGTCGACTTCTCGAAGGTCGACGCAGCACCGTGGATCGGTCTGCCGGAGTTCACCGCTCCCGCGTTCGACCCGTCGCAGCTCGCGATCTACCTGGCGTTCGTGCCGGTCGTCCTGGCACTGGTCGCCGAGAACGTCGGCCACGTCAAGGGCGTCGGGCAGCTGACCGGCCGTGACCTCACGCCGCTCACCGGTCGCGCGCTCTTCGCCGACGGCATCTCGACCGTGCTGGCGGGCGTCGGCGGCGGCTCCGCCACCACCACCTACGGCGAGAACATCGGTGTCATGGCCGCCACTCGCGTCTTCTCGACGGCCGCCTACTGGGTCGCCGCCATCGCGGCCGTCCTGCTCGGCCTGTCGCCGAAGATCGGCGCCGTCATCTCCTCGGTGCCGGCCGGCGTGCTCGGCGGCGCCACCACCGCGCTCTACGGCCTGATCGGCGTCATCGGCATCCGGATCTGGGTCGAGAACCGCGTCGACTTCTCGAAGCCGAAGAACCAGCTGACGGCCGGCATCGCCCTGATCATCGGCATCGCCGACTTCACGTTCCGCTTCGGCCAGGCGAGCTTCGGCGGCATCATCGTCGGCACCATCGCAGCGATCGTCGTCTACCACGTGATGGACGTCATCGGCCGGGCCCGTGGCACCGACGAGCCGTCGACCGAGGCCGCCGACCCCGCACACGCCGCCACCGGCGCCGTCCCCGCGGAACCGCGCGCCGACTGACGCGAGTGGTCGGCCGGAACGCGCGTCCGGCCTGACGACGTGGGACCACCGGACTGGAGGCCCGTGGCGGCGCCGCCACGGGCCTCCAGTCCGTCGTGGCGCACGTCGACGACGTGGGCCTGCCTTGGCGCCCACGCCCAGTCATGCGGTCACGACCGTGACGGGGCTAGCGTCGGACCGTGACCGACTTCGTCCGCTACCAGAGCGCGGTGCCCAACCGGCGTGGTCGTTTCCCCGGGATCTTCGCGCTGGCCAACGGTCTGCGCGCGGCCGGAGCTCTCTCCGACACCGACGACCGCTGGCTGGTCGCCGCGAACCAGCGAGCAGAGGGGCTGTACGTGGACCCCTCGACCGTGGAGACGCGGCTCTTCGACGAGGCACGCAATCCAGGAGCGCGATCCTGGTTCCGGACGAGTGCCACGGCCCTGCTCACGATGAGCGCGGACTACCTCGACCTGCTCGACCGGTACGGAGTCGCGTGGGTGGAGCTGCTGACCAACAGCCCTGGACGGATCGCCTACCAAGACGACGTGCAGATCGTGGCAGTGCCGCTGACCCACCCGTCGGACTGGCCGTTCTGAGCCGGTGTGCTGAGATTGCACGGTGAGCACGCACCTCGAGCGCACGCGCACCTTCACCGCGATGCACGTCCCCGGGGCACCGGTCGTCCTGCCGAACGTGTGGGATATCGCGTCCGCACGCATTGTCCTCTCGGCCGGAGCGCGTGCGATCGCGACGACGAGCGCCGGTGTCGCCTGGTCACGCGGTCACCGGGACGGCAACGATCTGACCCGGGACGGCGCGCTGGACGCCGTGCGGCCGATCGCGGCGGCAGTCGACGTCCCGTTCACCGCCGACATCGAGCGCGGGTACGGCGAGACACCGGGCGACGTCGCCTCGACCGTGTCCGCGTTCCTCGGGCTGGGCGTCTCCGGCGTGAACATGGAGGATTCTCTCCGTCCGGTGGCGGAACAGGAGGACCGCATCCGCGCAGCCCGCCAGGCTGCGGATGACGCCGGCATCCCACTCTTCGTCAACGCTCGGATCGACACGCACCTGCTGGGCGCGCCCGGCAGCGACGCCTGGGCGGAGGCGACGCTCACCCGTGCGACCGCCTACGCCAGTGCCGGCGCCAGTGGCGTCTTCGTGCTCGGAGCGCTGTCGGCCGCCACGATCTCGATGCTCGTGGACGCGATCGAGCTGCCCCTCAACGTCGCGTTCGGGCCCGGGACCCTGTCGGTCGGTGACCTCGCACGGGCGGGGGCGAGCCGGGTCAGCGCGGGATCGGCCATCGCCGAAGCCGCGTACAGCGTCGCCGGCGACTGGGCTGCACAGATGTTCGGTGCGCCGGGTGCTGTCGTCTCGGTACCGCCGACGCTCGGCTGGGCCGCGATCAACGAGGTCGTCCGCGACTGAACCCCGGAACCGGTGCCGGGCGTCTGGAACGCGCAGGTTCCGTCCGCCAGGTCCTCCTCGAGGAGGAGGTTCGCCGACGCCATACCTCGTGTCCGGGGAGGACGCGGCGGTGTGGTCGCGCTCCCTACCGTTGTCTCGTCGGGATGCGCCCGACGTCGTGGAGGGTGATGATGACGATGACGAACACGCCGGCAACTGTGGATCGCCGTGGGGTGGTTTGGTTCACGTTGGCAGGAGCGCTGGCGATCGCAGTGGTCGTCTGGCCGGCGGCGATCGCCGGTTGGGCCTCGGGGACACACCTGTCCGTCGCGGCGCTTCCCGGAGCCGTGGCCTCGGGGTTCGCGCAGTGGGTGGGGTCCGGGCGGACGTCGAGTTCGCCGTTGGCCGCCGCGGTGTCGTACTGGACCGTGTTCCACATCGTGAAGGCGATCGTCGCGGTCGCCCTGCTGGTCGTCTTGGTCCCGGTCGGGCAACGTGTCTGGACCGCGTTCGCACGGGCACGATCGCGGAGGCGTTGCTTCGGGCTGTTCCTGGTCGGTGTCCTGGGCGCTCCGATCGCCCCGGTCGTGCTGCTGGTCGTGATGGCGAACGTGCAGGGTGCAGTGGCGCCGCTGTCATCTGTGCTGACCTTCCTCCCGATGGACGGCGCCTCGGTGCTCCAGGTCCGCAGTGAGCTCGCGTCCGGGACGATGACCCCGCCGTTGGCCGCGCTCATCGAGGACTTCCGCCGCTACCACGCGGCGCTCGTCGTGACCGCGGTTGCCGCGATCGTCGTGGTCGTCGCCGGGACAGCGGCGATCTGGGTGCAGCGGGCCCGGACACCGAAGGCCGATCGGCGTCTCCGCCGGGTGCTCGCCGGCGGAGGGATCCTGCTCCCCGGGATGCTGTTGTTCCTCGGGATCGTGCTCCTGGCGAACCTGTCAACCGTCGCGGACACGGCACCCGCCCTGGCCGCGTTCTTCGACGGCAGCGGAATGTGATGGTCCTCGGTCACGACCGCACGGTGCGGCAGTGGTGGCGGGCGCACCCTGTCGTCGCGGATACCGTCATCGCCGGTGCTCTCGCCGTCGCGGTGACACCGCAGCTGGTCTTCCACGCCCGGGCCGGTGACCCGCTGCTCGTGGCGTACGTCACGCTGTCGCTGGCGATGATCGCGCCGCTGAGTGTGCGTCGACGATGGTCGATGGCTGTCTTCCTCGGCATCAGCGTCGTCGCTGCCGTGCAGTGGTCGATCGGGGTGCAGCTCGCTGCGGACGTGAGCGTGCTGGTGGCGCTGGCGACGGTCGCCGCCCACCGCCCGGTGCGGGACACCGCGGTCGCGGTCGGGATCGCCGAGGGGGGTGCGGTGGCCGCGTCCGTCACGTGGCCGCACGGGCTCCACGTCACCGAGATGCTGACCGTCCTCACCGTGTTCGTCCTCGCGGCGACCGCGTGCGGTGCCTCGGTCCGCAACCACCGCCGCGTGGTCGCGGTTCTGCAGGAGCAGAGCGCTCGGGCACAGCGTGAACGTGAACAGCAGACGCTGCTCGCGGTCGCCGACGAGCGCATCCGGATCGCGCGGGACATGCACGACGTCATCGCCCACGGCCTCGCCGTGATCGTCACCCTCGCGGCGGCCAGCACCGGCAGGGCGACTCGGCAACCGGAGCGCGTGGACGAGGCCGTCGGGTTGATCGAACGCACCGCCCGCACGGCCCTTGCCGACACCCGTCACGCGGTCGGGACGATCCGAGCGAGCGATGGACTGCTACCCACGCCAAGCATCGACGGGGTACCGGCGCTGCTCGAACTCGTCACCGCAGCCGGGCTGCGCGCCACACTGCAGACCCACGGCGCCGTCGACCGAGTTCCGGCAGCGATCGGGGTCGCCGTCTACCGGGTGACCCAGGAGGCCATCACGAACACCCTCAAGCACGCGAGTGCGACCACGTTCACCGTGACCATCACGGCCTCGCGAGACGAGCTCGTCCTGAGCATCGAGGACGACGGCACCGGAGGCACGCTCGAGACCCGAGCCGGAGGCTTCGGGCTGGTCGGGATGGAAGAACGCGTCACCCAGCTCGGCGGCATCCTCGATGCGGGACCCGCTGGCACCCGCGGATGGCGGATCGCTGCTTCGATCCCCCTCGCCGTCCAGCCAGGAAGAGCACGAGCATGACCATCCGCGTGCTCCTGGTCGACGACCAGGCCCTCATCCGGATGGGGTTCCGGCTCATCCTCGACGACACAGAGGACATCACGGTCGTCGGCGAGGCCCCGGACGGGCGGAGCGCCATCCGTCGGGCGAACGCACTTCGCCCGGACGTGATCCTCCTCGACATCAGGATGCCCGGCATGGACGGCCTCGAAGCCACCGGACGACTCCTCGTCGATGACCCCGACGCGAAGATCCTGATCCTCACCACCTTCGACCTCGACGAGTACGCCTACCGGGCGCTCCGTGCCGGTGCCAGCGGATTCCTGTTGAAGGACGCGCCGGTCGCTGAGCTCCTCGCGGGCGTCCGCGCCGTCGCTGCCGGCCATGCCGTGACCGCGCCCCGCATCACGCGGCTCCTTCTCGACCGCTTCGCACCGCAACTCCCCACCGGGCCGCTGCAGGCACCGGACGGGCGCGCACTCCCGAACCTCACCCAGCGGGAGAACGAGGTGCTCCTCCTCGTCGCGAAGGGCCAGTCGAACGCCGAGATCGCCGCAGGGCTCGGCATCGGCGAGGTCACTGTCAAGACCCACGTCGCCGGAGTCCTCACAAAGCTCGGCCTCCGCAACCGCATCGCCGCAGCGATCTACGCCCACGAACACCACCTCACCTGAACCTGATCGCCAGCGAGGCGCGCATCGTCCGACACACTCAATCCGGTGGTCGGGACGCCTGCTCAGCCGAGGCCGAGGCAGAACGCCATGACGGCTTGCTGCACCGGCAGGAGTCCGGCCTTGAAGTCGTGTCCGACGAATGCGGCGTGTTCCACAGCGTCGACGCTGACCTCACGGCCGCGCAGGAACGGCGGGCACGGGTTGAAGCGGACTCCCGGCGGCGCGAGGTCGAGGAGAGCCGCCGTGATCCGATACTGCTCGAGAGCGTCAGCGTGCGCACCGGGACCGTCGGTGAGGACCACGTCCGCTGACCGCACAGCTGCCTCGAGGTCGTCGGCCCACGCAGCCCCCGCGGTCGCGAGTTCGGCCGGGCAGCACTGGATGAGGTCGAGTTGCAAGACGCGAGCGGCTTCCTGCCACGCCCTGGCGATGTTGCTGTCCGCGCCCACGAAGAGGAAGCGCATCGCGGCGATGTCGCCCCGCTGCTGCAAGGCGTGGAGGTCGGACAGCACCTCGCACGGATGGTTGTCGTCCGTCATCGCGTTCACGACTGGCAGCGCGTGAGCCGCAGCCAAGGCGTCGACCACGGCGAGGTCCTGGTGGCGCACCACGACGATGTCGACCCAGTTCGCGAGGTAGCGAGCGACATCTGACAGCGCCTCCGGCTTGTCGAGTGTCGTGTCCGGGAACACGATCGGTTCGAGCCCCATGAGCGAAGCGCCCCGCTCGAACGTGGCCCTGGTGCGCAGACTCGTCGGCGGGAAGAACATGACCGCCGCGCCCTCCGTCACGGGCCCCCGGCCCGCACGGAATGCGTCAGCCAGGTCGAAGACCGCATCGACGTCAGATGCAGACCAGTCATCGAGCTTGACGAGAGAACGCATCCGAACAGCGTAGGAGCCGGGACACCGAGCCATCCCGCAAGACCGGCCAAGTCGACGACGGCGACCATCACCGGGTGTGCGGACGACGCCCGTACCGCATCCCCGCCAGAATGGGTCGGTGCACCGACCGACGCGACCCGCTGTGACCGCTGAGCGGCGTGCGGTCGACCGCGACATCGTGCGGCTGGCGGTGCCGGCGCTCGGAGCGCTCGTGGTCGAGCCGCTGTTCCTGCTGACCGACACCGCGCTCGTCGGGCACCTCGGGGCGACGCCGCTGGCGGCCGTCGGGCTCGCGAGTGCCGTGCTGTCGACGGTGACCGGGCTGCTGGTGTTCCTGGCGTACTCGACGACCCCGGCCGTGGCACGGGCACTCGGTGGTGGCGACCGTCGCGGAGCCGTGCACGCGGGCATCGACGGGATGTGGCTCGCGCTCGTGCTGGGGGTGGTGCTGGCGCTGGTCGGGTGGCCGCTCGCCGGACCGCTCGTCGACCTGTTCGGCGCCTCGGCCGAGGTGTCGGCCGCCGCGACCGCGTACCTGACCATCTCCCTGATCGGGCTGCCGGGCATCCTGGTGGTGACGGCCTCGACCGGACTGCTGCGTGGGCTGCAGGACACGAAGACCCCGCTCGTCGTCGCGACCATCGGGTTCGTCGCGAACGGGTTGCTCAACGCCGTCCTGATCTACGGCGCCGGCTGGGGCGTCGAGGGATCCGCCGCCGGCACCGTCATCGTGCAGTGGGCGATGGCCGTCGTCTACGTGCGCATCGCGGTGCGGGCCGCTCGCTCGTCGGGGGCGCCGCTGCGACCCGGCGCCTCGGGCGTCGCCCGGGCCCTGCGGTCGGGGGCATGGCTGTTCCTGCGGACCGCGTCGCTGCGGATCGCGATGCTCGCGACCGTCGGGGCCGCTGCCGGGCTGGGGACCACCGGGCTGGCGACGACGCAGGTCGGGCTGACGGTGTTCTCCACCCTGGCGTTCGCGCTCGACGCCCTGGCGATCGCCGGGCAGGCGCTCGTCGGACACGGACTCGGCGGACGTGACCCGGAGCGGGTGCGACTGGTGACGCGACGGCTCGTGCTGCTCGGGATCGCCGGCGGTGTGCTGCTCGGGGTGCTGACCCTGGCCGTGAGCGGGGTGCTCGGGCCGGTGTTCTCGGACTCGCAGGCGGTGCGGGACGCCCTGCCCGTCGTGCTGGCGCTCATCGCCGTCGGGATGCCGGTCGCCGGGTACGTCTTCGTGCTCGACGGGGTGCTGATCGGTGCCGGTGATGCGCGGTACCTGGCCATCGCCGGAGGCCTGAACCTCGTCGTGTACCTGCCGCTGCTCTGGTGGGCCGGTGGGACGCTCGCTGGGTTGTGGGCGGCCTTCGCCCTCGGCTACATCGGGGTCCGGGCGGTGACGCTCGGGGTGCGGGCGCACCGGCGCGGATGGGTGGAACAGGCGTTGGCGCGGTGAGCGGGCCGTCTCCGGCTGGGCCTGCTTCGTCTGCCTCGTCTGCTGAGCCTGCGGCGCCGTCGTCTTCGGTGGCCTCGTCGGCCGTGCTCGCCACGGTCGGCATCGGGGTGCAGGGCGTCGCGAAGCTGCTCGTGACCGTCGTCGTCGGTCGGGTGTTCGGCACCGAGACCCTCGGGCAGACCACCGCCCTGCTGTCGCTCTCGGTGTTCGTCGCGCTGCTCTGGCCGAACGCCGCGGGCAACACCGCGTCGCGGTTCCTGGCGATCGCACTTCGGGGTCGGCGGTCGGACGCCGCGGTGAACCGGCTGCTCGGGGTGTCCATGCTGGTGTCGAGCGTGGTGCTCGCGGCGGTCACCGTGCCGATCGCGCTGGCCTGGGGCAACGGCCCCGGGACGGTGCTCGGCGGTGCCGCGGTCGTCGTCGGCTACGGCCTCTACTGCTACGCCCGCGGCGCGCAGCTCGGCTACGACCGGGCACCCCGGGTCGCACTCTGGGACTCCGTGACGAGCGTCCTGGCGCTCGGGTTGCTCGTGGTGGCGTGCGTCGCCCGCCTCGAGCCCTTCGTGCTGCTGCCCCTGGCCATCGGGTACACGGTGTTCGCGATCGCGTGCTGGCCGCGGGGCAACGGCTTCTCGCCGGCTTCGCACGAACCCGCTGCAGGCGTGCTCGGGTTCGCGGCGTGGAACGTGCTGGCGGTGGTGACCTCGAACGGGTTGCTGCAGTTGACGATGATCTCGGCGCAGGTGACGTCGTCGGCGCACGACGCCGGTGTCTACGCGGCCGCCTTCACCCTGGCGACGCCGGCGTCGATGCTCGGGCAGGCGTTGGGGCAGGTGCTCGTGCCGGCGTTCGCGCACCGGACCGATGGTGGATCGTTGCGCTCCCGCGGGGCCCTGCTGCTCGTCGTCGGGTTCGCTGCGGCATCCGCCGTCGTGTTCGGCCTGGTCGCCCTGCTCGCCGGGTGGTTCCTGCCGATCGTCTACCCCGCCGAGGGTGCCGCTGCCGTCGCGGACCTGCGGTACCTGATGGTCGCCGTGTGGGTGTTCACCGTGGGGCTCGTGCCCGCCGCGTTGCTGCTCGCCGCTGGACGCTCGCGCCAGGTCGCCCTTGCCTCGGTCGCCGGGTTCGTCGTCGGGGCTGGGCTCATGGCGGTGCTCGGGCCCGTCGCCGGTGTCGCGGGTGGGACCACCGGGTTCCTGGTCGGGAGTGCCGTGAACCTGGTTGCGGTGGTGGGCGTCGGGGTGCGGCGGCGATCGCGATCTGCAATAACTGACTCCATCGATTGACAGCGTGGCACTCGGGGTGCAGTGTGTGAAATGTCAGTCAACGAAGGAGATGTCATGACCGCTTTGTCACCACACGCCACCGCCGCCCGTCTCTCCCTGACGGACGCTTGGCGATCCTCCCACCCGGCCGTCCGGACCAACAGCGTCATCCCGATCATCATCGTGGTCGCGATCGTCGTGCTCCTCGCACTCGGCGCGACCGTGGTCATCGGTGCGGTCGCGCTGTGCGCCGCGAACGGCGGGGTCCTCGACTCGGTCGTCAACCTGTCCTCGTGGGAGGTGCGGGTCACATGCCACAAGCTGTAGCAGCCAAGCGTGCAGGGCTGTACGCGGCGCTCGGGGGCCTCCTCGGTCTCGTCCTCGGCGCTGTCGTCGACGGCGCGATCTGGTTGTGGGCGTTCGCGTCCGCTCTGAACGGCGACGGGCCGACGTCCTTCGGACCGATCGTCGAGGTCTCCGGATCGGCGGATGCGGTCACCGCGGTCGGTGGACCGGGACTGCTCATCCTGCCACTCGGGTTCGCGCTCCTCGGCGCCGTCGGAGCAGGGCTGGCCGCCCGACGACGCGGTGCCCGACGCACTGTCGCTCCGCTCGGGTAGGTGCTCGCAGCACGGTCCGATGCCTGGGTCGCGGCAGTGACCGCCGCGACCCGGGCATCCTGGCGGTTGGTCGTCGCCGTGTCCGGTGTCGTCCTCCTGCCAGCGACCACGATCTCCATCATCTCCGCGGCGTCCTTCGGCAGCGGGACGGTCATCCCGTTGGTGCTGTCGTTCATGCTGTTCGCGTTGTCGCCCTTCATCCACGAGCTCGCACACGCCGCGGCGCACGTCGCTCTCGCTGACCGGGAGCGGTCGATCGTCGTGGGCGTCGGCCGGTGGGGTTCCGGGCAGATCATCCGGTGGACCCTGCCCCGGACCGACGACGGCCTCGTCGCGATCGCCGGGCCGCTCGCGGCGACGGCATCCGGGTTCTTCGTCCTCGCGCTGCCCCTGCCCTACCTCATCGCCTATCCGATCGCAGCACTGTTCATGGTGCACCTCCTGAGCCTCACCCGCAGCGCTCCAGACGGGCACCAACTCCGTACCGCACTGCAAGGAGCTCCCGATGCTTGACCTCCAGGCCGTCTCGAAGTCGTACGGGCGGCACGCCGTGCTCAGGGACGTCTCCGGGACGGTGAACGCCGGCGAGGTGGTCGCGCTCGCCGGTCCGAACGGTGCAGGGAAGAGCACGCTCATCCACATCGTCACCGGCTTGACCAGGCCGTCCGCTGGCGTGGTCCTCGTCAGCGGCGTGCCCGTGTCGGCCGGTGGACACACGGGCATCGGGTTCTGTCCTGACGACTTGCCGATGCCCGAGCTGCTGACCGGACACGAGTACCTGGACTTCGCAGAGGCCCTGCACGGATCCCGCGTGGGGCGACGGCACCGTGAACGACTCCTGGAGTGCTTGCACCTCGAGGACGCTGCGGCTCGCCTCGTGTCCACGTTCAGCCACGGGATGAAGCGGAAGCTCCAACTGCTCGCGGCGCTCCTGCGGGCCCCGAGCCTGCTGGTCCTCGATGAACCGCTGCGCGGTCTGGATCCGGAGTCAGCCGCGCTCCTGCGAGCGTTGATCGGCGAGTTCGCACGCCAAGGAGGCGCGGTCCTGCTCTCGACCCACGACCTGGCCTCTGCAGAGTCGATCGCCTCCCGGATGCTGATCCTCCAGCAGGGCCGGCTCCGGATGGACGAGCGCGTCGACGCCATGACACAGCACGGCAGATCGGTCGAGGACGTGTTCCTCGAGATGACCGGGATCCAGGAGTCCGTTGCCCGGTCGAGCAGGCTCTTCATCGACACGCTCGCCCGCGCGGAGCGGTCGCGGCGATGAAGGCGACCGTCGCGGTCGCGCGTACGACCGTCCTGGTCCTGCGGCGACACCTGGTGCAGAGCGTCGGCGGGCGGCTGGCGGCCTGGTTGCTGGCGTCGTTGCTGGGCATCGCCGTGGTTTCGTACAACTTCTTCGCCTACGAATTCCTCACCCGGTTCCTGCCCGCGGACCTGCCGACGTCCTCCCTGATCAGCGGTGACGTCCTGGTCGACGCGTTCACCGCGGCACAGGTCACCACGGCGGGCGGCATCGCGGTCCTCGTCCTCATCGTGGCACCTGGCCACTCGGAGCTCCGGACCGCCGCGCAGGTGCTCTCGGCGAGACGGTTCCATGCACGGGTCGGGGAGTCGCTGCCGTTCACCCTCCTCGTCGTCCTCGCATCGCTGCTGCTCGCCATCGGACCGGCCGCGTACCTGACGTCCCTGGTCGGCAAGGGGCCACTGTCGTTCGCCATCCTGCTCGGGGTGAACGCGGCCACCGCCGTCGCGGTGGTGCTCGTCGGTGAACTGGTGCGGCTGCTCTGCACGGGCGCCCGGCTCGCCGCCGCGACGTCGCAACTCGGGGTGGTGCTCGCGGCCGTCACCCTGGTGGCCCTCGCCGTGTACGACTCGACCGCGTCTGCCCGCGAGAACCGCACGCCGTCCACAGCGTCCTGGGTCGACGCGGTCACCGGCAGCCACGGTGTCGATGGGTCCGCAGCTGCGACGGCGTTCGCGGGCCTCTCCGTCGCGGTCCTGACGGCGAGCGTCCTCGGCACCCGGTTCGCGCAACCGACAGAACCGATCAGTCAGCCGCACCGGCTCGTCACGCTGCGGCACGCGCTGCCGACGCACGTGGGGTGGCTCGGCCGGGAAACCGCGATGGCCCTCAGGCAGCCCCTCGCGCAGATCTCCGGGACCGTGTCGTTGGCGGCGATCGTCCTCCTGGGCATCGCGGTACGCGGAGGGGCGCTGCCGCTCGCGACCGCCGTCGTCGCTGCCGGCATGGTCGCTGCCGCACCGCTGGAACTGGCATGGGCACGGGTCGCGCGGTGGGCGTGGATGTACCGGAGTACCGGGATCAGCGCGACGCACATCGTCGCGACCCAGCTCGGGGCCGGCGCGCTGCCGGCGCTGCTGCTCTCGGCCGTCTTCTACACGGCGGTCGGGGCGCCTCCGACGGCAGCGGCGCTCGTGCACCACCTCGCGGTCCTGGCAGCGGCCACCGCGATCGCGTACCTCGCCGGGGTCCTCGTCCCCGCCGACAGCGCTGTGCCGGCCGCCGTCGTGGTGACGTCGACGGTCGCCGTCACGGCGGAATCCGTCCTCATCTGGGTCGGCGGGCAAGCGGACGGCGCAGGGCCGTGGTTGCCTTCCCTGCTCTTCTCCGGAGCCGCACTCCTCGCTGCCGTCGCCGCAGTGCTGCGCGTCGCTCGTCGGCTCGACGCCGACGGATGACAGCGGTCCTGCACCCCGCTGGCGTAGCGACACGATGCCCGTGTCAGCGGGTGTCTGATCCCGGCGGCGGCCCCGTCGTGTCCCCCACCCGCAACTCCGACGTGAACGACGCCGGCTGCGGCTCCGCCCCCTCGAGCATGGCCAGGGCGGCACGTGCGGCGGCCTGGCCCTTCTGCACGAAGGGCTGCACCAGGGTGGTCAGGTGCCGGATCGGGGTGCGGTGGAGCAGGCTGTCGTCCACCGTGATGCCGTCGAACCCGACGACGCTGACGTCCTCGGGCACACGGAGTCCGGCATCGAGTGCGGCCGAGATCACCCCGACAGCGATCAGGTCGCTCTGCGCGATGACGGCGGTGGGGCGGGGGCCGTCCGGCACGAAGAGCCCTGTGCCGGCGAGACGTCCCTCTTCCACCGAGCTGCCGGCGGTCTCGATCGCGACGGCGTCCGGGTAGACCTCCCGCACACCACGCAGGCGTTCGAGCGTGGTGAAGGCGATGCCCTCGCCCTGCCGGGCTGCGTCGATCGGGCCACGGCGGCGTGCGGCGTCGAGGGGCAGGGTCACGACGGTCACGTCACGGTGGCCGAGCCCCTGCAGGTACTCCGCAGCACGGCGTGAGGCATCGCGGTTGTCGAGCTGGACGGGGACAGCACCCTCGATCTCGTCCGCCTCGATCGCGACGACGGGGATCTGCCGACGGCGCAGCACGGCGACGGCCGGGTCGATCCGGACGTTGCACCCGACGAGCACGACGG
>Ga0308163_10003571_pt1 | contig 12930 bp, 11 predicted proteins | sample PhyTR1_FD_201037 | JGI IMG/M metagenome (GOLD analysis project Ga0308163, IMG submission 201037) | Phyllosphere microbial communities from UC Gill Tract Community Farm, Albany, California, United States - DLSLT.R1 | ecosystem: Host-associated > Plants > Phyllosphere > Unclassified | place: USA... | reverse complement strand
CGGCTCTCGAAAATCACCACCTCGTGACCCGCTTCCCGCGCCTCTTCTTCGGTCAGGCCAACCGTGCCGATGTTGGGCAGGCTGAACACCGCCGTCGGGATCATCTTGTAATCCACCGGCCGATATTGCTCAGGCTTGAACAGCCGACGCGCCACCGCCATGCCTTCGGCCAACGCCACCGGCGTCAGTTGCACACGCCCGATCACATCGCCCAGCGCCAGAATCGACGGCTCGCTGGTCTGGTATTGCTCGTCGACCTTGATGAAGCCCTTGTCAGTGAGCTGCACATCGGTGTTTTCCAGACCCAGGTTGTCCAGCATCGGACGGCGCCCCGTGGCGTAGAACACGCAGTCGGCGTCCAGCACGCGACCATCCTTGAGGGTCGCCTTCAGGCTGCCGTCAGGCTGTTTGTCGATGCGCGCGATGTCGGCGTTGAATTGCAGATCCATGCCGCGCTTGGTCAGTTCTTCCTGCAGATGCTTGCGCACCGAACCATCGAAACCACGCAGGAACAGATCACCGCGATACAGCAGCGTGGTGTTCGCGCCCAGGCCGTGGAAGATCCCGGCAAACTCGACCGCGATGTAACCGCCACCGACTACCAGCACACGTTTCGGCAGCTCTTTGAGGAAGAACGCCTGATTGGAACTGATCGCGTGCTCGTGCCCCGGAATCTCCGGGATCTGCGGCCAGCCACCGGTGGCGATCAGAATGTTCTTCGCGGTGAAGCGCTCACCGTTGACCTCGACCTCATGCGGGCCGACGATCTTCGCGTGCGCCTCGTGCAAGGTCACGCCGCTGTTGACCAGCAGGTTGCGATAAATGCCGTTGAGGCGATTGATCTCGCGGTCCTTGTTGGCGATCAGGGTCGCCCAGTCGAAGTTCGCTTCACCCAGACTCCAGCCGAAACCGGACGACTGCTCGAAGTCTTCGGCGAAATGCGCGCCGTACACCAGCAGTTTTTTCGGCACGCAGCCGACGTTGACACAGGTACCGCCCAGGTAACGGCTCTCGGCCACCGCCACTTTCGCGCCGAAACCGGCGGCAAAGCGCGCCGCGCGTACACCGCCGGAACCGGCACCAATCACATAAAGGTCAAAATCGTAGGCCATTGCTATCTCCTCGGCAGGCCATCAGCATACCCGCCGCGCTCCATTGGGCAAGCGCTGTGCGCAGCTTTTCAGCCTGATCGGCGATTCCGCGAAACATCTACAGATAATAATATTTCTCGTTTGACACTAAATCGCCGGGCTGCACCTCGTCTTTGAACCAACGGATTTTTCTCTCGAAGACAAGGAGTCGGCTGCGATGTTCGCGCCCATCACCCGTTCCATGACCCTCACTTTCGGCCTGTGCAGTGCAGCGTTGAGTCCCGAACTGCTGGCTGAAACCGACCCTGAAACAACACCGCAATCTGCCGCCCAGGCCCTGGAACTGGCCGCCACCAGCGTCAGCGCGCAAGGCCTGAGCATCAACACCGAGAACACCGAGGCCTACACCACCGGCGCGATGAGCAGCGCAACGCGGATGAACCTGTCGATCAAGGAAACCCCGCAATCGGTGTCGGTGGTGACGCGTCAGCAAATGGACGATTTCAAACTCGGTACATTGTCCGAGGCGATGAGCCAGACCACCGGCATCGTGGTGCAGCACAACGACTCGGATCGGGTCAGCTATTCGGCACGCGGCTACTCGATCAACAATTTCCAGATCGACGGAATGCTGAACACCTTCAGCTACATGAAGTCCGACGCCGACACCATCATCTACGACCGGATCGAAGTGGTGCGCGGCGCGACCGGGCTGACCACCGGTGCGGGCGATCCCTCGGCGACGATCAACATGGTGCGCAAACGTCCGACCGCGCAGCTGCAGGCGTTGGCGGGTGTCAGCGGCGGCAGTTATGACGACTACTACAGCTACGTCGATGTCGGCGGCCCGCTGGCATTCGAGGGTCGCTTGCGCGGGCGCACGGTGCTGGCCTACCGCGACAGCCAGTCATTTCGCGACAAGTACGCGCTGCAACGGGAGGTCGGCTACGGCATCCTGGAAGCCGACCTGACCGACTCCACGGTACTGGCAGTCGGTTACGACTATCAGGACAAACAGGTTCAGGGCACCTCGTGGGGCACCGTGCCTTATTGGAACGCCGAGGGTGGCAAGGCCGGACTCGGCCGCTCGACCAACATGGCCACTTCCTGGAGTTCCTGGCCGCTGCGCGACAAGACTGCCTTCGCCACCCTCGACCAGCAGTTGGCGGGCGGTTGGCACCTGAAGGCCGCCTACACCCATCGCAAGAGTGACACCGAGGGCAAGATTTACTACGGCGGTGGCGGCTTCCCCGAGGCCGATCGCAGCGGCATGTCCGCCAACACCAGCCACATGGCCGGCGATCAAACCATGAAAGCCTACGACTTCAATGTCTCGGGCCCCTACTCGCTGCTCGGGCGCGAGCACGAAATGATGTTCGGCTACGGCGAAGCCGAACGTCGTTCGGATGATCCTTACACCATCGCCGGCGCGGTGCCGGCCGGCTACGAAAACATCCGCGACTGGAAGTACATGGGCGATATCGGCAAATTCCCGGACACCGTGACCGGCCTCAGCGGCTTCAAGGATTACACCCGGCAAAAGGCCGGCTACCTGGCGACCCGGCTGAGCCTGACCGATGAACTGCATGCCGTGCTCGGCAGCCGCTACGGCAGCTGGAAAACGGCCAGCAACACCAGCGCCTACGACGATAACCTGCAACTGAGCAGCGTCGTCAAAAGCAGCCAGCAACACAACGACATGTGGACGCCCTACGCCGGCCTGCTGTATGACCTGACGCCGGAATACACCGTGTACGTCAGCTACACCGATATCTTCAAACCACAAACCAAGCGCGACGCCAGTCGCAAATACCTCGAGCCGGTAGTCGGCAGCAACTACGAGATTGGCCTCAAGGGCAGCCTGCTCGAAGAACGCCTGAACCTCTCCACGGCGCTGTTCTGGAGCAAGCAGGACAACGTCGCCGAACTGGACGATTCGGTGGCGCCGGACCCGGTCACCGGCGAGGAGTTTTTCAAATCCGGCGGCAAGGGCAACAAGGTCAACGGCTTCGAGGCAGAAGTTTCCGGCGAACTGCTCGACGGCTGGAACATGACCGCCGGCTACACCTACACCCACTCGGTCAACGGTGAAAAACAGCGTACCAACACCAACCAGCCGCTGAACATGTTCCGGGCGTCCACGGCCTATCGCCTGCCGGGCAACTGGCACGCACTGACCGTCGGTGGTGCGGTGAACTGGCAAAGCGATGTGTATGGCGCGGCCAACCGTCCGGTCGGTCGCGGCGCCAATGACCGGATCATCACCGAACGCGCGCGGATCAATCAGGACGCCTACACCGTGGTCAAGCTGATGTCGCGCTATGAATTCGACCAACACCTGTCGGCATCGCTGAACGTCGATAACCTGTTCGACAAGAAGTATTACGACAACGTCGGTTTCTACAACGGCGTGTACTGGGGCGATCCGCGCACGGTGACGCTGAGCCTGGACTGGAAGCTCTGACCCGACGGTTCGCAACCCTGCATTCAAACCCTGGCGACCGTGTTAACCCCGAGTTAATTCGCGCCAGGGAGACTGCGCCCCGAGATCTGTTTCATGGACGAACGGCTCCCACGTTTTTCAGTAGGAGGCACCATGAACACCACCACCGCCATTCTCGCCGGGCTACTCGCCCTCGGTTCCGCCAGCGCCTTTGCCGAGGGCGGCGCCGAACGCATGCGGCATTACTACGACAACTTCCCGGTCCATAGCGCGCAGAGCGAGCAGCAGACCGAATCCAAAGCTGCGGAGCTAAAGGTTCCGAACGATCAGACCGCACAAGTCACCGAGTCTTATCGCAACTGATTTATCGAGCAACCGATGGACCTCCGATGGCTCCGCTCTGGCCTTGGAGACGACAGTTGGGCGCCCCATTTCGGGCGCCTTTTTTTATGCCTGCAGATCCTTGATCCAGAACAGCATGCGGCCATGCTCCGGATTGAACATCCCGGGGGCGAAACCGAATTTGCGGTAGGAGCTCTGTGCCACCGCGTTGCCTTCAAGCACTTCCAGAGTGATCTTGCAGCAACCGCGCTGGCGGGAGATTTCCTCAACCTTGCGCAGCATTTTCTGGCTCAGGCCGAGGCCGCGAAACTTCGCCACCACCGCCACGTCGTGAACATTGACCAGCGGCTTGCAGGCAAACGTCGAGAAGCCTTCAAAGCAGTTCACCAGCCCTGCCGGCTCACCGCCGACGAACGCCAGCACACTGAATGCATGGGGCCGACGGGCCAGCTCTTCAGGCACACGACGCAGCAGTTCGGGGGCAAGCGACTCGCCGCCACCCATGGGATCTTCTGCGTAATGATTGAGCACGATGCCGATGGCTTCGGCGTGCAGTGGATTGGTGTAGCTGGCTTGCAACACAAGAATTTCTGTGGAATCCATTTCCATCCCCGATCATGACCCCGGCGCGCAAGGTGCGCGCCTGAAAGGCTGCTCGACCATAACGCGAGGCTGCTGTGGGCCACAACCCGACCAGCTCAAAAGATCGTCCGATAGCGAGTAACTCCAGGAGCTGCCGAAGGCTGCGATCTTTTGATTTTCAAACGTCAGTGCCCCCAGATCAGCTCTTCCGTCCAGCCCAGTTCGGCAAAATCCTGCGCACGCAATCGGGCCTCGCCCGCGGGAAAGAACTCATCCAGCTGCGGCGGCTTTATCGAGGTTTCGCTAAGCATCGCGTGCACCTGGCCACGATGATGGATCTGGTGCTCGAACAGGTGCGAGAGCATGCGCAGGCGACTGTCGTGCTGCGGCGTTTCCCGGGCGATGGTGACGATCCGCCCCAGTTCGGCGTCGCGCAGTTGTTCGCAATAAGCGATCAGCCGACGGTCGACATGCGCCTGTTCCTCGCGCAGCGGTGCGGCCTCGGTGAACGGTTCATCACGGTTGAAAAACACAAAGCAATCGGGATGCGGCTCGTCACCGCGCAACTCGCGTTCCAGCGCGTCGACGTAGAACCAGTCGCAGGTCAGGATGTGGTTGAGCGTGAGGCGGATGCTCGGAAAAAAGCTCACCCGTGGCGCCGCCAGAGCGTCAGCGTCGAGCTGGCCCCAGGCTTTGCCGAGACGATGATTGGCCCACGCGTTCTGGTAGGCCATAGTCAGTAAATGATGAGACAGCGGTTGGCTCATGCTTGCGCCCTCTTCGCTCAGGATTCGGCAAAACGCTGCAGCTGCATCTCTTGCAAACGGCTGAGGGTGCGCCGGAACGGGAATTCCAGATACCCCTCGGTATACAGCGCCTCCATCGGCACCTGAGCCTCGATGTACAGCGGGACTTTACGGTCGTAACACTCGTCCACCAATGCGATGAAGCGGCGCACACCGTCATCGTGTACCGACAGTTGCGGCAACTCGCGGTCACCGGCCACCACCTGCGCCGAGCCGTCTTCGGTACCGCGGGCGATACGCCCTTCGCGTTTCTGTGCGCTGAGGTTCGGCACTTCGCTCAACAGAATAGACCGGTAGCGGTCACACAGCGCGATGAAGTCCATGGCGGCGAACGGTTGCTCGCAAAGCTCGGCATAGCGGCACCAGAGCACCGATTCGCTGGCCTGCACCACGTTCAATATCCGATGGCCGACGGGCACCGGTTCTGCACTGGCGGCTTGCCCGGCACAGAGTGACTGGAAGACCGGTTGCAGCGCACTGGCCTGTCCCGGCGTGGCGACAAAATAACGCTGCAGGCCCGCGCCCGGATGCAGGCGATGATCCTCGGCGCCATTCACCGCAACGACCTGCATGTGCGCCTTGATCGCGGCAATCGCCGGGACAAACCGGTCCCGGTTGAAACCATCGGCGTACAGCTCATCCGGCGGCAGGTTGGAGGTACAAACCACGACCACGCCTTCGTCGAACATCACCTGAAACAGGCGTCCGAGGATGATCGCGTCGCCAATATCGTTGACGAACAGTTCGTCAAAACACAGCACCCGCACTTCGGCCGCCAGCTCTTTGGCCAGCACCCGCAGCGGATCGGCGGTCCCGGTCAGCTGGAACGAGCGCTGATGCACCCAGCCCATGAAGTGATGAAAGTGCTGACGCCGGGCTGGCACCCGCAGGCTCTGATAGAACTGATCCATCAACCAGGTCTTGCCGCGCCCGACCGGGCCCCACAAGTACACGCCGGTGACCGACCGGGCACCGGCGTGCAAGGCTTCATGGCATTTTTGCAGCGCCCAGACCGCATGTTCCTGAGCTTCATCCTGGATGAAACCCTTGTGCTCGATCGCGTGTTGCCAGGCGCTTAGGGGGGAGTCGAAAGTCATGCGCGGCAGTATGCCACGAAGCCTGTAGGGAAACGCCCCTCCCTGTAGGAGCTGGCGAGTGCAGCGAGGCTGCGATCTTTTGACTTTGTTTTTTAAGATCAAGATCAAAAGATCGCAGCCTTCGGCAGCTCCTACACCAGCCTCCTGTTGGAACTGCCGAAGGCTGCGATCTTTTGATTTCAAGGAAAATCCTTTCCAGCCCAATAAAACCTGACCTTTCAGGCAGTTTTTGCTCGTTGCCCTTGCCGCCCGCTTCCGGCATCCTGCGCCTCCATTTTCTGACCCGGCCCCGCCTCGCGGCGCGCAAAACACCATGACCGCCTCTGAAAAAGTCCCGCGCAACAACGATCTGATCTACGGCCTCAACGACCGTCCGCACCTGACCGCCACCGTATTCGCCGCGCTGCAACACGTGCTGGCCAGCTTCGTCGGCATCATTACCCCGACCCTGATCATGGGCGGCGCCCTGGGCTTGCAAAGTGAAATTCCCTACCTGATCAGCATGGCGCTGTTCGTCTCCGGCCTGGGCACTTTCGTCCAGGCGCGGCGTTTCGGCCCGGTCGGCTCCGGTCTGCTGTGTCTGCAAGGCACCAGTTTCTCCTTTATTAGCGTGATTCTCAGCGCCGGTTTCATGGTCAAGGCCCGAGGCGGCGGCACCGATGAAATCCTCTCGACGATCTTCGGTGTGTGCTTTTTCGCCGCGTTCATCGAAGTGGTGCTGAGCCAGTTCATCGGCAAACTGCGGATGCTGATCACCCCGGTGGTCACAGGCACCATCATCACCCTGATGGGCCTGTCGCTGATCAAAGTGGCGATGACCGACATCGCCGGCGGCTTTGGTGCTGCCGATCTGGGCGCCGCCAGCCATGTGTTTCTCGCGGCGCTGGTGCTGGGCACCATCGTCGTGTTGAACCGGGTCGATGTGCCGTTTCTGCGTCTGGGCGCCATCGTCATTGGCCTGACCCTTGGCTACGTGGTCGCGTGGCTGATGGGCACCGTGGATTTCGCCAACCTGCCCGAGGTGCCGCTGGTCAGCGTGCCGGTGCCGTTCAAGTACGGCTTCAACTTCGACTGGGTAGCGTTCGTGCCAGTGGCGGTAATCTTCCTGGTATCGCCGCTGGAAGCGGCCGGTGACCTGACGGCCAACTCGATGATCTCCCGGCAACCGGTGAAAGGCCCGCTGTACATCCGCCGGATCAAGTCCGGTCTGCTCGCCGACGGCCTCAACTCGGCCATGGCGGCGGTGTTCAACAGCATGCCGATGGTGACGTTTGCGCAGAACAACGGCGTGATCCAGCTGACCGGCGTCGCCAGCCGCTACGTGGCGTTCTTCATCGCTGGCCTGCTGGTGTTGCTGGGGCTGTTCCCGATGATCGGCGCGGTGCTGCAACTGATGCCCAAACCGGTGCTCGGTGGTGCCGAACTGGTGATGTTCGGCACCGTGGCCGTGGCCGGGATCAAGATTCTCGCCGAGGCCGGGCTGCATCGGCGCAATATGCTGATTGTGGCGATTTCAGTCGGCATGGGCCTGGGCATCGCCGCCGTGCCGGAAGTGCTGCGCGAGTTGCCGCAAGCGCTGCGCAACATCTTCGAGTCGCCGATCACCGTCGGTGCGTTGTGCGCTATCGTGCTGAATATCTTCCTGCCGGAAGAGTTCATGGAGCTTGAAGAAGACGATTTCGATCCGGAAGCGTCGATTCTGCAGGTCATGGAAAACCCCGATCTGCCGGCCAAAGCTGAACCTGCATCCGCAGCGGCGGTCGCACAGTTGAACCGCTGACGCTACGCCTTGGACAAAGGGCTGAGCCGGCAACGGTTCAGCCCTTTTTCGTTGAGAGACTGTTTATGCGCCGCGTCCACGCCGTCATCCTGTCCCTGCTGCTGTTGTCCCTGAGCGCCTGCGCGCTGTTCCCCAACCGTGACCCGGTAAACGTCAACGTGGTCGGCATCGAACCGTTGCCGAGCCAGGACCTGGAAGTGCGCTTCGCGATCAAGTTGCGGGTGCAGAACCCCAATGAGGCGGCCATCGATTACAACGGCATCGCCCTGGACCTGGAGGTCAACGGCCGTCCCTTGGCCTCGGGCGTCAGTGATCAGATCGGCTCGATTCCGCGCTTCTCGGAAACCGTGGTCAGCGTGCCGGTGAGCGTTTCCGCGTTCTCGGTGCTGCGCCAGACGCTGGGCCTGAGCCAGACGCAAACCCTCGATAACCTGCCCTACGTACTGCGCGGCAAACTGGCGGGCGGCTTGTTCGGCACCCTGCGTTTTGTCGACAGCGGCAAGCTCAGTCTGCCGCGAGCGAGCAGTGCCACCTGGTGAGATTCATGACATGTGTTTGACCGGGTCAATCACCTGCGTCACCCAGTGCTCCGAGCCTTCCACATGCCAGTTGACCCACAGTCGGTCCTTGTCGCTCTTGTCCTTTTCGTCCGGCTCGATGGCCAGCCAGTTGCGCGCCGCAATCAGATATCGCCCGCGAGCCCCAAGCGGCAGCATGGTGCCGGTAATTGCATAATCGATCTGCTCCTGGCCGGCGCCCAGGGTTTCGAGAAAATACACCGCCAGTGCCGGCGGCGATGGATGCACGACGCCGGTCGAAATCAATTGATAGATCGTACCTGCGCCATCAACGCCATGTTGCGTCAGCTTCGACTCGATCACACATGCCCCGGCCACGTGCACATCACCGGACAACAGAGTGACTTTGCACCGCTGCCGACTGGCGAAGTCGAGTAACCGCATGATCAGCCGTTTGCGCTCGTCGCGGTGCGGCAGACTGCGCCAGTGATCGCGCAAATCATCTTCCAGTTCCTGCCGCCCCGGCACCAGATCCAGAGCCTTTTCCGCTGCCTGCAAATCCAGGTACCCCACCGGAATACTCGACATCACCAGCAAATGTCGATGGTTCCTGAGCTGATCCAGCCAGTTGTAGAGGGCCGTCCAACTGGTCGCTGAAATGATCCGGGTCTTCTGAAAGACCGGTTTCGTCAGATCGGGCGCGCGCTCGCTGCGCAGATCCGGCACCAGCAATGCCAGGTCGCCCAGACCGGTAAACCCCAGATGGAAGCCGTCGGCCGTGCCTGCGATCGCGCAGGGGTGAACATCACCGGGAGTAGCCTGACTCGGAGCGGGCTGGGTCAATTGCTGCTGGAAAATCCTGAAGTAGCGCTTGGCCGTGGCAAACAATCCCTGAAACACCGGACAGCCATGCAATCCCTCATCATAGGAACCCCAGCCATCAATAATGTCGTGGTCGTCCCACATCATGATGGTCGGGATCGCGCTGAACATTCTGGCGACTTCGGGCTGCTTCCAGCGCTCTAGATACAGACGACTGAAAAAGCTGTCGAGCTCGCTTTCGATGGTTTTGCTGTAGACCGCCTTCTCGCGTTCGGCAAAGGATCTGGCAAACCAGGCTTTCATCGAAGGGACAGTCAGGCGCATCTCATCGCTGTAAATCTGATCGCCTCCCATCAACAGCAAATGGTAGGGCTGATGCTGGTGTGCGCCCCACATGTCGTCCCAGCGCTCATTGTTGCGATCAACCTTCTCCATGTCCTTGGGATCGGAGAAGCCGTTGCAGGAGACATACGCCATGCGCGGCGACTGCCCACTGGGCGGAACGACAAAATTGGCCTGTTGGCCAGCGATCTCGACGGTATACGTCGTCGCGACCTTGGCTTGCTTGACGCTGAAATCCACGCGCCACACCCGCTGCTTGGGGGCCAGCAGCGGGATATCCGCCAACACCAGCGGTTTGGACGCCGTCACGCCGCTGGGTGGCGTTACACCGGGTTGCGGATCACCGAGGGGCTGAACCACCAAGGCTGAGAGTGAGTAGACGTTTTTGGCAGTTCCGCGAAATTGCAGAATGGGTCCAAGTAGCACGCTCATGGTTCGTCCTGATCCGTCGTGAGGGTGGGATTCGTACGATCAGCCTAGTCGAGAATCGCCAACTCACCGCCCTCGCCCACGCCGACGTCTCAAGCGGTGAAACGCACGCCCGGCCTGGCGCGTTCGTCAACGGACAACTCAAACACATCCGGCCGCGCATAGTGGCCGACCACATCGTAGTCATACCGCGCCCGAACCAATTCGTCGGTATCGATTTGCGCCGTGAGCAATCCTGACTCCCCGCGTAGCGGCCCGGCCAGCACATCGCCCATCGGCCCGACAATCACGCTGCCACCGGCAATCAACGGCCGATCCGCCGGCCAGTTGGCGACCTCCACCCCCAGCTCATTCGGCGAGGCCTGGACCTGGCAGGCACTGACCACAAAGCAGCGGCCCTCATGGGCGATGTGACGCATGCTGACCTGCCACATCTCACGCTCGTCCACCGTCGGTGCACACCAGACTTCAATGCCCTTGGCGTACATCGCCGTGCGCAGCAGCGGCATCATGTTTTCCCAGCAGACCACGGCGCCGAGCCTGCCGACCTGAGTGTCGAGCACCGGCAGCGTCGAGCCATCGCCTTTGCCCCAGATCAGCCGTTCGGTGCCGGTCGGCATCAGTTTGCGGTGCTTGGCCACCAGCCCCGCCTGTGGATCGAAATACAGCGCGGTGCAATACAGCGTGCTGCCGGCGCGTTCGATCACGCCGATCACCAGATTGGCCCCGGTGCGCGCTGACAAACCGGCCAACGCCTCGGTTTCGGCACCTGGCACATCGATGGCGTTGGCGAAGTAACGGGCATAGGCCTCGCGACCCTCGGGCAAGCGATAGCCCAACTGGGTGCCAAAGCCTTCGCCTTTCGGGTAACCACCGAGCAACGCTTCAGGCATCACCACCAACGCCGCGCCGGACTCGCTGATCGCGCCTTCCCAGCTCAGAATCTGTTCCAGGGTTTCACCTTTGCCACCGGGCAAGGCACCGATCTGCAGGGCAGCAACAATTGATTTGGGCATCGCGTTCACTCCATCGGGTTCAAGTGTTGCCGATTCTGCGGCGGCGACGGATCATGAATAAAGATCGACTCACTGCTGAATGATATGAACCATATGAATATCGCTACGATTGACCTCAACCTGCTGAAAGTCTTCGAAGCCTTGCATGAAGAGTCCAGCGCCAGCCGTGCGGCGCTGCGGCTGGGCGTGACGCAATCGGCGGTCAGCGCGGCGTTGCGCCGGTTGCGCGAGGTGTATGGCGACCAGTTGTTCGTGCGTACCGGTCGCGGACTGGCGCCGACGCTCAAGGCCAATCAACTGAAACCGGTGGTCAGCGAGGCGCTGAACAAATGTCGACAAAGTCTGGCAATGGTTGACCCGACGGCGCATCACTACGAGGGCCGCTCGGTGACGGTGGGCCTGTCAGATGATTTCGAGATTGCTTATGGCCGGCGCCTGATCGAAGAAATCGCTCGCCGCGCGCCCAAGCTACGGCTGATCTTCCGTCAGACCCACAGCCAGATCGTCGCCCGCGCCCTGATGGAGCGCAGCATTGACCTGGCGATCACCGCCGGCGGCTTTGCCGAACGCCTGCTCAGCCGGCAGGTGCTGGGCGAAGGGGATTATGCGTGTCTGGTCGACCCGGGCAGCCTGGCCGCCGGGCAACAGTCGATCGATTTGCAGGAGTTTGTTACCCGTGAACACATTCTGGTGTCCTCGGGAGGCTTTATCGGCATCACCGATGAGGGTTTGGCGGCGCTGGGCCTGAGCCGCCGGGTCTGCGCTTCGACCACGCATTTTGCGGCGCTGCCGCATCTGCTCAAGGGCAGCGGCGCGGTGGCAACAATCCCGACGCATGCCGCCCAGGCCATCGCGGCCCTCAGCGGACTGGTGCTGCTGCCCTGCCCGCTGGCCTTGCCGCGTTACCCGGTCGAACTGGGCTGGCGCACCAGCACGCAGATCGATCCGGTGGTGATCAAGGTACGCGAGGCGATTGTGGCGGCGTTCAACACGCCGTAAGCGCGTTTACTTGTTGGCCGCCATCAGCCGGTTGACTTCGCTGCGCACCATGTTGGCGAATTCCGGCGGGGACATGCCATCAAGCTCGGCGCGCACCCACTCGGCCCATTTGCCCTTGCGCTTGCCGCGTTCGCCAAACAACCGCGCGGCTTCGCCTTTGGCTTTGCCCAGATTGTTCTGCCAGAGTTCGAACAGACGGGATTTCTCGTCTTCCAGCGCTGCGCGCTCGGCGAGGGGTTTGTCGGCCAGATTGAAACTCATGGGGAAATACCTGCTGCGTAAAATGGCGACATCTTACACGCTCGACGGAAATCTCCTGCGCAGGTTTTTCTTTCGCACCTAAAATCAGTGCAACTTTTCGAACAGCGCCACACTCCATTGATCACTGTTCATTCATCTGCAAGGAGTCACCCAATGGCCCGCAAATCCACCGTGCAAGCCGCCGAAGACCAAATCAAGGATCAGGCGTTCAGCGAACTTCAGGCTCTGATCGAAGAGTCCGACAAACTGCTCAAGAGCAGCGCCTCTCTGGTCGGCGAAGAAGCGGAGAGCCTGCGCGGGCAAATCGCGCTGAAGCTGCAGCAGGCACTGGATTCGGTGTCCAGCGTGCGCGACCGCACCAAACCCGCCGTCGATGCCACTGAAAACTACATCGGTGGCCAC
>Ga0308163_10003569_pt1 | contig 12944 bp, 9 predicted proteins | sample PhyTR1_FD_201037 | JGI IMG/M metagenome (GOLD analysis project Ga0308163, IMG submission 201037) | Phyllosphere microbial communities from UC Gill Tract Community Farm, Albany, California, United States - DLSLT.R1 | ecosystem: Host-associated > Plants > Phyllosphere > Unclassified | place: USA... | reverse complement strand
ACCTCCAACATCGGTCAGCTCAAGTACGTCTACCGCAAGGGCCTGGCCCTGCGTTACGGCAAGACCATGCAGTGCATCGCCGGGATTCACTACAACTTTTCCCTGCCGGAAAAGCTCTGGCCACTGCTGCGCGAAGCCGAGGGTTTCGTCGGCACCGACCGTGATTTCCAGTCGTCGTCCTACATCGCGCTGATCCGCAACTTCCGCCGCTACAGCTGGTTGCTGATGTACCTGTTCGGCGCCTCGCCGGCACTGGACGCCGGCTTCCTGCGCGGCCGTTCGCATCAGCTGGAACAACTGGATCCCGACACCCTGTACCTGCCGTACGCCACCAGCCTGCGCATGAGCGACCTCGGTTACCAGAGCAACGCCCAGGCCGGTCTGACGCCGTGCTACAACGATCTGGCGAGCTACACCGACAGCCTGCGCACAGCCGTGGCCACGCCATATGCGCCGTACGTTGAAGTCGGCACGCACAAGGATGGCGAATGGGTTCAGTTGAACACCAACATCCTGCAGATCGAAAACGAGTACTACTCCAACATCCGCCCGAAACGCGTGACCTACACCGGCGAGCGGCCGATCCAGGCGCTGATGGCCCGTGGCATCCAGTACGTCGAAGTGCGCTGCCTGGACATCAACCCATTCTTGCCGATGGGTATCGACGTCACCGAGTCGCGCTTCCTCGACGCGTTCCTGCTGTATTGCGCGCTGAACGACAGTCCGCTGCTGACCAATACCACGTGCGGCAACGCCACTTCGAACTTCCTCAGCGTGGTCAAGGAAGGTCGCCGTCCGGGCCTGCAATTGCAGCGCGACGGTCAGGCGGTCGACCTCAAGGAATGGGCAGGCGAACTGCTGGAAAAAATCGCTCCGCTGGCAGCCCTGCTCGATCAGAGCCATGGCGGCGAGGCGCACAGCAAGGCACTGGACGCACAACTGGCCAAGGTCAGCGACCCGTCCCTGACCCCGTCGGCGCAGGTGCTGGCGGCGATGGCCGAGCATAAGGAAAGCTTCGCGCAATTCTCCCTGCGTCAGAGCCAGGCGCATGCCGAATTCTTCCGCAGTGAACCGTTGAGCGCCGATGAACAAGCGAAGTTTGAGGCGCTGGCACGTTCGTCGCTGGCACAGCAAGCGGAGCTGGAGCAGAACGAGGTTGGCGATTTCGACGTGTTTGTCGGATCGTATCAGGCGAGCATTCTGGCGATCAGCAATTAAGCGTTGTCGATAAAAAAGATCGCAGCCTGCGGCAGCTCCTACAGGATCAACATCGATCCCATGCAGGAGCTGCCGCAGGCTGCGATCTTTTGATCCTTTAGATTTTTCCGCTCATAAGCTAAGTCTAAAAAGTTATTTATTTTTAGTTTCTTAGATCATTTAGTCTCCTTTCACGCCGATCGTCGGTCGCCTGATTTGGAGCACTCCCCCATGAAACTGAATTTCCCGCTTCGCCTGCTGGCCGTGGCCTCGCTGGCTGCTGCGAGCTTTCTGGCGCAGGCCACCGACCTCACCGTCGCTTACCAGACCACCGTTGACCCGGCGAAAGTCGCGCAGGCCGATGGCGCTTACGAGCAAGCCACCAAGGCCGACATCAGCTGGCGCAAGTTCGACAACGGCGCCGACATCATCGCCGCCATCGCCTCCGGTGACGTGCAGATCGGTTACCTCGGTTCCAGCCCGCTGACCGCCGCCATCACCCGCAAGGTCCCGGTGGAAACCTTCCTCATCGCCACCCAGATCGGCGCCGCCGAAGCATTGGTCGCTCGCGACGGTTCCGGCATCAAGACCCCGCAGGATCTGGTTGGCAAGAAAATCGCCGTGCCGTTCGTGTCCACCGGTCACTACAGCCTGCTCGCGGCGCTGAAGCACTGGAACATCGATCCGTCGAAAGTCACCGTACTCAACCTTGCCCCGCCAGCGATTATCGCCGCGTGGAAACGCGGTGACATCGATGCCACTTACGTTTGGGACCCGGCCCTCGGTGTCGCCAAGGAAAACGGCAAGGTGTTGATCACCTCCGGCGAACTGGCCAAATTCGGTGCGCCGACGTTCGATGCGTGGATCGTGCGCAAGGACTTCGCCGAGAAGCACCCGGACATCGTCACAGCGTTCGCCAAGGTCACCCTCGACGCCTACGCTGACTACCGCAAGGATCCAAAAGCCTGGCTCGCCGATCAGTCCCACGTCGACAAACTGGTGAAACTCTCCGGCGCCAAGGCCAGCGACATTCCGCTGCTGCTGCAAGGCAACGTCTACCCGCTGGCGGCTGATCAAGTGATCACCCTCAGCACACCAACCACCAAGGCCATCACCGACACCGCCGCGTTCCTCAAGGAGCAAGGCAAGGTCGAAGCCGTACTGCCGGACTACGCACCGTACGTCAGCGCCAAATACATCACCCACTGATCGGGAGGTAACCGCGATGGCCTTGCTACAGCTGGAGCGCATCAGCGCACAGTATCCCGGCAGCCTGGAACCTGTGCTGGCGGACATTTCCCTGACCCTCGGGCCTCAGCAGTTGCTGGTCGCCCTCGGCCCGTCCGGCAGTGGCAAGACCTCGCTGTTGAACCTGATTGCCGGCTTCGTCGAACCCAGCGCCGGGCGCATCACCCTCGACGGCGTGCCGGTCAAAGGCCCGAGCGCCGAACGTGGCGTGGTGTTCCAGGACGACGCTCTGCTGCCCTGGCAGGACGTGCTGGCCAACGTCGCTTTCGGCCTGGAACTGGCCGGCGTCGGCAAGGACAAGCGCGAAAAAATCGCCCGGGAAATGCTCGCGCTGGTCGATCTCACAGGCTTTGAAAATCGCCGTATCTGGCAGCTCTCCGGCGGCCAGAAACAGCGCGTCGGCCTGGCCCGCGCCCTCGCCGCCGACCCGCGCGTGCTACTGATGGACGAACCCTTCGGCGCCCTCGACGCGTTCACTCGCGAACAGATGCAGGAGCTGTTGCTGCAAGTCTGGCAGCGCACCGCCAAACCGGTGTTCCTGATTACCCACGACATCGAAGAAGCGGTGTTCCTCGCCACTGACCTGATTTTGCTGGCGCCGAATCCGGGGCAGATCGTCGAGCGTCTGCACCTGGATTTCGGTCAGCGGTACGCCGCCGGTGAGTCGGCGCGGGCGATCAAGTCCGACCCGCGGTTTATCGAAACCCGCGAGCACGTGCTGAGCAAAGTGTTCTCGCAACGCAGCGCCGTTCAGCAGCAGGAGCGCGCATGAGCAGTTACGACGTTTCCGCTCCGGCGGTGAAAACCCCATCGGTGACGATTCCCGTGCGCCGCAGCCTCAGCACGCGCTGGATCAGCCTGCTGACCTTGTTCGTCTTGCTGGTGATCTGGTGGGCAGTGACCGCCAGCGGTTTGATCGAGCCACTGTTCCTGCCACCACCGTCCGCCGTGCTGCAAAAAGGCTGGTTGCTGGCAACCACCGGCTACATGGATTCGACCTTGTGGCAGCACCTGGGCGCGAGCCTGAGCCGCATTGGCCTGGGCCTCGGTTTCGCGATTCTGACCGCTGTGCCGGTGGGCATTGCCATCGGCGCCAACCGTATCGCCCGTGGAGTGCTCGATCCGCTGATCGAGTTCTACCGGCCGATTCCGCCACTGGCTTATCTGCCGCTGATCGTGATCTGGTGCGGCATCGGTGAGTTGTCGAAAGTGCTGCTGATCTACCTGGCGATTTTCGCGCCGATTGCCATCGCTACCGCGACTGGCGTGCGCACCGTCGACCCGGCCAAACTGCGTGCTGCACAGTCGCTGGGCGCCACCCGCGCCCAGCTGATCCGCCACGTGATTTTGCCCAGCGCCCTGCCGGACATTCTCACCGGTGTGCGCATTGGCCTGGGGGTCGGCTGGTCGACGCTGGTCGCCGCCGAACTGATCGCCGCCACCAGTGGGTTGGGCTTCATGGTGCAGTCGGCCGCGCAATTTCTGGTCACCGATGTGGTGGTGCTGGGGATTCTGGTGATCGCCCTGATCGCCTTCGCCATGGAAATGGGCCTGCGCGCCCTGCAGCGCAAACTGGTGCCGTGGCACGGCCAGGCACACTGACAAATTTGATGTGGATCCCCTGTAGGAGTGAGCCTGCTCGCGATTGCGGTGTGTCATTCACCACAGCGTTGACTGTCAGCCTGCAATCGCGAGCAGGCTCACTCCTACAAAAGCTTGAACCCCGAATTCGAAGAGAAAGACCATGAGCAGCCTCAATATCACCCCATTAAGCTCGGCCCTCGGCGCACAGATCAGCGGCGTCGATGTCAGCCAGCCGTTGAACCAAGAACAGCGCGACGCCATTGAGCAGGCGCTGCTCAAGTACCAAGTGTTGTTCTTTCGCAACCAGCCGATCGAGCCATCACAACAGGCGCGTTTCGCCGCGTACTTCGGCGACCTGCACATTCACCCGATCTACCCGAACGTGCCGGAGCAGCCGGAAGTGCTGATCCTCGACACCGCCGTCACCGACGTGCGCGACAACGCGATCTGGCACACCGACGTGACCTTCCTGCCAACCCCGGCGATGGGCGCGGTACTCAGCGCCAAGCTGTTGCCGGAGTTTGGTGGCGACACGTTGTGGGCCAGCGGAATCGCTGCGTATGAAGCGCTGTCGGCGCCGCTGAAAACCTTGCTCGAAGGGCTGACCGCGACTCACGACTTCACCCGCTCGTTTCCGCTGGAGCGCTACGGCAATACGCCAGATGCCCTGGCGCAGTGGGAAGAGGCGCGGCGCAAGAATCCGCCGTTGTCGCACCCGGTGATCCGCACCCATCCGGTGAGTGGCCGCCGTTCGTTGTTCGTCAACGAAGGCTTCACTTCTAAGATCAATGAACTGTCGGAAACCGAGAGCGAGGCGATCCTGAAGTTTCTGTTCGCCCACACGACGCGCCCCGAATTCACCCTTCGCTGGCGTTGGCAGAAAGACGACATTGCGTTCTGGGACAACCGCGTGACCCAGCATTACGCGGTGGATGATTACCGCCCGGCGCGGCGGGTGATGCAGCGGGCTACGGTGTTGGGGGATGTGCCTTACTTTTAAGATCAAAAGATCGCAGCCTGCGGCAGCTCCTACATTGGAACGCGTTCCTCTGTAGGAGCTGCCGCAGGCTGCGATCTTTTGCTTTACTGATTACTCAGCCGTCGAAGGCTTCTCCCAAAGATTGATCCCGCCCTCCTGGGCAAACCGGTCAATCTCCGCCAATTCTTCAGCACTGAAACTCAGGTTGTTCAACGCCCCGACGTTCTCGATGATCTGCTCTGGCCGGCTCGCGCCGATCAGGGCCGAGGTCACCCGCGGATCACGCAGGGTCCACGCCAGCGCCAGTTGCGCCAGGCTCTGGCCACGGCGCTTGGCGATTTCGTTCAACGCGCGCACGTGCGCGATGTTGGCCTCGGACAAGTGCGAAGCCTGCAACGAGCCGCCGCCCGGACGATTGACCCGCGCATCCGCCGGCACGCCGTTGAGGTATTTGTCGGTCAGCAAGCCCTGCGCCAGCGGGGTGAAGGCGATGACGCCGGCACCGAGTTCGTCGGTGGTGTCGAGCAGGTCTTTTTCCACCCAGCGATTGAGCAGGTTGTACGCCGGCTGATGAATCAGCAATGGCACTTTCCACTCTTTGAGCAGCGCGGCGATCTCGCGGGTTTTCACCCCGGAGTACGACGAGATACCGATGTACAACGCCTTGCCCTGTTGCACGGCGGTGGCGAGGGCGCTGGCGGTTTCTTCCAGCGGGGTGTCCGGGTCGAAGCGGTGCGAATAGAAGATATCGACATAGTCCAGGCCCAGACGCTGCAGGCTCTGATCGAGGCTGGCCAGCACGTATTTTCGCGAACCGCCGCCCTGCCCGTAAGGACCAGGCCACATGTCCCAACCAGCCTTGCTGGAGATGATCAGCTCATCGCGGTAATGCTTGAAATCTTCACGCAACAGGCGACCGAAATTGATCTCGGCGCTGCCGTACGGCGGGCCGTAGTTGTTGGCGAGGTCGAAGTGGTTGATCCCCAGATCGAACGCGGTGCGCAGCAAGGCGCGCTGGGTGTCGATCGGCGTGCTGTCGCCAAAGTTGTGCCACAGGCCCAGCGACAGCGCGGGCAGCACCAGACCGCTGCGGCCGACGCGGCGGTAAGGGATGGAGTCGTAGCGGTTTTCGGCAGCGGTATAAGTCATCGAATCCTCTCTTGTTTGATTGACAGCAAATTGAGGGTGAATCCCAACCTGTGGCGAGGGAGCTCGCTCCCGCTCGGTTGCGCAGCAAGCGCAAATCCATCCATCGTGAATTGCCTGAATGAATGCGGCTGCAGGTTTTTTGGGCGGCTTCGCAGCCCAGCGGGAGCAAGCTCCCTCGCCACAAAAAGTGATCTACACAAATCTGTTTTGGGGTCGGGCCAGGCCCAGGTTCTGGCGCAAGGTTCGCCCCTCATACTCGGTTCTGAACAGCCCACGCCGCTGCAGTTCCGGAACCACGCCATGGGCAAAGTCTTCCAGCCCGCCCGGCAGGTGCGGCACCAACACGTTGAAACCATCCGCCGCGCCCTGTTCGAACCACTCCTGCAAGCGCTCAGCGATCTGCACCGGGGTGCCGATCAGGCTGTAATGCCCGCGTCCGCCAGCAATCTTGCGCCCGAGCTCGGCGAGCGTCAGGTGCTCCCGCCCCGCCAGTTCAGTGAGCAATTTTTGCCGGCTCTGCTGCCCGCTGTCGGTCAGCGGCAACGCCGGCAACGGCCCGTCCAACGGGTACTTCGACAGGTCGAAGTTGCCCAGCATACGCCCAAGCAAGGCGACGCCAACCTCCGGTTCGACCCATTGCTGAAACGTTTCACATTTTTCCTGTGCTTCGGCTTCCGTTTGCCCGACGACGACAAACACCCCCGGCATGATTTTCAGCGAATCGGCACTGCGCCCGTACTTGGCCAGACGCCCCTTGAGGTCGGCGTAAAAAGCCTGTGCGCCGGCCAGCGAGGTCTGCGCGGTGAACACCACCTCAGCGGTTTGCGCTGCCAGTTCACGCCCGGTTTCAGAAGAGCCGGCCTGCACGATCACCGGTTGCCCCTGCGGTGAACGGGCGACGTTCAGCGGGCCTTTCACCCGAAAGTGCTCGCCGACGTGATCCAGCACATGCAGCTTCGACGGGTCGTAATACGTGCCGCTGGCCTTGTCGCGAAGAAACGCATCGTCCTCCCAACTGTCCCACAGTCCGGTGACCACCTGATGAAACTCGCGGGCGCGGCTGTAGCGTTCGGCGTGACCGATGTGCTCGTCGCGACCGAAATTCAGCGCTTCGGCGGCGTTGTCCGAGGTCACCAGATTCCACCCCGCGCGCCCGCCGGACAGGTGATCGAGTGAAGCGAATTTACGCGCCACGTGGTACGGCTCGTTGTAGCTGGTGGTGGCCGTAGCGATCAGACCGATGTGCTCGGTGACCGCGCTGAGGGCCGAGAGCAGGGTCAGCGGTTCGAAGTGATCGGAGCGCGCCATGCGGCTGGCGATGTCCTGGGTCGGCGCGGCAACGCTGTCGGCGACGAACAGCGTGTCGAATTTTGCCGCCTCGGCAATCTGCGCCAGCCGCTTGTAGTGGGCGAAATCCAGGCCGGCATTGGCCGGCACCTGCGGGTGACGCCACGCGGCGACGTGGTGCCCGGTGGCCATGAGAAACGCGCCGAGTTTCAACTGTCTGCTCATCTCAGAAATCCTTGCGCAGTTGCACGCCGAAGTAGCGTTCGTCATCCCGTGGCACGGCACGGTAGATGTAGCTGCCGCCGCTGGCGAGCAGGGGCGAATAGGACTTGTCGGCGAGGTTCTTGCCCAGCAGCGCCACGCGCCAGCCGTTGGTGTAATCGGCGAGCGCGACGCTGGCGTTCCAGATGCCGTAGGCGCCTTGTTTGGTGTCGGCGTTCTGGCTGATGTCGTACTGCACTTCGCTCTGCCAGCTGTAGTCGGTGCCCAGTTCGATATCCAGACCGTTGTCCAGTGGAATGCTGTAGTCGGCGCGCACGTAGCTTTTCCAGTCCGGGCTGAACGGCAGCGGCTTGCCATTGACGTTGCACGACGCCGCCGCACCCGCCGGGCAGCTGAATTGATCGATGCGTGCACGGGTGTAAGCCAGTGCTCCGGAGAGCTTGAGTTGCTGGGTCGCTTGCAAGGCGTAATCGAGTTCGACACCTTCGGTGCTGACGCTGCCGGCGTTGATCAGGCGCGTCACTACTTGCCCGGCGACGGTGTCGAAAAAGTTCGCCTGATAGTTGTCGTAGTCGCTGTGGAACACCGCAAGGTTGGTGGTCAGCCGGTTGTTCCAGCTCGTGGCCTTGATCCCTGCCTCCCAGGTGTTGGAGGTTTCCGGTTTCAGCGCCTCGGTGTCACGCGGCTGCATGTTGAAGAATACGTTGTAGGCCGGGCCTTTGTAGCCGCGCGAATAGGTCAGGTAAGTGGTGACGGCATCGCTGAGGTCGTACTGCACGCCGAGCCGACCGGACCAGCCGTCCTCGTCCACCGAACCGGAACTGCTGGTGGCCGGTTGAATGCCGCTGACCGCGGTCGCCGACGTCGAGACGCGGCGGTGATCGTATTCCAGCTCATCGTGGGTGTAGCGCAGGCCGGCGATGCCACGGAAGGCGGAAGTGAAGTTCAGCGTGGTTTCGCCGAACGCGGCGTAGCTGTCACTGGTGGTGCTGTAATCGGCGACGCCTCGGTCGGTACGCGTGGTGGTGGTCAAGGTGCGTTGATACGTCTCGTCGTCCTTGCCGTGCATGTAGAACAGGCCGCCAACGTACTCGATAAATTCGCCTTTCGGCGAGGTCAGACGCAGCTCCTGCGAGTACTGGTCGAAGGCCAGATCGCCCTTGTCGGCAGTGCCGGGGAACGCTGCTGTCACGGTGCCGAGACGGTCGCCGTCCTGATACTGCGTGTTGTCCCAGCCGCGCCACGCGGTAATCGACGTCAGGGTGTAATCGCCCAGTTGCCAGTCGAGCTGGCCGGACAGGCCTTTGTTGGTGTCCTCGACATGGCTGCGGGTGTCGGTGTTGATGTCGCGGTTATGGCTGCTGGCGTAGACCGGGCTCAGCGCGTTGGCGAATGCCGGGGTCAGCGACTTGCTGACGACGCCGTTGGGGCCGTCGTCATGGGACTGCATGTAGTCGGCGATCAAGGTGAAGGTGACGTCGTCATTTGGGGTGAATTCGAGTTTGCCGCGCACGCCGCGATGGTTGTAGCCGTTGACCTCCTGCCCGTTGTGCTGGTTATCGACGTTGCCGTCGTAAGTGCCGAACAAAGTGCTGATCGAGCCCTTGAGTGTGTCCGGAACCAGGCTGCCGCCGATGCCGAAGCGGGTGCGGCTTTCGTTGCCGCTGTAGTACGACTGGTCGATGTAGCCGTGGGTCTCGTTGGTCGGCGCCTTGCTGGTGATGTTGAGCACGCCGGCCGAGGCGTTTTTGCCGAACAGCGTGCCTTGCGGGCCGCGCAGGACTTCGACGCGCTCCAGATCCAGCAGATCGAGGGTCGATTGACCGGGACGCGCATAGACCACGCCGTCGATCACCGTGGCCACCGTTGGCTCGACGCCTGGAGAGGTAGAAATCGTGCCGACGCCACGCACGAACAACGAGGTGTCCTTGTTCGACGCGCCGGTGCGGAAATTCAGCGACGGCACTTGCTGGACGATGCTCGCCACGCCGTTGCGGTTGTCGCGCTCCAGCTGTTCACCCTCGATCACCGAGACCGCCACCGGGACCTTTTGCAGCGACTCCTCGCGGCGGGTGGCGGTGACTGTCACCGACTTGAGAGTCGGCTCCTGATCGCTGCTGTCAGCGGCCAGCGCATCGGCCAGCGGCAACGCCGCCAGCCCGGTAAAAATCCAGCCAGCGGCGCGAATCGATTGCGCCAGTGTGTGTGTCGCCCCAGGAATGTTGTGCATGTTTGCCCGCTCGAAATTGGCCCTGAACCGCTGCCGTTCTGCGACGACAGCGCCTGAATCGGTGTCTTGGGCATTCGCTCGAGCGAGTAGCAGACAGCGCGCTTTGTTAGCGCTACCATCGCCAGTATTGGCAAGCTGCATATAGAGCGTCCAATACTGAAAAATTACTTTTATATGCGTTTTGGTTTTTAGGAAGGATCGAGACTTGAGCCAGGAAAAGCCCCGCAAACGCCGTGGCGCCGGACGTGTGACCCTGAATGCGGTGGCGCGCCAGGCCGGTGTATCGGCAATCACCGTGTCACGTTATTTCAATAAACCGGAGTCGGTCTCGCCCGAGCGTCGCGAGCGAATTGCGGCAGTGGTCGCCGAGTTGGGTTACGTGCCGAATCTGGTGGCTGGCGGGCTGGCTTCATCGCGGGGCAAAATCGTTGGCATGGTGATCCCGAACATCTCCGGGCCGATCTTTGCCAATACCATTCAGGGCTTCAGTGACACCCTCAGCCGCCACGGTTATCAACTGCTGTTAGCGTCGAGTTACTTCAGCACCGAACAGGAAGAAAACGCCGTGCGGGCGTTTCTCGGCTGGTCGCCGGCAGCGTTGGTGCTGACCAGTCACTTCCACAGTTCGGACACGGAAAAGATGATCGCCGAGGCAGATATCCCCGTGATCGAAACCTGGGATTACCAGCCGGATCGCGAACCGATGCAGATCGGCTTTTCGCATTACGAGGTCGGCGCGACCGCTGCGCGTTATCTGCATGATAAAGGCTATCGACGCATTGCCTTCGCTCAGAACAGCGCCCCCGGCGACCTCAGTGCACTGGAACGCCGCGACGGTTACGCCGCCACCGTGCGCGAGTTCGGACTGGAGCCGTGGGTGTTCGCACCCGACGCCGACCGCGCGCCGTTCGAGGCCGGCAAGCAAGCGATGGAGGCGCTGATGAACGCCTCTCCCCGCCCCGAGGCGATCATCTTCGCCAACGACAACCTCGCCGCCGGCGGCCTGCTCGCCGGGCAACGCGCCGGCCTGAAGATCCCCGAAGACTGCGCCGTCCTCGGCTTCGGCGATTATCCTTTCGCCGAGATGCTGTTGCCGAGCCTGAGCACGATCAAACCGCCGGCACTGGAGATAGGCGTGCTGGCGGCAACGCGAGTATTGGAAAGCCTTGGGGTATTACCGAGCGATGAGGTGCAGCGACTGAATTTACTGCAGTGCCAAGTCATCGAACGCGAGAGCACCTGACGAAGATGACGGGGGCTGGATTGGCTATGCTCTAGTTAACACCGAGGTGGCCCTATCGCGAGCAGGCTCACTCCTACAAGGAATGCGGTTGGCCACAGGATTTGTGCGCAACCGCGTTCACTGTAGGAGTGAGCCTGCTCGCGATAGAGGTCTATCAGGCGATATCCATCTACTAGGCAGAACTCGCCATGCACACCGCCATCATCATCTTCTTCGGCCTGGTCCTGCTCGCCCTGATGCTGTACATCGGCGAGCGTATCGGCTTCAGTCGGCAGACCCTGGCCTACAGCTTCGCCGCGCTGTGGCTGGCGTTGACGGTGATCAATGGCGCGGTGGGCGTGGTGCATGCCGGGCAGCCGCTGGGGTCGGAAATCGCGGTGGGCAGTGCGGTGTTCGGAGTGCCGATGGCGGCGCTGGTGTTGTTCATGGTGCTGAGCGCCGAGTCGTAAAACGTCCCGACGCCCAGCGGCCGATCAACGCACCAGATGCAGGAACTGCATGTGGCGTTCGTACTGGTCGAGGATGTCGTTGATGATCTGTTCCTTGGTGTAACCCACCAGATCGTAGTCCTGACTGCCCTCGCTCAAGTGCACCTCAGCGCGGTAGTAGCGGCGGTTGTTGAGTTGCTTGGAACCCATACCACCGCGCGCAAACGACGGCGTGAAGTAGCCGCGCATCTGCACCTGGTAGATGAACGGATGCAACTCGCCATGGCCGATTTCCAGGCTGACGTTGTCATGCGCCGGATCCGGTTGGGTGACCACATTCAGGCCTTTTTCAACAAACACTGCCGTCACTTCTTCGATCGCCGGACGCACCGTGGTGTCCATGAAGCGGTACACCTCGTCGCGCGACGGGAAGTGCACGGCCTGGCTCAGGCGCTGACGCCAGCCACCCTTGCCGCGGCGTGAGCCGGACACCGGGGCCAGCGAATGCAGTTGCGCGATCTGTTTCTGCGACTCCAGATAGAACGCCTTGTGCAGCCCCCACATCATCAGCAACAAAATCAAAGAGAACGGCAGCGAGGTCAGCACCACCGCCGACTTAAGCGCATCGATGCTGCCGGAGAACAGCAGCGCACTGGTGATCAGCGCGGTCATCGCGCCCCAGAACACCCGCAGCCACTTCGGCCCGTCTTCGTCCGGGCTGCCACCCTTGGCCGACAGGGTCGAGAGCACCACGGTGCCGGAGTCGGCCGAGGTGACGAAGAACACGAAGCTGATGAACACCGTCACAGCGATGACGGTCTTGCTCCATGGGTAGGTTTCCAGCAGCAGGTAAAGGCTCATCGACGGATTGTCGAGAGCCGACATGCCCAGTGCCGACATACCGTGGTTGAGCACCTGATCGATGGCGCTGTTGCCGAAGATCGACATCCACGCCAAGGTGAAACCCAGCGGAATCAGCAACACGCCGAAGACGAATTCACGGATGGTCCGGCCACGGGAAATCCGTGCGATGAACAGGCCCACGAACGGCGACCATGCGATCCACCAGGCCCAGTAGAACACCGTCCAGCCACCGAGCCAGTCGCTTGGCTTGTCGTAGGCATAGAGGTCGAAACTCTTCATCGGCAAGGCGCCGAGGTAGTCGCCAAGGTTCTGGATCAGGGTGTTGAGCAGATGCTGGGTAGGACCGGCGAACAACACGAACAGCAGCAACGCACAGGCCAGCAGCATGTTGATGTCGGACATCACCCGCACGCCTTTATCGACGCCGGAGACGGCGACAATGATCGCCGCACCCATCATCAGCGTGATCAGGCCGACCTGAATCCACTGGGTGTGGGCGATGCCGAACAGATA
>Ga0308163_10003567_pt1 | contig 12951 bp, 11 predicted proteins | sample PhyTR1_FD_201037 | JGI IMG/M metagenome (GOLD analysis project Ga0308163, IMG submission 201037) | Phyllosphere microbial communities from UC Gill Tract Community Farm, Albany, California, United States - DLSLT.R1 | ecosystem: Host-associated > Plants > Phyllosphere > Unclassified | place: USA... | reverse complement strand
CGAGGAGCCGCTCTTCGGCGATGGCCTATGATTCAAGCTGGCCTCCCGCGGAACGTCGCCGGTTCGTCGTGTCCGTACACCCCCAGCTCCTGAAAGGCCCGTCCCGCATGGACCCGTTCACCCTGATCATGTTCGCCGTCCTGGCGCTGCTCATCTTCTTCATGTTCCGCAACAGCCGGAAGCGTCAGAAGGACCTGGCGGCGCTGCAGACGCAGATGGTGCCCGGTGCCGAGGTCATGACCGCCTCCGGCATCTACGGGACGCTCGTCTCCTTCGACGACGAGAACAACCTCGCGTACCTCGAGGTCTCGCCCGGCACGGTCCTCAAGCTGCACCGCCAGACCATCGCCCGCGTCGTCGAGCCGACCGTCCCGGTCGCGGACGACGCGAGCGAGCTCGTGGACGACGCCCCCGCGACGGACGTCGTCGACGAGATCGGCGGCACCGACGCCGGCCGGCGCACCGACGACGGCGACGCGCCGACCGCACGCTCCTGATCCACCGGGCGGGCGGCTGAGCCGCCCGCCGCACCCGGGCGTCATCGCGCCCGGGCCACCTCCCCACCCATCCGGGACCGCGACGCCGCGGCGGACGTCCCGTGGAGAAAGTCGAGTGTCCAGGTGGCCAAGTCGCCCACACCGGTACGCAAGGCCCGGCGCAAGCTCGTCTGGCTGCTCGTGATCATCGGCCTCCTCGCCGGCGGGAACGCGGCGAGCGTCGCCTTCAGCAACGGGTCCTGGAGCCCGAAGCTCGCGCTCGACCTCGAGGGCGGGACGCAGATCATCCTCGCGCCGCAGCTCGACGGCGCGTCGTCCGGCCCCACGAGCGAGCAGCTCGCCCAGGCGGTCTCGATCATCCGCCAGCGGGTGGACGCGAGCGGCGTCTCCGAGGCGGAGATCACCACGCAGGGCGGCAGCAACATCGTCGTCAGCCTGCCGGGCGAGCCCGACGCCGCCACGATGCAGCGCCTGCAGTCCTCGGCGAAGCTCGAGCTGCGCCCGGTGCTCATCGGCGCCCCCGGCACCGCGTCCGTAGGCGCGACGCCCACACCGACGCCCACGGACGGATCCGCACCGGCCCCGACCGACGGATCGACGCCCGCCGCCGAGACGCCCGCCGCCGAGGCCACGCCCGATCCCGCCACGCTCTCCGACGAGCCCACGGCGGAGCCGACCGGCCCGAGCGACGTCTCCTGGGTCACACCGCGTCTGCAGGCGCAGTTCGCCGCGTACGACTGCGCCACCGCCCCGGAGAGCGACGGCCAGGCCGCGCCCGCGGACCGCGCCATCATCGCCTGCGCCGACGACGGGGCCGCCAAGTACGTGCTCGGACCGGTCGAGGTCGACGGCAGCACGATCTCGGATGCCACGAGCGGGCTGCAGCAGTCCAGCCAGGGCGTCAGCACCGGCACGTGGTCGGTCAACCTCGTCTTCGACGGCGACGGCACGAAGCAGTTCGGCGACATGTCGACGCGCCTCATCACGCTGGAGTCCCCGCGCAACCAGTTCGCGTTCGTCCTCGACAACGAGGTCATCTCGGCGCCGGTCACGCAGGGCGTCGTCACCAACGGCAAGCCGTCCATCACCGGAAACTTCACGCAGGAGAGCGCCAAGGCGCTGGCCGACCAGCTCAAGTTCGGCGCCCTGCCTCTGAGCTTCACGCTGCAGAGCTCGGACGTCATCTCCGCGACGCTAGGCTCCTCGCAGCTCACCAGCGGCCTCATCGCGGGCCTCATCGGCCTCGTGCTGGTCGTGCTCTACTCGCTCGTGCAGTACCGGGCGCTGGGCATGGTGACGGTCGCCTCGCTCGCCATCGCCGCCGTCATCACGTACCTCCTCATCACGCTCCTGAGCTGGCGGGAGGGGTACCGGCTGTCGCTCGCCGGGGTGGCGGGGCTCATCGTGGCCATCGGCATCACGGCGGACTCGTTCATCGTCTACTTCGAGCGCATCAAGGACGAGCTCCGCGACGGCCGCGGCCTGGTCTCGTCGGTCGAGCAGGGCTGGAAGCGGGCGCTGCGCACGATCATCGCGTCCGACACGGTCAACTTCCTCGCCGCCGCGGTGCTGTTCATCCTCGCGGTCGGCAACGTGAAGGGCTTCGCGCTCACGCTGGGGCTCACGACGATCATCGACCTCATCGTGGTGTCGCTGTTCACGCACCCGATCCTGCAGCTGCTCGCCGAGCGGCGCTTCTTCGCCGAGGGCCACCGCATGAGCGGGCTCGACCCGCGTGCGCTGGGCGCGGTCTACCGCGGCCGCGCGACCTTCCGCACGCCGCCCGCCGCGACCGGCCGTGGCACCGCCGCGGCCAAGGAGGCGGCGCGCCGGCAGACCATCGCCGAGCGCAAGGCCGCCCAGGGCGCCCCGGCGGCGACCACCTCGACCGCGACGATCGACGCGCCGCGCACCGACGACACGAGCAGGGACGACTGATGGCTGGCTTCTCCGAGTTCGGCAACGACCTCTACACGGGCAAGCGCTCGTTCGACATCGTCGGGCGCCGCAAGCTCTGGTATGGGATCGCGGCCGTGTGCATCCTCATCTCGATCCTCGGGCCCCTCGTGCGCGGCGGCTTCACCTTCGGCATCGAGTTCACCGGCGGATCCGAGTTCACGGTCAGCGGGGCCTCCTCGCAGTCGCAGGACATCGCGAGCGACGCGGTCGCCACCGTGACGCCCGTGCCGGCCCGCGTCTCGAGCGTCGGGTCCGACGGCGTGCGCGTGCAGACCGATCAGCTCGAGCCCGCGGACAGCACCGCCGTCCGCCAGGCCCTCGCCACGGCGTACGACGTCGACCCCTCCAGCGTCACGGAGTCCTTCATCGGCCCGTCCTGGGGCCAGGACATCACGCGGCAGGCCCTCTGGGGTCTGGTGGTGTTCCTCGCGCTGGCGGCGCTCGTCATGTCCGTGTACTTCCGCACCTGGAAGATGTCCGTCGCGGCCATCGTCGCGCTCCTGCACGACCTCGTCCTCACCGCGGGCATCTACGGGATCACCGGGTTCGAGGTCACGCCGGCTGCCGTGATCGGGTTCCTCACGATCCTCGGCTACTCGCTCTACGACACGGTCGTCGTGTTCGACAAGATCCGGGAGAACACCGCGGAGGACGGCCAGGAGTCGCGACGCACCTTCGGGCAGTCCGTCAACCTGGCGGTGAACCAGACGCTCGTCCGGTCCATCAACACGTCGATCGTCGCGATCCTCCCCGTCGGCTCGATCCTCTTCATCGGCGCCGTCGTGCTCGGGGCGGGCACCCTGCGCGACATCGCGCTGTCGCTCTTCATCGGCATCATCGTCGGCACGTACTCCACGATCTTCCTGGCGGCGCCGATGTACGCGCACCTCCGCCAGAACGAGCCGAAGGTCAAGAAGGGCGACGCGCGCGCCGCCGCCGCAGCCAGCCGCGCCCAGGCCGAGCGCGCCGCGGCTACGGTGGAGGCATGAGCAGCGCACAGGGAGCGGGCGTCCCCGAGGACATCGACGCCGCCACGGCCAAGGCCCGCACGACGACCGGGGAGTCCTGGCTCCTCGACGTCCGCGAGCCGGACGAGTGGGCCGCGGGGCACTCCGCCCTCGCCCACCACATCCCGTTGGGCGAGCTCGAGGCGCGGGCGGCGGAGCTGCCGGCGGATGCGCACATCGTGGTCGTCTGCCGCTCCGGCCACCGGTCCTCGCTCGCCACGCAGGCGCTGATCCGCGGAGGCCACGCGGCGTCCAACGTCAGCGGCGGCATGCACGCCTGGTCCGAGATGGGCGGCGACGTCGTCACGGACGACGGGGCTCCGGGCCGCGTCGCCTGATCCGGCGATGCCCGGCCGCAGCAGTGGTCGGGGGCGCTCCGCCGCGGTGATAATTTGGTCACCAGCAGACGGCTGGGAGGCTGGACGATGACGGAGACGACCTCGAGCACGGCTTCCCTCCGGCGCCTGGTGCCCCGCCTCTTCTCCCGGGCGCAGCCGGCCGGCGCCGTCGAGCAGCTCATCCGCACCGCCCGGCTGCACCACCCCAAGGCCGACATGGGCCTCATCGAGCGCGCGTACGCGGTCGCCGAGGGTGCGCACGAGGGCCAGAAGCGCAAGAGCGGCGAGCCCTACATCACACACCCGGTGGCGGTGGCGCAGATCCTGGCCGACCTCGGCATCGGCCCGAAGACCCTCGCGGCCGCGCTCCTGCACGACACGGTCGAGGACACCGAGTACACGCTCGACATGCTCCGGCACGACTTCGGCGACGAGATCGCCATGCTGGTCGACGGGGTCACGAAGCTCGACAAGCTCAAGTACGGCGACAGCGCGCAGGCCGAGACCGTGCGGAAGATGGTCGTGGCGATGTCGAAGGACATCCGCGTGCTCGTCGTCAAGCTCGCCGACCGCCTGCACAACGCCCGCACCTGGGGCTTCGTCGAGTCGGCCTCCGCCGAGCGCAAGGCGAAGGAGACGCTCGAGATCTACGCGCCGCTCGCGCACCGGCTCGGGATCCAGACCATCAAGTGGGAGCTCGAGGACCTCTCGTTCGCGGTGCTCTACCCGAAGATCTACGTCGAGATCGAGAACCTCGTCAAGCAGCGCACGCCGCAGCGCGAGGAGTTCGTGCAGCAGGTGATCGACAGCGTCAACGACGACCTGCGATCCGCGAAGATCCGGGGCAAGGTCGCCGGGCGTCCGAAGCAGTACTACTCGATCTACCAGAAGATGGTCGTGCGCGGGCGCGAGTTCGACGAGATCTACGACCTCGTGGGCATCCGGGTGCTGGTGGACTCGCTGCGGGACTGCTACGCGGTGCTCGGCGCCATCCACGCGCGCTGGACCCCGGTGCCCGGGCGGTTCAAGGACTACATCGCCACGCCGAAGTTCAACCTGTACCAGTCCCTGCACACCACCGTGATCGGGCCCAAGGGGCGGCCCGTCGAGATCCAGATCCGCACGCACGAGATGCACCAGCGGGCGGAGTTCGGCGTCGCGGCGCACTGGAAGTACAAGGAGCGGATGAACGGCGGCCGGGCGGCGGAGGTGTCGCCGCAGGGGGACACGGACCTCGCCTGGCTGGCGCACATCTCGGACTGGCAGTCCGAGACGGCGGATCCGGGGGAGTTCCTCGACTCGCTGCGCTTCGAGATCGGCGCGAAGGAGGTCTACGTCTTCACGCCCCACGGCAAGGTGATCGGCCTGCCCGCCGGCGGGACGCCCGTGGACTTCGCCTACGCCGTGCACACCGACGTCGGCCACCGCACGATGGGCGCGAAGGTCAACGGCCGGCTCGTGCCCCTGGAGAACCCGCTCACCACGGGCGACGTCGTCGAGGTGTTCACCTCCAAGAACCCGGACAGCGGGCCGAGCAAGGACTGGCTCGCGTTCGTCAAGAGCGCCCGGGCGCGCAACAAGATCAAGCAGTGGTTCACCAAGGAGCGCCGCGAGGAGGCGATCGAGCAGGGCAAGGACGCCATCGCGCGCGCCATGCGGAAGCAGAACCTCCCGCTGCAGAAGCTCATGAACCAGGACGCGTTCTCGGACGTGGCGCAGAGCATGAAGTACGACGACGTCGCGGCCCTGTACGCGGCCGTCGGCGAGGGGCACGTCTCGACGCAGTCGGTGATCGAGAAGGTGCTGTCGTCCATCCAGGGCGACAGCGGCGGCGAGGCCGAGGAGGTCTTCGCGGTCACGCAACGCTCCCGGGTGTCCCGCAACAGCGACTCCGGCGTGCTGGTGCGCGGCGCCCCGGACATCCTCGTGAAGCTCGCCAAGTGCTGCACGCCCGTGCCGGGGGACGAGATCATCGGCTTCGTGACCCGGGGCGCGGGCGTCTCGGTGCACCAGGCGTCGTGCCACAACGTCGGCTCGCTGCGCTCCGAGCCCGAGCGCATGATCGAGGTGGAGTGGGCGCCCTCGTCCAAGAGCCTGTTCCTCGTGCACATCCAGGTGGAGGCGCTCGACCGCTCGGGGCTGCTCAGCGACGTGACCCGCGTGCTCTCGGAGCACCACGTGAACATCCTGTCCGCCTCGGTGTCCACCTCGTCGAACCGGCTGGCGATCAGCCGCTTCGTGTTCGAGATGGGCGACGTCACGCACCTCGACCGGGTGCTCAACGCCGTGCGCCGGATCGACGCCGTCTACGACGTGTACCGCGTCAACGGCGGCTGACCGACGCGGGCGCGTCGCCGTCCCCCGTCGGACCGGAGACGCCCGGGCGCTCGGCCAGCGCCTGGAGGCGCGCCAGCGCGCGTCGCTTGTCCGGCAGCGCGCCGGCGCCCGCCAGGTGCTCCCGTGCCGCCTGCACGCTGACGCCCGGGAGCGCGAGCAGCCCGACGCAGGCGCTCTCGTGCCCAGCGGTGAAGTCCGCGACCGTGCGCGTGATGTCGCACAGCGTGCGCACCGGGGTCGTGACCCGGAGACCCGCGAGCACGAGGGTGTCGCGCTCGTCGAGGACGACCTCGCGGATGCGCACGTTCCGGAGGGCGGGCGGGTGGCACCGGGCCACGGCGTCGACGCAGTACTCGTGCGTGCGCGGCGGGAGGCGCGTGGCGCCGTGCACCCACGCCGCGGTGAGCCGCTCGGCGATGAGGCGGGAGGGCACCTGGGCGGCGAGCGCGGCGGCGCGGAGCCAGGGCGAGGCGAGCTCGTCCACGGGGGAGAAGCACGCGTCGACCTCGTAGACCTCGCCGTCGAGGCGGGCGGAGCACAGCTCGGCGAGGGGGAGGTCGAGGACGGACAGGACGGGGGCGAGTCGCGGGGTCATGCGGCGCACCATGCCAGGCGCGGTGCCCGGACGGACGACGGGCAGGGATCCTGTGGAGGATCCCGGCCCGTCGTCGCCGTGCGGAGGAGGAGGGCTAGGAGCCCAGGGCGTCCAGCCAGACGCGGCGCGCTGCGAGCGCCTCCTCGGCCTCCGTGATGCGACGGGCGTCGCCGTCGGCCTTCGCCGCGTCGAGCTCCCGCTGCAGCTTGTCGATGGCCGCGCCGAGCTGCGACGCGAGGCCCTCGGAGCGCGCCTTGGTCTCCGGGTTGTTCTTGCGCCAGAACTCCTCGTCCAGCGTGCGGACGTGCGTCTCGACCTTGCGCAGGCGGTCCTCGACGGTCTTCACGCTGTCGCGGGGCACGCGGCCGATCGCGTCCCACCTGAGCTGGATGGCGGTCAGCTTGTCGCGCGCGGCGGTGCGCTCGCTGATCTGGAGGATGGGCTCGGCCTCGTCGAGCAGGGCGAGCTTCGCCTGGAGGTTGGCCTGCTGCTCCTCGTCGTCCGCCGCGTCGACCTCGGCCTTGGCGCCGTAGAGCACGTCGCCCGCGGCCTTGAACTGCGCCCAGAGGGCGTCGTCGTAGCGCTTGCCGGCGCGGCCAGCGAGCTTCCACTCGTCGAGGAGGCGGCGGTAGGCGGGGATGCCGCCGACGCCCTGCGGCTCGAGGGCGCGGGCCTGCTCGACGATGGCCTGCTTCTTCGAGCGGGCGTCCTTGTGCGCGTTGTCGAGCTCGGCGAAGAACGCCTTGCGCTCGGTGTCGATGGTGGAGCGCGCGGTGCGGAAGCGCTTCCAGAGCTCGTTGGCGTCGTTCTTCGGCAGGCGCGGACCGGTCTGCTGGTGCTGCTGCCAGCGGGCGAACAGCGCGTCGACCTCCGCGGTGAGCTGCTTCCACTGCACCTTCGAGAAGTCCTGCTGCGCCAGGCGCTCGGTCTCCTCGACGATGGCGGTGCGCTCGGAAATGGCGCCCTGGACGACCTGGCGCTGCTCCTCGCCCTGCTTCTCCGTGAGCTCGCCGACCGTGGCGGCGAGGACGTCGAGCCGGGTGCGGAGGGCCTGCAGGTCGCCGACGGCGTTCGCGCCGTCGACGGCCTCGATGAGGTGCGCGACGGCCTTCGACACGTCCGCGGCCGGGGCGCCGCGCTTGGCGCGCTGCTCCAGGAGCGTGACCTGACCGGCGAGGTCGGTGAACTTGCGCTGGAAGTAGGCCAGCGCCTCCTCGGGGGTCCCGTCGGGGTACTGGCCGACGACGCGCTCGCCGTCGCCCTCGCGCAGGAAGACGGTGCCCGTCTCGTCGACGCGGCCCCAGGGGGTCTGATCGTTGTCTGCCACGGATTCCACCTTGTTCGTAGGACCGGCCGGACCGGTGCGGAGACGTGCACGTCAGCCTAGAGCACGGGCATCCCGCGGGTTCGCCGCGCGCGGCGGCCGGCTGACCTGTCGATCATGCCCCAGCGCGGGTCGGGGCTGCGCGGCACGGCGCCGATCGGCCTCGGCTCGCAGGCGCTCGTGAGGACCGGTCGGCCGGATCGGCGGCTCAGGGCGCCGGGGTCGCATCCGGTGCGGGGGTGGCGTCGGGGGTCGGGGCGACGTCCGGCGTCGTGGACGCGGGATCGCCGGGGGAGGAGGGGGCGGTGGACGACGGCTCGGGTGCCGGGGCACCGGGTCCGGCCTCGTACGCGAGCTGGGCGCCGATCGCGAGCGCGGCGACGAGGATCACGCCGACGACCGCCGCCACGTCGTCGCGACGGCGACGGCGGATGATGCGCGCGTGCAGCTGCTGACGGGCCTCGTAGCGGCGCAGCCGGGCCTGCGCCTCACGGGCTGCGCGGTCGTTCTTCGGGGCCACGGCGTCCTCACGGTCGGTCCCGCCCGAGGCGGCGGTACGGGAACCCTAGCCGGTCGCGCCTACCATCGAGATCATGACCGACACGCGACCGGGCCTCCGCTCGGGGGCCACGCCCCTGGCCGTGCGGATGCGTCCCCGGAGCCTCGACGAGGTCACCGGCCAACGCCACCTGCTGACCCCCGGATCGCCGCTGGTGAGCCTCGCCTCCGACGTGGCGGGGGAGCAGGGCTCGGTCTCGATCATCCTGTGGGGACCGCCCGGGACGGGCAAGACGACGCTCGCGCAGGCCATCGCGCACGGATCCAGCCGCCGGTTCGTCGAGCTCTCGGCCGTGACGGCCGGCGTGCGCGACGTGCGGCAGGTGATGGAGAAGGCGCTGAGCGACCGCGACCTCTTCGGCGTCTCCACCGTGCTGTTCCTCGACGAGATCCACCGCTTCACCAAGGCGCAGCAGGACGCGCTGCTGCCGGGAGTGGAGAACGGCTGGGTGATCCTCATCGCGGCCACCACGGAGAACCCGTCCTTCTCCGTCATCTCGCCGCTGCTCTCGCGCAGCCTCCTCCTGACCCTGGAGCAGCTCGACGACGACGACCTCGGGGTGCTCGTGGACCGCGCCGTCGCGGACGCCCGCGGGCTGGGCGGGCGGTTCTCGCTCGACGACGACGCCCGGGCGATGATCATCCGGCTCGCCTCCGGGGATGCCCGGCGGGCGCTGACGGCGCTCGAGGCGGCCGCGGTGTCCGCCCAGGCGGACGCGTCGGGCAAGGCGCGCGCGGCGGCCGAGGAGCAGGGCGAGGACGACGAGGACGACGAGGACGACGCCGGGCCCGGGCCCGCCGAGGATCCCGCGCCCATCCCCATCTCCACCGAGCAGGTCGCGCTCGCCGTCGACCGGGCGCTGCTCCGCTACGACCGCAACGGCGACGAGCACTACGACGTCATCAGCGCCTTCATCAAGTCGATCCGCGGGTCCGACGTGGACGCGGCGCTGCACTACCTGGCGCGCATGATCGAGGCGGGGGAGGATCCGCGCTTCATCGCCCGGCGGATCATCGTCTCGGCCTCCGAGGACATCGGCCTCGCCGACCCCCAGGCCCTCGTCGTCGCGGTCGCGGCCGCGGACGCCGTGCAGCTCATCGGCATGCCGGAGGGGCGGATCCCGCTGGCGCAGGCGGTGGTGCACCTCGCGACCGCGCCCAAGTCGAACGCCTCCTACCTCGGCATCGACCAGGCCATCGCGGACGTCCGGGCCGGCGCGTTCGGCCGCGTGCCCCTGCACCTGCGCGACGCGCACTACCCGGGCGCGAAGCGGCTCGGCCACGGCAAGGGCTACCGCTACCCGCACGACGCGGACATCGGGGTCGTCACCCAGCAGTACCTGCCCGACGAGCTCGTCGGCCGCACCTACTACTCGCCCACGCAGCACGGGCACGAGCGGGACCTCTCGGCCCGGCTGGAGAAGCTGCGGCGCATCGTCCGCGGCGGGTGACCGGCGCGGCGCACCCCCGGATCCGCGCCGATCGCGTGCTACGCTTGCTGACGCCTCAATCGGGTGTCGCGTGCGGCTGCGTCGACATCATGATCAAGGGACACGTCCTGTAGCCGGACGACCCGTGGCGAATCCCTCTACTTCCGCAGGACCCGCATCAGCGGGATCGATCGTCGCGCGCCCATGCGTGTGCGCGGACGCCCTGCATCATCCGTCGTCAGAGACTTTCTCCCTGGAAGGAAAACGTGTCCACCAAGTCACGCACCCGCAGCAAGACCCGCCTCTCCCGCGCGCTGGGCATTCCGCTCACGCCGAAGGCGGCCAAGTACCTCGAGAAGCGCCCCTACGCGCCGGGCGAGCACGGCCGGTCCAAGCGCAAGCAGGACAGCGACTACGCCGTCCGCCTCCGCGAGAAGCAGCGTCTGCGCGCCCAGTACGGCATCCGCGAGGCCCAGCTCAAGATCGCCTTCCAGGAGGCGCGTCGCACGCAGGGCCTGACCGGTGAGAACCTCGTCGAGATCCTCGAGCAGCGCCTCGACGCGCTCGTCGTCCGCTCCGGCCTCGCGCGCACCACGGCGCAGGCCCGCCAGCTCGTCGTGCACCGCCACATCATGGTCGACGGCAAGATCGTCGACCGCCCCTCCTTCCGCGTGAAGGCTGGCCAGATGATCCACGTCAAGCCGCGCTCCGAGGGCACCGAGCCCTTCCAGGTCGCCGCCGCTGGCGGTCACGCCGACGTGCTGCCGAAGCTCCCCCCGTACCTCGAGGTCGAGCTCGACAAGCTCCAGGCCCGCCTGGTGCGCCTGCCGAAGCGCGCCGAGGTCCCCGTGACCTGCGAGGTCCAGCTGGTCGTCGAGTACTACGCGGCCCGCTAGGACCCGCACCACCGTCCGCGAGGCGGGTCGCCCATCCGGGCGGCCCGCCTCGCGGCGTATCCGGCTCTCCGCGTCCCGGCCGGGCCGGGGAGGCGCACGGCCCGGCCGGTAGGATCGCCCTCGGCCCCGCAGGCCCTCGCCCGTCGCGTCACCTCCCGGAAGGGGAGCACCATGAAGAACCTCGTCCTCATCGTCGTGGGGGTCGCCCTCGGCTTCGTCGTGGCCCACGTCGTCGACCGCACGCCGGCCGGGCACCGCCTCTTCCAGGACGTCGACGCCCGGGCCCGTCGCTTCGGCGAGGCCGTCGAGCACGGCTACCGCCGCCGCGAGGCCGAGCTCCGGTCCGCCGTGGGCGAGGCCGAGGACACCATCACCGAGCTCGGAAAGCAGTAGGACCGCATGCAGACCGCAGACATCCGCAACGCCTGGCTGACGTACTTCGGCGACCGGGGGCACACCGTCGTGCCGTCCGCGTCGCTCGTGAGCGACGACCCGACGCTCATGTTCACGGTGGCCGGCATGGTCCCGTTCGTGCCGTACCTCACGGGCGTCGTGCCCGCGCCGTACCCGCGCGCGACGAGCGTCCAGAAGTGCATCCGCACGCTCGACATCGAGGAGGTCGGCCGCACGCCCCGGCACGGCACCTTCTTCCAGATGAACGGCAACTTCTCCTTCGGCGACTACTTCAAGGAGCAGGCCATCGCGTACGCGTGGGAGCTGCTCACCACGAGCGAGGCCGACGGCGGCCTCGGGTTCTCGCCCGACGACCTCTGGGTGACCGTCTACCACGAGGACGACGAGGCCCGGCAGGCGTGGAAGCGCATCGCGGGCCTGCCGGACGAGCGGATCCAGGGCCTCGGCCGCGACACGAACTACTGGCACACCGGGCAGCCCGGCCCCGCGGGCCCCTGCTCCGAGATCTTCTTCGACCGCGGCCCGGCCTACGGCATCGACGGCGGGCCCGCCACGGACGACGACCGCTACGTGGAGATCTGGAACCTCGTCTTCATGCAGTACCTGCGCGGTGCGGGCACGGGCAAGAGCGACTTCGAGATCCTCGGCGACCTGCCGCAGCGGAACATCGACACGGGCATGGGGCTCGAGCGCGTCGCCTTCCTCAAGCAGGGCGTCGAGAACATGTACGAGATCGACCAGGTGCGGCCGGTGCTCGACCGCGCGTCCGAGCTCGCGGGCCGTCGTTACGGCGCCGACCACGAGGACGACGTGCGCATGCGCATCGTCGCCGACCACGTGCGCTCCTCGCTCATGCTCATGTCGGACGGCGTCCGGCCGTCGAACGAGGGCCGCGGCTACATCCTCCGCCGGCTCATGCGCCGCACGGTGCGGGCGATGCGCCTCATGGGCGTCGACACCGCCACGTTCGGCGAGCTGTTCCCCGCGTCGCGCGACGCGATGGCGGCCGCGTACCCCGAGGTCTCCGACGACTTCGACCGCATCTCCCGCCTCGCCTACGCGGAGGAGGAGACCTTCCTCCGCACGCTCTCCGGCGGCACCACGATCCTCGACGTCGCGGTCGGCGAGACGAAGGCGGCCGGCGGCGAGCGGATCGCGGGCGACACCGCGTTCCTGCTGCACGACACGTTCGGCTTTCCCATCGACCTCACGCTCGAGATGGCGGAGGAGAACGGCCTCACGGTCGACCGCGAGGCCTTCGACCGGCTCATGCTCGAGCAGCGCACGCGCGCCAAGGCCGACGCGAAGTCGAAGAAGACCGCCCTCGCCGACCTCACCGTCTACAGCGAGTTCCGCGCGGCGGGCGAGACGCGCTTCACGGGCTACGACGAGCTCGAGACCGGCACGACGATCCTCGGCCTCATCGTGGGCGGCCACAGCGTCGACCACGCGGTCGCGGGCGACATCGCGGAGGTCATCCTCCCCGCGACGAGCCTCTACGCGGAGTCCGGCGGCCAGGAGGCCGACGCGGGCAGCATCGTCGGGAACGGCTTCGACCTCGAGGTGCTCGACGTGCAGAAGCCCGTGAAGGGCCTC
>Ga0308163_10003566_pt1 | contig 12955 bp, 9 predicted proteins | sample PhyTR1_FD_201037 | JGI IMG/M metagenome (GOLD analysis project Ga0308163, IMG submission 201037) | Phyllosphere microbial communities from UC Gill Tract Community Farm, Albany, California, United States - DLSLT.R1 | ecosystem: Host-associated > Plants > Phyllosphere > Unclassified | place: USA... | reverse complement strand
AAGGCTTCTCGGCGATGATGAGGGTTTTTGTCATAGTTATTAGTCTCGAAAAATGCTCTAGGATAGTGTCAGCATGCGCATCATACAGTGCATTGCCGGGCGCCGACGCTTTTGTCTGCGCGGCACCGTGTGACTTGCGGTCTTGTCAAGCGGCCAATGATAAGCGCCTATGGGAGAAAACCGCAAGTTATCTAAAGACAACAATGCGCAGGAGCAAATGCAGGCGCGGGGCAGATAGTCGGGTGGGCAAACAGCGGCGGGCGGCAGGCAAGGACCAGGCCGCCTTGCCGTATTTAGTGTAGCAGGCGGGGCGATAATTCTTCGTCGGAACCGAACAGGTCGTCGAACATCAGCGCGTCCGGCTCCTTGCCCTGGCTCCACAGCAGCATCAGCACGATGACTTTCAGCTTGCCCAGGGTAACCGGCGCTTCATCGAGGGCCAGCGCCCGTTCGATGACGATTTCGCGCTGCAGCGGCGACAATACCTTGGCGCTTTCCAGGAACTGGATAAAGCCGATGGCGGCCGTGCCCAGCACGTCGGTTTCTTGCTGCACGTAAAAGCGCGTGCCGGTGGAGCTGGCGGTCAGGACTTGCTCGGCGCCGGCCATCGCGTTCAGGTCGGTCAGCCAGACCAGCGCTTCGGAGATCTCCACGTCGTCAAAGCCGACGGCCGACAGCTTGCGCGCCAGCGCCGCCGGCTCGGGGCAGGCATCGGGGCGATAATAAGTCTCGTAGAGATAAACCAGGATATCGAACATGACTCTACTCTATCAGCTAAGCTCGCTGCGGCACAAGTGCGCCAGCGGACAAAGCGGCGCCGTGCGGCAAGGCCGCCACACAAGTGACAAGCTGTCATTTGCAGCGTTGAAACAGTCCTCCCGGCAAGCGCTCCACCAGCCCCGCCATTTCCAGCGCCAGCAGTTCGCCCATCACCTCGGCCATCGCCAGGCTGCTGCGCGCGGCCAGGGTGTCGGCGTCGCAGGGATCGTAACCCAGCGCCGTCAGCAGCGGGTGGGCCGGCGCCGCATGCGCGGGCGCTGGCGCGCCAGCGACCGCGGGCCACTGGAGTTCCTGCAGCACATCGTCGACCGAATCGACCAGCTTGGCGCCCTGCTTGATAAGGGCGTGGCAACCCTTGGCCAGGGTGGAGTGGATCGATCCCGGCAAGGCATACACATCGCGCCCATATTCGCCGGCCAGGCGCGCCGTGATCAATGAACCAGACTGCGCCGCCGCCTCGATCACCAGCACGCCGCGCGCCAGACCGCTGATCAGGCGATTGCGGCGTGGAAAATTGCTGGGAATGGCAGGCAGGCCCAGCGCATATTCGCTGACGATGCAGCCTTGCGCGGCAATCCTTTGCGCCAGATCAAGGTTGCGCCGGGGATACACCAGATCGGCGCCGGTACCGATCACCGCCACCGTCGCACCCTCGCCGCGCAAGCCGCCCTCGTGCGCATGGGTATCGATGCCCAGCGCCAGTCCGGACACGATCGTCAGCCCCGCGTGGCTGAGCGCCTCGGCAAACGCGGCCGCGTTCTGCATGCCCTGGGTGCTGGCGTTGCGGCTGCCGATCACCGCCACGCAGGGCCGCGACAACAGTTCAGCGCGGCCGCGTACATATAAGAGCAGCGGTGGATCGGGAATTTCCAGCAGCAGCACGGGATAAGCGGCGTCGGCCAGGGTCAGCACGGCATTGCCGGGCCGGCTCAGCCATTGCAGGGTGAGTTCCAGCTGGCTGTTGGCAACCGGCTTCGGCGGCTGCAGAATGGCGCGAGCCACGCCGGCCGACACCACCTCGCGCAGCGCTTCGAAGGACGCGGAAAATATACCCTGCGGCAAACCGAAGCGCGCCAGCAAGGCGCGCGCCGCCACCGGCCCCACCCCGGGCAGCCATTGCAGGCGCAGCCAGAACGCCAGTTCGCCGCCGCTGTCTTCGATCACCGTATTTGCATCCATGACACCCTCGCCATCCCGATCCATGTCGTCCGTCTTGCATGGTAGCGGCGCACCAGGGCGGGCGATATCGACCGGCGCAACAAAGGTGCACACTTCGGCGCACGGTTCCTGGCGGCAAACGGCCTGCCTTGCACAGCGAGACGGGCGTCTGTGATAAAATTTCTCCTTCGATCAGCGTAAAACCACCGGCGATCCAGCGCCGCGCACAGCCTTCATGTGCCCAGCTCATTCAACCAGCCAAACAGTCCAATTCGTATGTCCATCTTAAATATCCTGCGTTACCCCGATCCGCGCCTGCACACCGTCGCCAAGCCGATCACCGATTTCGGCGACCAGTTGCAGACCCTGATCGATGACATGGCCGAAACCATGTACGACGCGCCCGGCGTGGGGCTGGCGGCGTCGCAAGTCGACCAGCACATCCAGATGATGGTGATCGACATCACCGAAGAAAAGAACCAGCTGCAAGTGTTCATCAACCCGGAAATCACCTGGGCCAGCGAAGAAAAGCAGGTCTACGACGAAGGCTGCCTGTCGGTGCCGGGCGTGTACGACGGCGTCGAGCGCCCGGCCCGCATCAAGGTGCGCGCGCTGGACCGCCATGGCAAGGCCTTCGAACTGGAAGCCGATGGCCTGCTGGGCGTGTGCATCCAGCACGAAATGGATCACTTGCTGGGCAAGGTCTTCGTGGAATACCTGTCGCCGCTCAAGCGCAACCGCATCAAGACCAAGATGGTCAAGGAAATCCGCGGTCTTGAACGCGAAGCAAGCCTGCGCGCGCAAAATCGCCGTTTCTGAAGCACGAACTGGTAAACTGGCGGGCATTGTCATACCCGCCAGGCAGCAGCCTGCGCACTTCACACCAAGGAACCCGATGAAAGTGATCTTCGCAGGCACGCCCGAATTTGCCGCTACCGCCCTGAAAGACTTGCACGAAGCGGGTTTCACGATTCCCCTGGTGCTGACCCAGCCCGACCGCCCGGCCGGACGCGGCATGCAATTGCACGCGTCCGCCGTCAAGCAATACGCGCAGCAGCATGGCATCGAAGTGCTGCAGCCGCTGTCCCTGCGCATGGACAGCCGCGACCCGCAGCGCGCGGCCGAAGCGAAGGCCGCCCACGAACGCCTGCTGGCGACCGACTACGACGTGATGGTGGTGGCCGCTTACGGCTTGATTTTGCCGCGCAGCACACTCGACATCAAACCCTGCATCAATATCCACGGTTCCCTGCTGCCGCGCTGGCGCGGCGCCGCGCCGATCCACCGCGCCATCGAAGCGGGCGACGATGAAACCGGCGTGACCATCATGCAAATGGAAGAAGGCCTCGATACCGGCCCGATGCTGTCGATTGAACGGGTAGTGATCGAAGCGGGCGACTCGACCGCCACCCTGCACGACAAGCTGGCCACGCTTGGTGGCCGGATGATCGTCGCCACCCTGCGCAAGATGCAGGAAGCGCCATTGACAGCCGTGCCGCAGCCGGAAGCGGGCGTCACCTATGCGGCAAAAATCGCCAAGGACGAAGCGGCGCTCGATTTTTCCCAGGGCGCGCTGGAACTGGGCCTGAAAGTCCGCGCCTTCAATCCCTTCCCCGGCGCCTGCGGCCAGGTCGACGGCGTGGCCATCAAGATCTGGGCCGCCGAGGTACTCGAGGCCGACAGCGCCCAGGCGGCCGGCCAGGTGCTGGCGGCCGACGCCCAGCATGGCATCGTGGTGGCCTGCGGCACCGGCGCGCTGCGCCTGACGCAACTGCAAAAGCCGGGCGGCAAGCGCTTGCCAGCAAGCGAATTCATCAAGGGCTTCCCGCTCGAAGGCAAGCGTTTCGTTTAACCGGGCAGGCGCGCCATGGATCAGCTCACGGCCCTGCGCGCGCTGCGCCGCGTGGTCGAACTGGGCAGCTTCACGGCTGCCGGCGCCGCGCTCGGCATTTCGCATTCCATCGTCTCGCGCCAGATCCGCCAGCTGGAACAGCAGCTGGGCGCGCAATTGCTCAACCGCACCACGCGCCGCTTCGCGCTGACGGCCGCCGGCCAGGAATACTACCTGGCCAGCCGCGAGATCCTCGACGCGCTCGACGCGGCCGACCGCGCCGTCACCCAGCACCAGGCGCAGCCCTCGGGCCGCTTGCGCATCAATGCGCCGGTGGCGTTCGGCGCGCTGGAACTGGCCGCCTGGCTGCCATCGTTCACGCAACAATATCCGCTGGTGCAGATCGACCTGGTCTGCAATGACCGCATCGTCGACCTGATCGACGACGGCTTCGATGTGGCCCTGCGCATCACGCGCGGCCTGCCCGACTCGACCCTGGTGGCGCGCAAGCTGGCCAGCAGCCGCATGGTGGCCGTCGCCGCGCCGGCCTACCTTGCCCGCCACCGTGCGCCCGCCACGCCGCAGGACCTCATCAAGCATGACTGCCTGCTGTACAGCCTGGGCCTGGCGGACAAACCCGACCGCTGGGTGTTCCATGATGACAGCGGTGCGCCGCACGCGGTGACCGTGCGCGGCACGCTCAGCGCCAATACCGGCATCGCCCTGCGCGCGGCCGCGCTTGGCGGCATGGGGATCGCCACCACGGCCGCCTTTATCGTGCGCGAACAGCTGGCCAGCGGCGCACTGGTGCAAGTGCTGCCCGGCTACACCCTGGCGCAGCGCAATCTGTACGCGCTGTATCCGCATGGCCGCCATGTGTCGCCCAAGGTGCGCGCCCTGATCGACTTTGCGCTGCAGTGGTATGCCGGCCGCGACTGGGACTGATCACGCCGCCTGCAGGCTTTTACGCACGGCGCGGAACTGCTGCGTCAGGCCGCCATAGCCCCAGGCCGCCTGGCGGGCGTCATGCACGTGAATATAGCTGACCTCATGCAAGGGCCCCAGCGCCAGCGCCATCGCCGCATGCACGGCGGCGATATAGCGCGCCTTTTCCGCCGCCGTATTGGTTTCGTCGCTGATCAGCACATCGAGGAAAAAGCTCGTCTTGCCCTGCTGCTGCAGGGAGGGCCCGCCGACAAACCAGTGCGCGCCATCGAGGTGCCGGATCGCTACCGAGGTCAGCTCGGGCGCCTTGTGCAGCAGTTCGGCCGTCAAACGGCTGAGGGTGGCGGCGATCGCGGCCGACTGCTGCGCGTCGGGCGCGGTGGACAACTGCAAATTCAAAATAGGCATGGCGCAACTTCCGGGGTGGTAAAGGAAGCCCCATTCTAGGCAGCCACCGCGCATAACGGCAGCCCCGGGCGCACACAGGATTTGTGCAATTTGCGCACAAATAAAAAAGGGCTTGCCGAAGCAAGCCCCTTCCATACTACAAGTGCAACAACGCTTTATTTGCGTGCCACCTTGACCATGCGGCCACGCACGGACGACGACAGGCTCACTTCGAAGCGGCCGCCGGCCGGCAAGGCGCTGACGTCGACCGAGGCGCTGCCGCCGGTCAGGGCGCTGGCGACGACGGTCTTGCGGCCATCGGCGGCCACGTACAGCACGGCCGCATACGGCTCGGCCTCGGCATTCCAGCTCAGGGCCAGCTTGCCGGCGCTTTGCGTGGTGTCCAGGCTGGCGGCGGTAGCGGCGGCGGCACGGCGGGCCGAGCGGTCGAGCTTGCTGACTACCTTGCCATTGGCCAGGACATCGATATCGCTGATGTCGCCGGGGTTGGCAAAGCTGACACGGAAGTGGCTCATGTCGACACGGCTGTCTGCCAGCTGCTGCGTATCAAATGGCACGTTAATAGTTTGTCCGGACGCCGTTAAAATCCGCAGGCTGTATTTGGCGCTGCTGTCGGCGGTACCGGTGCGCGCGGTGGCCGAGGCGACGGCCGGGTGCAATTGCACGCCATTGGCGGTGATGCGGCCCGAAATGGTCAGATAACCATTGTCGGCGGCCAATACGCTGGCGCCAACCGCGACGCTGCGGCCGGTGCGGGCCAGGCGCGCGGCGTAGCTTTCCAGGAATTGCTGGATGCGGGCGTAGCTGTAGTCCGAGAACCAGGCGCCGCTGCAATAGCTCATCACGTCCTTCATCTGCTTGGTGCTGCCGTTGCTGGTGTAGGTGGCCTGGCTCAGCTGGCCGATGGCGGTGCCGTAGTTGCTGTTATACAGTGGCTGGCTGCCCAGGTCGCCGTTCGCATACGGATAGTCGGCGGCGGTATTGGTCGGCGAACCGCAGGCAACGTGCTGCAGCGCATGGTTGTGGCCGATTTCGTGGATCATCGTCGTCAGCCACTCGGGCCAGGCGTTGCCGAAGGCGTCGACCGAAGCGGTGCGGGTGGCGGTAGCATCGAGGCCCAGCGCCGACGGGCTCGATACGCCCGTGGTGCGGTCGCTGATATATGCCAGGCCGGCGGTGCGGCTGGCCGACATCTGCGTGGCGAAACCATAGTAAAAGGCGGTGCTGTCTTCCTGGCTGCGCGCCGCTTCGATCTTCGGCAGGGTCTCGCTCCACCAGGTGTCGACCGCGCTGCTGCCGCCGACATTGAGCGCCACGCGCTTGGTAATGGTGATGTCTTCGGCGGCGTAGGGATACACGCGCACGATGGCGGCACGGATCACTTCCGCATCAGGCAAGACGGAGGTGCCGTCGTTGGTGGTCAGCGGCACCAGCACCAGGTGCATCTTGGCGGCCGACGAGACGGCCGGCGTGGCTTGCTGGCTCACTTGCGTGCCATCGTTGCCGACGGCCGTCACGCGTACCTGCAAGCCGGGCTGTATCCAGCTGGCAGGCAGGGCGGCGCTGAAGTTGCCATCGAAGCTGTAGGTATTCTTGGCCGTTGGCAAGGTAGCCGGACCATTCAGCACCAGGCTGCCCAGGTTGGCGCCGGTCGACGAGGTGGCCGCCAGGGTCACCGCCGGGCTGCTGCGGCCAGCCAGGGTACCGAGCACCGACACGCGCACGGCGGCAGGCTTGCCGCGCGTCAAGCGCAGCGCCGCATCGCTGGCGCTCAGGTTCAGCACTTGCGAAAAATCGATGGCGCCCAGGGTGAAGGCCGCCACGGTTCCGGCGTTGACGGCGGCGCGCGACGGCGCCGACAGCATCAGGTTACCGGTGGCCGAGCTTGGCGCCGAGACGCGCAGTTCGGTGGCGCTGGCGCTGACGATGGTGGCGCTGGTGGTGCCGATGGTGGCGCCATTGACCTGGTCCAGGTTGCTGCCGGCCACGGTCACGATCACATTCGCGCCGCTGATGGCGGTGCTGATCGAGGTCACGCTGACGGTCGGCAAGACCGTGAAGGCGGCGCTGGTCAGCGCTTCGTTGAAGCTACCGCGCACGGTCAACTGGCCCGTCACGGCGCCGACCGGCACCACGAAGGTCACGCTGCTGTCGGTATGGCTTTGCACGGTGGCGGCGGTGCCGTTGGCAAACACCACTGCCGTGACATTGGCCATGCCGCTGCCGGTGATGGTCACGCTGCCGCCGACGATGCCGCTGGCGGGCGTCAGTTCGCCGGCCGTCAGCGGCAGGTACACCGTGATTGCCTGGCTGGTGGCGACCGTGCCGCTGGCGGTCACCAGGGTCAAGGCGCCGGTGACCGGCGTGGCCGGCATCGCCAGGGTGGCGCTGGTCGCGCTGACGGCGCTGGCCGCCAGGGTCACGCCGCCGACCTGGAACGCCGAGACGCGGTCGAGGTTGCTGCCGGTCACCGTCAGGCTGGCGCCGATGGCCGCGCTGTTGGCCGAGATGGCCGTGACAGTTGACACCACCGCCGGCGTGGCCGTCGGCGTGGTCGTGGTGGTCGCGACCACCGTGCCGACACCGCCTCCGCCACCTCCACCGCCGCCGCAAGCGGACAGACCCAGCATGGCAATCAATGCAATAAGCAAATGGTTTTTCATGGCTGGCATCCGTTTCCGCGCAGCGCGACAGCAGGAGAAGTGAAAGAGGTATGTGACATATCGGTGACTTTTGGAGAGAATGTTGATCTAAGGAACCGACATTATGATTGAATAAAATTCCGAAAGACAACTATTAATGACTTTGGTTTAAATAGCCTCTCAATAATTAACGTAACTCACAGACAACCTTTATTTTAGGCATTACCGCTCTCGCTCTGTGTTGCCGTAGATCAAGCTTTGTTTTCAAATAGAATATTGGCAGTTGGTTCATAAAAAAAATTTTCACGGATTTACAAAAATGTGGGGATTTTTCCACATAAACAGTGACTATCAAGATGATATCTTTTAAATAATTAACAATTCGGCCGAGATTTTTACAAATGTAATGCGGGAGAGAATGTGAGAGAAAGCGTGATGGCATGATCGCCACGCATTTTGACAGGCCGATGTGTTGCGTGGACGGCCTATCCGTGGCCGCCAGAGGCTTTTGCCCAAAACCAAAACTGCCTGATGCCGTATAATTTTAGACCCGGTGAACTCAGGCGATTGCCCCCTTCCGCCAGCCTATCCGGCCGGCGCACTCCGTCGGCTGATCCTGCTGATGCGCAACGCCTCCTCACCGCGCCGCCGCCTGTTGCCTATTGAAAGCATGAAATGAACGATACCGTGATCCCCGCCCTGTCCCCGACCGAAGCCTCCTTGCGCGCCATCATGGCGCGCCGGATCATGATCCTCGATGGCGCGATGGGCACGATCATCCAGCAGTACAAGCTGGACGAAGTGGCGTACCGCGGCGGGCCGCAGGGCCGCTTCATCGACTTCGCCGCGCCGGCCGACTCGGGCGCGCGCGAATTGTTCGTCAAAGGCAATAATGAATTATTGACACTGACCCAGCCGCACATCATCCAGGAAATCCACGAGCGCTACCTGGCCGCCGGCGCCGACCTGATCGAAACGAATACCTTTGGCGCCACCACCATCGCCCAGGACGACTATCACATGGCGCACCTGGCCTATGAGATGAACGTGCAGGCGGCAAAACTGGCGCGCGCCGCCTGCGACAAGTATTCCACGCCGGACAAGCCGCGCTTCGTGGCCGGCGCCCTGGGGCCGACGCCAAAAACCGCGTCGATTTCGCCCGATGTCAACGACCCGGCCGCGCGCAATGTCACTTTCGACCAATTGGTGGCGGCCTACCTGCAGCAGACCCGGGGCCTGGTCGAAGGCGGCGCCGACGTGCTGCTGGTGGAAACCATTTTCGATACCCTCAACTGCAAGGCGGCGCTGTTCGCGATCGACCTGTTCTATGAGCAGAACCCGACCGTGGTGCGTTTGCCGCTGATGATTTCGGGCACCGTCACCGACGCCTCGGGGCGCATCCTGTCGGGCCAGACCGTGCCCGCCTTCTGGAATTCCATCCGCCACGCAAAACCGCTGACGATCGGCCTGAACTGCGCGCTGGGCGCGGCGCTGATGCGTCCGTACGCCGAAGAGCTGTCGAAGATCGCCGACACCTTTGTGTGCATCTACCCGAACGCCGGCCTGCCCAACCCGATGAGCGACACGGGTTTTGACGAGTTGCCGGAAGATACTTCCGCCCTGCTGCGCGAATTTGCCGATGCGGGCTTTTTGAACATGGCCGGCGGCTGCTGCGGCACCACGCCCGAGCACATCAAGGCGATCGGCGAACTGCTGTGTAACAACACGCCGCGCACCATCCCCGTGAAAAGCCACGACCTGCGTCTGGCCGGCCTGGAGCCGTTCGTCATCAATGACGAGTCGCTGTTCGTCAATGTTGGCGAGCGCACCAACGTCACGGGTTCAAAAGCGTTTGCGCGCATGATTCTCAACGAGCAATACGACGAGGCCTTGTCGGTGGCGCGCCAGCAGGTGGAAAACGGCGCCCAGGTGATCGACATCAACATGGACGAGGCGATGCTCGATTCGCTGGCCGCCATGACGCGCTTTTTGAACCTGATCGCCTCCGAGCCCGATATTTCGCGCGTGCCCATCATGGTCGACTCGTCGAAATGGTCGGTGATCGAAGCGGGCCTGAAATGCGTGCAGGGCAAGGCCATCGTCAACTCGATCTCGATGAAGGAAGGCGAAGCGGAATTTTTGCGCCAAGCCACCCTGTGCCGCCGCTACGGCGCGGCCGTGATCGTCATGGCCTTCGATGAAAAGGGGCAAGCCGACACCTTCGAACGCAAGATCGAGATCTGCGCGCGCGCCTATCACCTGCTGGTCAGTGCGCTGGACTTCCCGCCGGAAGACATCATTTTCGACCCGAACATCTTTGCGGTGGCCACCGGCATCGAAGAGCACAACAACTACGCGGTCGACTTCATCAACGCCACCCGCTGGATCAAGGACAACCTGCCACACGCGAAAATCTCGGGCGGCGTGTCGAACGTGTCGTTCAGTTTCCGCGGCAACGATCCGGCCCGCGAAGCGATCCACACGGTATTCCTGTACCACGCCATCAAGGCCGGGATGACCATGGGCATCGTCAACGCCGGCATGGTCGGCGTGTACGATAACCTGGACCCGGAGTTGCGCGAACGGGTGGAAGACGTGGTGCTGAACCGCCGCGAAGACTCGACCGAACGCATGATCGAATTTGCCGGCACCCTGAAAGCGGGCGGCGGCAAGGCCGACGTGCAGAACCTGGCCTGGCGCGAAGGCACGGTGCAGGCGCGCCTGTCGCACGCGCTGGTGCACGGCATCACGCAATTCATCGTCGAGGACACGGAAGAAGCGCGCCAGGAGCTGCTGCACAACGGCGGGCGCCCGATCCACGTGATCGAGGGACCGTTGATGGCCGGCATGGACGTGGTCGGCGACCTGTTTGGCCAGGGCAAGATGTTCCTGCCGCAGGTGGTGAAATCGGCGCGCGTGATGAAGCAGGCCGTGGCCCATCTGATACCGTTTATCGAAGAAGAAAAGCTGCTGGAAGAAAAGCGCACCGGCATCGTCGCCAAGCCGAAGGGCAAGATCATCATGGCCACCGTGAAGGGCGACGTGCACGATATCGGCAAGAATATCGTCACTGTGGTGCTGCAATGTAATAACTTCGAAGTGGTGAACATGGGCGTGATGGTGCCGTGTTCGGAAATCCTGGCCCGTGCCAAGGTGGAAAACGCCGACATCATCGGCCTGTCGGGCCTGATCACGCCGTCGCTGGAAGAAATGGCCTATGTGGCCAAGGAAATGCAGCGCGACGAACACTTCCGCATGCTGAAAATTCCGCTCCTGATCGGCGGCGCCACCACCAGCCGCGCCCACACGGCCGTGAAAATTGCCCATAATTACGAAGGCCCCGTGATCTACGTGCCGGACGCCTCGCGTTCGGTGTCGGTGGCGCAGTCGCTGTTGACGCCGGAGCAGCGCGACAAATACGTGGAAGACATCGAACTCGATTACGCGCGCATTCGCGAACAGCACGCCAACAAGAAGGCGCTGCCGATTTTGTCCTTGGCCAAGTCGCGCGCCAACAAGATGGCGCTCGGTTTCGAGGGCGCCAACACGCCCGTAAAACCGAAGTTCATCGGCCGCCGCGTCTTCAAGAACGTCGACCTGGCGACCCTGGCCCAGTACATCGACTGGGGCCCGTTCTTCCAGACCTGGGACCTGGCCGGCCCCTTCCCCGCCATCCTGACCGATGAGGTAGTGGGCGACGCGGCCACCAAGGTGTATGCGGAAGGCCAGGCGCTGCTGAAAAAACTGATCGACGGGCGCTGGCTGACGGCCAATGGCGTGGTGGCGCTGCTGCCGGCCAACAGCGTCAACGACGACGATATCGAAGTCTATACGGACGATACGCGCACGACAGTCGCCTTCACCTACTACGGCATGCGCCAGCAGGGCGTGAAACCGCTGGTCGACGGCGTGCAGCGGCCGAACCAGTGCCTGGCCGACTTTATCGCACCGAAGGCATCGGGCGTGAAAGACTATCTCGGCATGTTTGCCGTGACGTCCGGCATCGGCATCGAGAAATACGAAAAGCGCTTCGAAGACGCGCACGACGATTATTCGTCCATCATGCTCAAATCGCTGGCCGACCGCCTGGCCGAAGCGTTTGCCGAATACCTGCACGAGCGCGTGCGTACCGACCTGTGGGGCTACTCCACCGGCGAACAACTGAGCAACGACGACATGATCGCCGAGAAATATGTCGGCATCCGTCCGGCGCCAGGCTACCCGGCCTGCCCCGAGCACACCGTCAAGCGCGCAATGTTCGACGTGCTGCAGGCCGAGGAGATCGGCATGCTGCTGACCGAATCGTACGCGATGTTCCCCGGCGCGGCCGTGTCCGGCTTTTACTTTGCCCACCCGGAATCGAAATACTTCGTGGTCGGCAAGATCGGTGAAGACCAGGTGGAAGACATGGTCAAGCGCCGCGGCGTGCCGAAGGAAGACATCGAACGCTGGCTGGCGCCGAATTTGTCGTAAGCCCATCAGGCAGCGCGCGGAACTTTCGCCCGCCGCCATGCCACTAAGGCTGTATGCGGGCGCTGGGCGGCGCCGGCATCTTCATGGGAGGCAATATGGCAACGCAATTCAAACTGAAACGCTGGCAGGACCAGGTGATCCTGCTGCTGGGCCTGTGGCTGATCGTGTCACCCTGGGCCCTGGGCTATGGGGAGGGTACACCACAAATGATCAATGTGCTCGCGTCCGGGCTGGTGATCGCCGTGCTGGCCGCCTTCGAGCTGTACAAGACCTATTTCTGGGCCGTGGTCGTCAACCTGCTGGTGGGAGTGTGGGTGGCGGTGTCGCCCTGGGTGCTACGGCTGGCCGACCAGGGCCCCATCCTGTGGAACTGCCTGATCGCCGGCATCGCCGTGGTGGTGCTGGCCCTGTGGGAACTGCGCACCGATCCCGAGCTGCACAAGCACTGGCCAGGCAAGGCGGCGTGAGTGGGATGGGCCATGTTGGCCGTGTTGGCCGTGTTGGCCGGGTAGGTCGGATTAGGCCGCAGGCCGTAATCCGACACCACCGCTGGCAGCGCCAACAATGTTGTCGGATTACGGCGCTACGCGCCTAATCCGACCTTGTATTATTCCTCTCATGCGGTTGGTGGTGTTGCATACAACATCGACCGCTGTCAAAATTCTTGGTAGGCATATCAAGACCGGGTAACTGGATGCCGTATCCGCCCTTAGGCTCG
>Ga0308163_10003565_pt1 | contig 12955 bp, 12 predicted proteins | sample PhyTR1_FD_201037 | JGI IMG/M metagenome (GOLD analysis project Ga0308163, IMG submission 201037) | Phyllosphere microbial communities from UC Gill Tract Community Farm, Albany, California, United States - DLSLT.R1 | ecosystem: Host-associated > Plants > Phyllosphere > Unclassified | place: USA... | reverse complement strand
GCTGATGAGCGCGAAACCTCCAAGGCGAAGAAGGCATCCAGCCTTGGTATTCGCATTGTCACTCCTGATGAGTTCCTGAGTATGCTGGGTAAGGCATAAGCATATGGGTGAAGTGTTGCCGATGCTGCGAGAATACCATTTCAATCTTAGTGGTATTCTCAAAGCACGCACGCTTGACGAAGCTGTTGACAAAAAGTTCGGCCCTTCCTCAGTTCTGGGTATTGCGCGGAGGAACCGAAACGGTGGAGGGCTGTTCCAAGTCTTCATGTGGGCTTCATCTGATGAGACTATTGTGATAGATGAAGTTTACGTCTCCACAGGCGAATACGCGGGTTTTCCCAGCCAGACCGTCTACCCGTTGCCTGGCATCCCAAACTACGTCCAGGAGCGCGTACAGGGCCTCCTGGAATACATTGACAATCCATTTACCCCAGTGGAAACACTGGAACGGATTCGGATTGATGAAGAAGATGTTCCAGCTATCACAGAAGCGATAGAAGAATTGCGCAACAACCCGTTCCTGTGAAATAGAGTAGGGATACCAACCAGATATGTTGGTATCCCTACTCTATTTTTGAATGAAAATCAAACGAAAACCGATACCGTTTGTAACACAACAAATGGGGGATACGTGTTAACACTAAAAGAACGTATTGAAGATTTTTGGCTTATCTGGAAAGAAAAGCAAGAAAACAAATCTAAACCACTTTTTACTTTCAAAGGGATGGCAGATAGCTTTGAAGTGAATTACTACGAAAGTATTGAAGCTGCTGACCATGAGCACTATGATGAGAAGCCCCTCCTTGAAGTGATTCAAGAGCTACGAACAGTTACTGCGCAGGAGCAGTACAAAGATAAGTTGTATTTAGCCTATCTAAGAATAGATTTGTTTTCAAATTTCACAGGCATAACTATAGAACAAGAAATTGAATCTGGTTTGCTGCTGTTAGACCAGTGGGAAACTGTCCTGTACGTTATTACAAAAGAATTTGATTATCAAGCTCCTGAAAAAGGGAAAATAATTCAGCTACCTTTTCTTCAACAATATCAAGACTTAGTGGCATGGTATGTGGAATGGGATAATGAATTGCCTGATAGAAGAGAAGCTTCAATTTTTATCATTCCCACAATCGATGTTCCAACTCAATCTCAATTTGTAGAAACTAAGTTCAGGGTAGCTTCTCTTCCTAAAACAAAAACGGTTGATTTTCTTGAAACTCTTCCTCATTTTGCTGAGCAAAGATTCAATTTCTTGTGCATGCAGAAAGATGCTATACATGTAGGTTTGCCATATGTTTACGATGTTCATACTGGTGAACCAGTAGTGGGCAAAGAACGTTTGGGTAAAAAAGCAAATAAAAAGATTCGCTCTATTATTGGGCGCATAGGGAAGCAAAATATGACTATTCTTACCACCGATGTAAAAGGTGTGATTGTAGAAAGTTATCATAGTTTTAGCTCCAAAGAACTTATCCAATACCTTGAATACGATTCAGATGAGTACGAAGATTATGCACGAATAGTAGTTCCTGACAATAAACGTTGGCTTGTTACATCAACTTCACCTAGGAGCTTCTCTGCAGTAAAAACAAATAAGTTATTGTCTCAGAATTAGCTAAAACGAAAGACTCATGATGCATCCCTATGTTGATGGAAAAATAGATAGTCTCAAGAAGATATTAAAAAAGCTTTAGCTCTTTCAGAAGGAGATTATGCGGGAGTTGCATCAGGTTTTGCTGGGGCCATTCCTGGAGTTGGTGGAGCAACATCTAAACTTGTAGTCAAATATGCTACTAAAAGATTTGCGAAACAAACTGCAAAATATGCAATAAAATCATCATCTAAGACAGCAGCTGGAAATGTTCGTTCAACTGCTCTTCAGGCAGAAAGAGCCCAAAAACAAAAACTCTTTTATCAAAAGAGAAATACAATCAAGATAGGTTTGACTTAGCTGATAAGACGATAATAAAAATGAACGGTGTTGGTCTTGCAGGTAATACATTGATAACTCTTAATAGCACCTTTGGCAAATTATATTGTCAACAATTTGCTGCCTTTTGAATCGGATTATTTTATGTCACAAAAAATTGCTGGTTGGTTGACCGTACGGTTTTTATTTATCATGGGTCTAATCCTTCCTTTTGGTACCGATGATAGCCTGAAGGAAACAAAAAATGAAGTAAAAATTGCTTATTCTAATAAAGGCGAACCAGACGACCGTTTCTATATGTTAAATGTGTTGTGGGCTGGCCTTTTGGTGAGTAGCGTAGTTTTGATGTTTCTTTTTGGAGGATTGGGATTACTCATACTGCCTCATGCAAATGAACCTGTTCGTCATGTAGTTATTTTGATTATATGGGTAACATTTGTCCCCTTAGGCATATTGAGCGTCTATCTCGCATTTCGAGCTGTTCCCGCTGATTATTATGCTCGTAGTTGGAAAAAGCATCCTCATTTAAGTAACCCAACGTATAAATGGTTCCATAACATCTATGATGCTGAATTAGTTACAGCTGCAATCATAGTCTGGGCATTCTGTTATTTGGCATGGTGGCAGAATTATGGGTAATATCTATTAGGAATGGAATGCTATATTGAAGTATGCTTTAACTGGTCCTCGAGATGTTTTTATGAAAAGAACCTTTTTAGGTAAGAAAATTACCTTTTATAATACGTGGTTGTCATACAAAGTGTTATTCCATAAGCAGCCGAACAAAGAAATTCGAGATGAAATTGATGTAGCCTACACCGATAAAGCAACTCCACTCGCTCGTTTTTCTTCGTTACAAGGAAACGCTATTTCTTTTGTTCTATTGAGTATAGCTATGGCATTCGCATGGTTTATATTTGTATTTCCTTTTTTGGGTGACTCATTATCTAACTGGGCCTGGTTTGTGGGTATGATTACCCTCCCTTTCACCCTGACTGGCTTGTATCTGTATATAAGAATCATTCCAGCAGAGTATGCATTTAGAAGGTGGGAGAAGACGGGGCAAGAAGTTGACAAAGAAGAAATTCTATCAACTATGATTTATGATATTGAATATTATTTATCATTCGTAGTATCTGTGTTTATTTCTTGGCTTACTATCACAGTTTTGTTTATGTAAACCTTCTTAACCTCTAACTATATGAAATCTAGGTCAGTCTATGCGTAAGAATCAGAAAATTAGTACCAGCTTGACGTTTGTAGCTTTTACTTTGGGTAGAGTTCTTCTACCAGGAGGAGGGACTCCAGCGCGGGTCAAGAGAGATTCAATAGATGAGAATACAGTAGGTAAAGCTACTCTATTTCAAAGGTCTCATGTGTTAACAAGTGTTGGAATTACGGCTCTTTTTCTAGTATACTCACTGCCATAGTTCTAGGAGTAGGTACTTACTTGCTATTTTCTTCGAAAAGCATCCTTGTATTTTTTGCTTTTACGTTGGCACTTACACTTCTTGCGATATCTGCTTGGTATTTTATTCGTTCATTTTTTATAGACCAAAAAGGAAAAGATACTGACAAAGATGACCTGGCTGATACTGTATACTTTATTTCTGATTTAGAAAACTGTTTTCTCTTTTTATTCTCCATTGTCACTTCAGCCACTGTCACTGCTTTATGCTCTATGTGTAGGAAAGGTGTCATTATGAATCATAAGAGTGAGAAAATAAAAACTTCTATTGCAACAAATATAACTTTCATAGTGTATTTTTTAATCAACCTAATTATCAGACTAGGATATACCCGTACTCAATTGAGAGAAGATGCAATCAAAGATAATACTTTGGGAAAAGCTACTATTTCAGATAGATCGCATGCTGTTATGCTTACTGGATTATTCTTCACTTTATGGGGCGTAATTGGTGCGGTAACCATGGGTATTATTGTCGCTGTTTTGTTTGATAACAATCTTTTCTTATTCTGGCTAATTATGACAGGGAGTACTTGTTTAATTCTTATCTCTGCTTGGTTTTATATTCGTCTCATTGGCATTGAATCAGCTGGGAGACAATGGAATATTGGCGGCTCTTATAACAAAGCAGAAATAGCGCTATTTATTGGTAATTTTGAATTAGTAATCCTACTCTGCGTTTCGCTATTTTTATCACTCTTTCTTTCGACAGGGCTGACAATACCTGCTCTTATCTGAATTAGTTTAGACAAACTAATCTTCCCAATTTGAATACCTGAAAGATGCTACAGAATTTTCAGCTTTTTCTCAGCTAAGAGCCGATAAATCAATCAAACGCAGATATTTGGGGATTTATTCGTGCGCACTTTCGGTATTTTTATTGCTTCTGTTCTACTTATCACTGGTATCAATATTCAACCAGCATATGCTGAGGAAAATGTTGACCAGGCACCAGATATACCGACCACTCAGTTGGCTCAAACCCCTGAGGTAACTAGTACACAGTTGACCTCAGACCAGACTTCTAAAAATTCTAATGCAGACACAGTAACTCTTACTGCAACAACTAACGAAGATGTTAGCAAATCAGATGACACCATAAGCATTGTAGACAAAAATACAGATAAAACAGTTGCATCTTGTGATACTGGCACTACATGTACGTACGAGTATAAAAAGCAAGATTACACATCCGACAAGACATTCTTTGCGCGAACAGCAAAGACCTCATCAGCTACCGTACAGATTGTCAATGATGTCCCCTATATCTTCCTCTATACCACTTTGGAAGAAGTAGACTCAGAAGATATGTTCTACCTGTACATGGGAAGCCAGGGAACTCTCCCAGAAGGTAAGTCTGTCTACATCGTAGATGATACAACAAAAGAAATTCTCCAAACTTGTGACTCTCTTACTTGTGAGACGGACTATCTACGCATTAATCTTGCTGACAATAAGACTTACGTAGCTTATGTTGCTGACAGTGGCGCAACTCAGTTCACTGGATTGCAGAACATCGTCACACAATCAAACACTGCTGCTGTTTCGCACTCTCCTTGGGTTTTGAGAACCTCCGTAGACAATGCCGTTGTAGATGAAGGTTCACTATTCTCTCTTAAAGCTAACTTGAACCAGGCAGTGACTCAAGACCTGTCTATCTACTTCTATAATATCAACACTGGAAAAATTGTTGATGAAGGTCCGCAAGACAACGGTTATTGTACTAATGGTTCTACTGATAGAGAATGCCAAACATCATTCGCGTATGAGACTTCTCAGCAGTACAAAGCTATTCTTGCGGACAAGAACAATTCCATCACGAAAAACTCTGTTTATTCTGACCTTACCGGAATCAAAGCAGTCAGTAACACGGTAACAGTCAAGCAGCTCCCATGGAGTGGAACTTTACATACGGAGGAGGTATGGGGATTCACTGACCATGCATACGTTGCAGGAATAAACCAAAGAACGACTTACTATTATTCAGCATTTGTGAACCCTACAACAGGTGGCATCTACGAAATTTGTTGGTTTAGTGATAGCTGTTCAACTGACCCTGATAAGCTAACAGATGCTGAGGTCCAGCGAGATGGTATAAACTTTGTTATTGGTCGTTGGTCTGGGCAGAGTAGTGGATTGCCACAAGATACACATCACCCTGGTGGCCAGATGTACGATATCCAAAAAAAGGTCGTATTTTTCGCTCCAGGTTCTACTTCTCCTGCCTACAACGCAAGCACTAATGGCACCGAACAAACTGGTGGACCAAACAAATCCGAAAAGTGTGCCAACACCTGTGAAGGTGACCCAATTAATTTGGTTACAGGTGAGTTCTGGTTAGACCAGAAAGACTTGGAAATCGGTAGCTCCGTCCCATTGCAATTTACTCGTTATTATAATGTGAGTAAGAAAAATTCCAAGGGAAGCCTTGGATATGGCTGGAATAATCAATATGATTTCGCTCTCAAGCCAGTAGGGGCAACAAGTCTTTCTACTGCATCAATTATTGCAGTTGCTCAGGAGAATGGTTCAACCTCAGCATTTGCTAAAAACAGTAGCGGATTGTGGACTGCTGGTGTAAAAACACAAGCAACTTTGGCACAAACTCCGACAGGTTATTCCTTTGTTAGGGGAAAAACGACTACGTTTAATTTCAATACAACAGGACAGTTGACAGAGATTGTAGACCTCAATGGAAACAAAATTACTCTGACCTATACTAGTGGAAAGATTTCCAAGGTAGCAAACAATAAGGGTCAGTATCTCACTGTCATGTGGAATACCAGCAATTTGATATCTTCTGTAAAAACCAATGGTGGAAGAACAATCAAGTATGCGTATAGTACTGGTGGTGATTTGAAGACTGTTACTTATGCAGATAACACAACTCGTAAATATAACTACGCAGCTCATGCAATGACCTTAATGGCAGACCAAAACGGAGGTACTACTACTAACGAGTATGACGATGCTAATCGCGTTACTACGCAAACTGATGCGAACAACGGAGTATTGCAGATTGAGTATAAAGCTGGCCAAACAATTGTGACCAAGCCAAATGGTAACGTTCAGCATCATTACTTCAACGAGTTAGGACAAGTTTACCGTCTTGAAAAAGAACGCGATTACTCGGGTTCTTACAATGAGTATTACGAATTTGATGCAGCCAACAATATCACTTCAACTACCTATCCAGACGGTGGGAGTATTCAAAAGGCATATGATGTCAACGGTAACGTGACTCAGGTCAAAGACCGTGCTGGAAACATTGCCACTTATACTTATGACAGTACAAACCATGCACTGTCCGAAACTAATGCAGACAACAAAACCCGGACATCATCATATGATGCGAAAGGTAACTTAGTAGAGCAGAAGGACTTCAATGGGAATATCACTAAGTATGAAGTCAACGCCGATGGGACAGTAAAGAAAACTACATCAGCGAACCAAGCTGTCACGTTGTATGCTTACAATACCGTTGGTCTACCTGTTTCACTGACTGATGCAAATAATAAAGTTGCCACCAAAACATATACTTCGGAAGGTGAACTCAAAACGTTCACAGATGCTGACAATAACGTCACTACTTATGTATATGATGCAGTGGGTAATGTCGCTTCTATTACTCGACCAAATGGCTACTCTGAGACCTTTACATATGATGGAAACGGCAATACCCTCACTGCCGCCGACCGCAAGGGCAATGTTACAAGCACAGAGTATGACGGGCTGAACCAAGTCACAAAGAAAACAGACGCTAATGGAAACGTGACAACTACTGAATATGATGCCATTGGAAACGTTGTCAAAACTGTTGATGCCGAAAACAATGCTGCTACTTATGAATACAATGGTCTGAGTCAATTAGTTTCATCAACTGACGAACGAAACAATACTGTCTCTTATGAGTACGATACCGTAGGAAATCTTACACAGTTAACTGATGCGAATAACAATGCCACTCACTATAATTATGATGCGAACAACAACCTTATTCGCACAATAAGCCCAAGTAAAGTAAGAACAGAGACATCTTACGATGCTCTCAATAGAGTCGTTACTTCTATTGACTCACAGCGTCAGAAAACCTCATATACCTATGACGGAAACAACAACGTATTGACAACTACATACCCTGATAATACGGTAGACACAACTACTTATGACAACATGGGTCAAAAAGTTTCATTCATTGATTCAGAAGGCAAGCAAAAGAGTTGGACATACACATCAACAGGAAAGCTTGCGACTGCAACTGATGTTGACAATAAGATAACCAAATACGCATACACTCCTGCGCAGAGTTTGCAGACCATTACTCGCCCAGACAATTCAGTAGTAACTTACTCTTATAATGCAGGCCAAGTTACTACTGAAAAATACTCTGATACCACACTAAGTTACACTTATGATGAAAATGGGAACATTGCAACAGAGAACGTTAATGGCATTACAACCGCATATACGTATGACGCTAATGGAAACGTACTAAGCCGTGGTTCTAAACCAGCTGATGAAGTTGAGTACACTTATACTCCTAAAAACCAGGTTGCAAATCTGCAGTACCCATCAGGAGAAATGGCTTCATACACATACGATGAAGCTGGTAACATCAAGAGTGTAGAAACCCCAAATGCAGGGCGTTTTGATTACACCTATAACAACAATAACCAAGTCACAGAGCTTGCATATCCTAACGGTGTCAACCAAACGTTTGAGCACAATGCCGACAATCAGCAAACACGTAATTCAGTTGGCAACCTCTGGAATAAGGACTACAATTATAATCCTACATCAGGATTATTAGCAAGTAGCTCACTAACATTGCAAGAACCGAATGAGCAAACTGTTGACAACTCATATGCTTACGACAATAAAGCACGTTTGTCAGGGGTAAGTTCAGGACAAGCAATGTCAGGAGCCTACAACTACTCCAGTTCAGGCAATCTTCTTTCTAACCTTGGAAATGCGCAAACATATAATCAGAGTAACCAACTGGCAACTGCTAACGGTGAAACTTTCAGCTACGACCAACGAGGAAATAGACTACAATCAACAGATGCTTCAGGCCAAGCTACTCAGCAATATACATATAACCAGGCAGACAAGTTGACAGCCGCTAAAGTGGGTGCAACATCAGTTCAATACCAGTATGATACGAACGGTTTACTTTCCCAGCGTAAAGTTGGCTCCACTGCAAAAACCTTTATTTGGGACTACACTGGTTCAACCCAGAAGCTTCTGGATGATTCTGACTATGAGTATGTCTATGGATTAGGAGAAGCTCCACTTGTTCAAACCAAACATAGTAACCAGGCAAATACCTATCTATATGCTGACTCATTGGGTTCAGTTGTAGTTGCTGCTGACAGTACTGGTGCTCAAAAAGCTGCTTACAATTATGATGCTTACGGTAAGATTGAAGGTTCGGGAACAACTGAGTCAGCTCACACAACAACACGATTCGGCTATGCCGGAGAGTGGGCAGACCCAACCACAGGGTTGTACAATTTACGTGCGCGTTGGTATGATACAACGAATGCCTCATTCTTGACACAAGACCCTATAAAAAATATAACAAATGAAACTTATGGTTACTCTTCGGGTAATCCTTTAGCCTACACCGACCCACTAGGGCTTTTTGCCTCTCCTATAGTTACTGGGCCAGTTAACACTACGCAGATGGAAGCTCTGGGGACAACAGATTCTAGCACTTGGGGAGAAATGTCGACATGGCTATCAGTTGCAGGGGTAATACTATTAGCAACCCCGCTGGCCCCATTGGGAGCTGCCCTTATCCTTGCTTCTGATGCGGCTGCCATTTTTTCTTTGATAACCGCTATCAACGAGGGTAATACGGAAAATATCATCTTAGCTGTCATCTCTCTTGTTCCTGGGTTAGGTAGCCTTGTTGGAAAACTGTTGATTAGATCAGCAGTTAAGGTAATTGAAAAAGCGTTTGTGCGACAAACGGTTTCCCTTGGAAATAAAACTAAGGACATAGTTGTAGGAGTAGCAGGAAACTCTTCTCGTGTGCAGAGAGCAATTCCACGTATCTCTGTTGGTAAAAAATTGATGGTAGCCGATACAATCGGAACAGGAACTTGGGCCAGTTACTCGGTGGGAACCTCAATCAATAAATATATAGGAAATGAAGTAAGATGCTTTTAACTAGCAGTCAAAATATTAGTACAAGATTGACTTTCGTAGCTTTCGTTTTAGGTAATTTTATTCTTCGCGGAGGTGTCTCTCCGGAAGAAGTAAAAAAAGAGTCTATAGAAGAGAATGCTCTGGGTAAAGCTACTTTATCTGATAGGTCGCATGCGCTAACAAGTGTCGGAATTACGGCTCTTCTTTTTAGTATATTCACTGCTATAATTTTAGGAGTAGGTACTTACTTACTATTTTCTGCAAAAAACATTCTTGTACTCTGTGCTTTTACATTAGCACTTTCACTTCTAATAGTATCTGCTTGGTATTTTATTCGTTCCTTTTTTGTCGACCAAAAAGGAAAAGATACTGACAAAGATGATTTGGCTGATACCGTCTATTTTATTTCTGATTTAGAAAACTGTTTTCTCTTTTTATTCTCCATTGTCACTTCAGCCACTGTCACTGCTTTTATGTTATATATATAGAAATAAAATGAAAAATACAAGATTAATTTCAAATCTTACCTTTACTGGGTATCTATTCTCTAACCTTATTTTTAGAATGGGGGATTCGGTATCAAAAATAAAACAAGAGTCAATCAAAGATAACGACCCAGAGAAGGCGACCGCTTCTGATAGAGCGGCCGCCTTGATGAGCAATGGTTTATTTTCCGCCTTGACAGGTATCGCTATCGCCATTATTTCTGCCAGCATATATGTGTTGCTGAATCTGGATAGTACTACTTTTTTATGGCTCACTATAATCCCAGGTATTACTCTTTTATTTAATGCAGCTTGGTATTACATAAGGCTTTTCCCAGCAGAGCAAGCATACAAACAATGGAAATTAGATGGCTGGGAAAAGGATGATATTGCAGACGAATCACTCTTCGTGTCTAATGCTGAATTCATAGTTGTAGCGATAGTGAGCTTGCTTCTAGCTACTGCCTTTGCAACCGCTCTTTTTGGGCTACCACTATAACTCTTCTTATATAAAGAAGCGGTTACCTCTTAGAAGGTGACCGCTTCTTTGTTTTGCTATGTCAAGTTTTTGTTAAGCAAGTAATTGTCGTTTTGCTGATGCATATTCCTCAGCTGTGAGAGCTCCACTGCGGTGCAACTCATCCAATTCTTTCAGTTGGTCTAAGAGGTTACGCTTAGGTGCCTCTGGGACAGCCTGTACGGGCTTCTGAGCAGCTACGAAGTGCTCCAAGCCCAGGAATTCACCCTCCTCAACCTGAGGCGGCACAGGGACAACTGGGCGCTTTGGCATGGTAGGAGCCGGAGCCGCTGGGAACCCTTCCTGAGGACGTTGCGGGATGACAGGAATAGAACCTGTTGCAGGGAACCCATTGGAGAAGCCTACTTGTTGCTGGTTCTGTAACTGGTTATGCTGATTGAAGCCACCAACAGTAGGAATCGCACCAGTAGCTGGGAAACCACCCTGCTGTTGGAACTGTTGATTTTGAGGCTGTTGGCCAAATTGCTGATTCTGATTCTGTCCTTGAAAACTTTGTTGGTTCTGGAAGCCCTGCTGACCGTTCTGCTGTGCAAGCATCTGTTGACGCTGATTCTCCCAGCTGGCGTAACGGGAACCAATACGGCCACGAATCAACTGGACAATATGGTCAGCTGACCAACGCCCCATTTTCGTAACCTCAAACTCCATACCTTCACCATGGAACTCCAACTTAGACCAGATCAGTCCTGTTGTAATTTCAACACTGCGGATGTCAGCGTAGCCCATACCTTGTGAGTTGCGAAAAATCCAACCGTCTTTGATAGCCATGACACGCTCATCAGTCGCAACCAGGATGGAACGCCCACCGGTTTCACCGAAGTCACAAGGGGCTATGTCATGCACAACCTCATCTGGATGTAAGTATCGCTCTAAACGCTTCTTCTCACGGTTCGCTCCGAAGAAAAGAAGCCAGGTGCGCCCTCGTAAAGCTTGTTGAATATCTGCTCTCATAATGTCCTCATATCGGCTTTGCCAAGATAGTCACTAACAGCTCAACTGGTATCAACACGGCAAACATCTGGTATACTTGAACAGATCATAAGAACCCTATTCAGGAGAACGAAGCCATGAGTCCATACCCACCAACAGTGGATACAATTCTTGACGAAGAGTTAGAGCTGCGCAACTTTGATGGCGAGCCGCTTACTGTTCGTGAATACATGCTGAACTTGGCATTGCGTGTTTGGGATGAAGAAGAGAACTTCTCCCCGATCCGCCCATTCGGTAACAGCGGCTGGCAGGATGAAGACATTCTTGAACCTATTGCCACTCGCCATCAAATGGACACGAATGAAGTCTTCTACCTGGTCCATAAAGCTCTCCGCCAGGAATCAGGTTTAGAAGCCAAACCAGTCATCACCTACGAACTCCCCGAAGGCTACGCGCCAGAATTGATGGAATAAGACCATGCAGCTCACAGTAGACAACATCCTTGACCAGACAGTCCTCTTAGACCAGGCAGAGGAAATCACCCTCCGAGACTACCTCACCCGACTTTTCCTTGCCATGTGGACAGACTCAGAAGACTTTGACGGCAAATACGGTATCTCAGGGACAGAGGACTGGATGTACCTTGACATCTTTGAACCCTTAGAAGAGCTTGTTGAAGAGTTAGGCTTGGAAGGCATTGGGCTGGAAGAGCTTGAATACATGGTAAACGAAGCCATCAAGAAACACCTGTTCAAGAAGTAATCAAAAACGTTTCCGCAAACCATTCATCTGCTACGATAATGAGATGATGAAGGATGACGAAACAATTGCACTCACCGCTCTTCGAGTCGGAACTGACTGGGATTTGATGCCATGGTTTAACATCAAATGGGATACAGATCAGCAGAAGTTCCGAACATTCATTGAATTGGATGCTGAATACGACGGTAAAGAAGGCTTGTATGAGCTTCTCACCTTAGATGATGCTGCAACGTTGGAGAAAACAGCAACTGAGTATGCAACGAACACCAGCACGCTCATCCAAAACGGTCGTCTCAAACGGAACGAAGTCAAAGATGAGCGGATGATGACAGCAGTTGCTTCCCGCATCGCCAATACGGATGAAGACCTACCGTACAGTCTTGTCACTATCAAAAACTGGGTACAACCCACAGCTGCTGACCTACGAGGCTTCACACCCAAAGAAGAGAAGACAGGACTGTTCGTACTCAAAGTTGTCCAGCTCCTCTCCAGCATCGGGTACTGGCAAGACAGTATTGCCATCAAACATCCATCAACCAAATGGAATAGTCGCCTCAACAAACATGAGCTGACAGAACCACACTTCACGCTCACTGTCACAGTGCACTGGATGTTCTCAATGGAATGCATCACCGATGTACGCATTGATGAGCGAACATACCCTGAACTGGAACAAGCGGTAGAAGATA
>Ga0308163_10003564_pt1 | contig 12963 bp, 9 predicted proteins | sample PhyTR1_FD_201037 | JGI IMG/M metagenome (GOLD analysis project Ga0308163, IMG submission 201037) | Phyllosphere microbial communities from UC Gill Tract Community Farm, Albany, California, United States - DLSLT.R1 | ecosystem: Host-associated > Plants > Phyllosphere > Unclassified | place: USA... | reverse complement strand
CGAGCGTGCCGAGCATCGAGAGGTCTTGGAGGAGCGAGAGCCGCTTCACATCATACATAAGAAGATCTTAGGCTGACGCGAAGTCTGGATAGATGGACTTCTTCTCACCATCCGGGCTACGGTCCCACCAGGTGACCCGCCGCGGTCGCCGACGACCACCGGACCACGCCCGAGGAGGTGCACCGTGCGACGCAGAGCCATCCTGACCGACCGCGGTCCACGCACCCTCCGGCCTGCCCCGCGGAGCGCCCTGCGCCCTGCTGCGCACCGCCCCACCCAGCCTGCGGGCTGTCCGGCCGTGCGCCCCGGCAGCTGTCGCTGTCGACCCTGACCGCACGCCGAGAGGCGTCGGCGAGGGCCTGAGCGCAGTGCGAGCACCTCGTGACCGAGACCTGCGCCCGCACATCGCGACGGACCTGCTGACGCCAGTCCTGCGCCTCGCGCCACAACGCCACCCCGGGAGCACCGGCACCTGACACTGCGGGTGACGCCAGGTCACGCCACGTCGCGTCTGCGCCCCCAGGGCTGCCGAGGCTCGTCGAGGGATCACGCCCCGGCCGAGCCCCGGCGAGCACGGGCGCCGTCTCGACCCAGCCCGGCACCGTCGGCATCTCTCAGCATCTCCCGGCACAGCCCTGCCCGCACCGCACCCCTCGTCCTCCCGGCCACGACCGGCACCCTCCGAGCGCCCTGACGGCGCCGGCCAGGGGCCGGGGCCGCCGCACACCCTCGAACCGGAGCCACCGTGCCATCGACCCCCTCACCCCGCCAGACCACGTCGTCCCACCGGGCCACGTCGTCCCACCGCCCGGCTCTCGCCGCGGCCTCCGCCGCGACTGCCGCCGCGCTGCTGCTTGCCGGCTGCGCCTCCTCCGGGACCGCCGCCCCAGGCACCTCCGCAGGTGGCGGTGAGCCGCAGAGCGGCGGCACCCTGCGCTTCGGCCTCGGCTACGACCCCACCTGCCTCGACCCGCAGCAGGCCGGCGGCAACGACTCGCTCAACATCGGCCGTCAGCTCGTCGACTCGCTCACCGACCAGGACCCCGAGACCGGTGAGATCGTGCCGTGGCTCGCGACGTCGTGGGAGGTCTCCCCCGACGCGAAGACCTTCACCTTCACCCTGCGCGACGACGCGACCTTCGCCGACGGGACCCCCGTCGACGCCGCGGCCGTCCAGGCGAACCTTGACGGGATCGCCGCGCTCGGGGCGCAGGCGACCCTCGGGTCGAGCTACCTCGACGGGTACGCCCAGACCGTGGTCGTCGACCCGCAGACGGCGCGCGTGGAGTTCTCCGAGCCGAGCGCGCAGTTCCTCCAGGCCACGTCGACCATGACGCTCGGTCTCTTCTCGGTCGCAAGCACCACGCTGTCCGTCGAAGACCGGTGCGCCGGGGAGTTCGTCGGCTCCGGGCCCTTCACCCTGACCGACTGGCAGCCAGCGCAGTCGGCCACCCTCGAGCGTCGCGACGGCTACGCCTGGCCGTCGAGCATCGCCGGGCACGAGGGCGAGGCGTACCTGGACAGCATCGAGTACTCCGTCGTCGCAGAGCCGAGCGTGCGCACGGGGTCGTTGCAGTCGGGCCAGCTCGACGCGTTCATGAACGTGCTGCCGACCGACGAAGAACCCTTGAAGGCCACCGGGCAGACGGTGTCGGCCCGCACCAACCCGGGCATCTCCTTCGCGCTGCTGCCCAACACCGACCGACCCGTGGGCGGCGACGAAGAGGTCCGCCTCGCGATCAGCGAGGCGATCGACCGCCAGGAGGTCGTCGACACGGTCCTCACCCCGAGCTACAAGCCTGCGACCAGCCCGTTGAGCAGCTCCAACCCCGGGTACACCGACCTCGGCGACCTGCTGACCTTCGACCTCGATGCCGCGAAGGCCCGTCTCGACGCCGAGGGCTGGGAGCCCGGTGACGACGGCATCCGCACCAAGGACGGTCAGCGTCTCCAGGCCGACGTCGTCTACCTGACGAACTTCGCGGCGAGCGAGCAGATCCTCCAGCTCGTGCAGCAGCAGCTGGTCAAGGCCGGCGTCGACCTCCAGCTGCGGCAGGTGACGATGGCCGAGTACCCGGAGGTGCAGAAGGTCGGCGACTACGACTTCAGCTGGACCAACCTGACCCGCGCCGACGGTGACGTGCTGCGGACCGTCTACGGGGCGAGCGGACGCAACCTCGCGCGTCTGGCCCCCGACGACGCCGTCAACACCCCGCTCGACGCGCAGGCCGCCGAGGCCGACGCCGACGCACGCCTCGCACTCCTCGCGGACGCCCAGACGCAGCTGCTCGAGCGCGCCCTGTCGATCCCGGTCATGGAGTTCAGCACGGTCATCGCGACAGCCCCGACGGTCCACGACCTGCGCTTCGAGGCGTCGTCACGGCTGTCCTTCTACGACACCTGGATCGAGGCACCGTGAGCAGCGGCACCCAGACCTGGACGCCTGCGGGCACGACCGGCACGGTTGCCGAGACCGCCTCGCGCACCGAGCAGGTCGTCACGCTCCTCACCACCCTGATCCGCAACGCCTGCGTCAACGACGGCACCCCGGACTCTGGGCAGGAGGTCCGCAACGCCCGCACCCTCGTCGAGTTCTTCGCCGGGAGCGGGGTCGAGGTCGAGCTGGTCGAGCCGCACCCGGGCCGGGTCAGCGCGATCTTCACGGTCCGCGGCACCGACCCCGCAGCACCGCCCCTCAGCCTGATCGGGCACACCGACGTGGTGCCCGTCGACGAGGAGAACTGGAGCTTCGCGCCCTTCGCGGGGGACGTCGTCGACGGGGTGGTCCGCGGGCGCGGCGCCCTCGACATGCTCAACCTCACCGCCTCGATGGCCGTGGTGACCCGCGAGATCGCGACCTCGGGCGCACGGCTGGCCGGTGACCTGGTCTTCGCAGCCGTCGCCGACGAGGAGGCGGGCAGCCGCTTCGGCATGGACTGGATCACGACCCACCGCCCGGGCCTCGTGCCGACCGAGAACGCACTCACCGAGAGCGGCGGGCTGCACGTCGGCTCGCACGTGACCGTCACCGTCGGGGAGAAGGGCGGAGCACCGCGCCGGCTCGTCGCGCACGGTCGGGGCGGGCACGGCTCTCTGCCGTGGGGCGCAGCGAACGCCGCGCTCCTCGCGGCCGACGCCGCGCTGCGCGTCGCGGCGCACCGCAGCCGACCCGTGCTCGACGACAGGTGGCGGGCCTTCGTCGCCGCGTCACCGCTGAGCGACGACGTCCGCGGGGCGCTGCTCGACCCCGAGCGCCTCGACGACGCCCTGGCCGAGCTCGGGACGAGTGCCCGCTTCGGCCACGCGATCAGCCACCTGACGCTCTCGCCCAACGTCATCCGCTCGGGGGCCAAGGGCAACGTCATCCCGGGTAGGGGCGAGGTGGACGTCGACATCCGGCTGCTGCCCGGCCAGACCGGGGACGACGCCGACGCGGCGGTCAGCACCGCTCTCGGTGACCTCGCGGCACCGGACGGACCCGTCGAGGTGCTCGCCGGACCGGCGCGCTCCGCGTCGGTGTCCCCCGACCACGGGCGGCTCTACGACGCGCTCGTCGGCGCCGTGACCGCGCGCTTCCCGACGTCGCAGGTGCTGCCGCTGCTCACCTCGGGCGGCACCGACGCGCGCTTCGTCCGCGAGCGAGGCGGGGTCGCGTACGGCTTCGCGCTGTTCAGCGAGGCCTGGGACGTGGGCCGGTTCAGGTCCTTGTTCCACGGTGACGACGAGCAGGTGGACGTCGAGAGCCTGCGGCTGACCGTCGACGCGCTGGCCGACGTCGTCGCGGAGTTCTTGGCTCCTGCCGGCGCGACGACCGAGGTCGAGCGATGAGCGGGCTGGTGCCCGCCGACCAGCAGCCCTGGCAGTGGGAGGAGCCGGTGTGGCGCGGCCTCGTCGAGCAGGTGCGGGCCGGTCGCCGGCTCGTCCCGGGCAGCTGGCCCGGTGGTGCCCGCGTCGCCGTCGCGATCTCCTTCGACGCCGACCACGAGACCCCGGTGCTTCGCGAGGGTCAGACGACCCCGGGCGGGCTCGCCGCGGGCGAGTACGGGGCTCGCGTCGCGGTGCCACGCATCCTCAGGCTGCTCGAGCGGCACGGTGTCCCGGCGTCGTTCTTCGTCCCGGCGGTCTCCGGGCTGCTGCACCCCGGGGAGGTCCGCGACTACGCGGCGGCCGGCCACGAGGTGGGGGTCCACGGGTGGATCCACGAGCGGAACACGCTGCTGAGCGAGGCCGACGAGCGCGACCTCACGCTGCGCAGCATCGACGTGCTCGAGCGGTTGTCGGGCACCCGCCCGGTCGGCATCCGCACGCCGTCGTGGGACTTCTCGGACAGCACGCTGCGGATCGTCCAGGAGGCGGGCTTCAGCTACGACAGCTCGCTCATGGCCGACGACGACCCCTACGAGCTGCTCGCCGACGGTGTGCCGACGGGTGTGGTCGAGGTGCCCGTCGAGTGGATCCGCGACGACGCCCCGTACTTCGTCATGGCGCGCTACGCCGGGCTCAGGCCGCACACGGCCCCGGCCGCCGTGCTGGGGATCTGGCGGGACGAGTTCCGCGGGGCGCTCGCCGAAGGCGGGGTCTTCCAGCTGACCATGCACCCCGGGATCATCGGGCACCGCTCGCGCCTGTGGGTGCTCGACGAGCTGCTCGCCGAGATCACCGCGTCAGGGCCCGTGTGGTTCGCGACGCACGCGCAGATCGCCGACCACGTGAGGGAGACAGCATGAGCACGCCAGAGTGCAACCAGACGGCCACGACCAGCGTCGTCGCACCGGAGCACGCAGGCCACGCGGGTCAGGCAGGCCACGCGGGTCACAAAGGCCACGCGGGTCGCGCAGGCCACGCGCTCGTGACGGGTGCGGGCTCCGGCATCGGGGCGGCGATCGCCCGTGACCTCGCGGCGCACGGCTGGGAGGTCACCGGGGTCGACGTCCGCCAGGACGCCCTCGACGCCGCGCTCGCCGACGTCCGCGAGCGCACGGGAGCTCCTGTGCACGCCCTCGTGGGCGACCTCGGCGACGAGAGCTTCGCCCGGGACGCCGTCGCGGCCGCGTGGGAGCGCCGACCGCTCGACGCCCTCGTCAACGCGGCGGGGGTGTACCCGGCGATCCCGTTCCTGGAGATCACCCCGGCGCAGTGGGACCGGGTGCAGCACGTCAACGTGCGCGCCGTGCTGCTCGCCACCCAAGAGCTCGGCCGTCGCGCGATCGCCGCGGGCCGGACGCCGGCGGTCGTGAACATCACCTCGGGGGCTGCACGGGCCGCCCGGCCGGGGACGGCGCACTACTCGACGTCGAAGGCGGCGCTCACCCTGCTCACCCAGGCGAGCGCGGTCGAGCTGGGCCCCTCGGACATCCGGGTCAACGCCGTGGCCCCGGGCTTCGTGGACGTGGACTCCCCTGTGAACCCGGTGACACCGGAGTACGCGGACGCCGTCCGCCGCAACGTGCTGCCCGGCCGTGCCGAACCCGGGGACATCGCCTCGGCGGTGCGGTTCTTGCTCGGCCCGGACGCCCGGTGGGTCTCGGGCACCACGCTGTCGGTCGACGGCGGGGCCTCGGGCGGCACGACAGCCCTCCCCCAGCACTGGCCGACGACCACGAGCACCCAGCAGCCCGCCGCGGACGGTCCCGGAGTCGCGCCGACGACCGGCACCCCGGCCGCCACCTCTCCCCACCTCTCGGAGGTCCCCGCATGAGCACCACGACAGCACGCCCCACGCCTGTCACCGCAGGCGCACCTGCCCTCGACCCCGGACGCCCCGAGCACGCCGCCTACACGGTGGTCGGCGCCGGGGCGATCGGCGGGACCCTCGCCCACGCCCTGGCCCGGGCCGGGCACGCCGTCACCGTGATCGACACCGCCGCCGCGCACGTCGCGGCGATCCGCGAGCACGGGCTGACCATCCGCCGACCGGACGGGCGCGACGACGTCGTGCAGGTCGCGGGTGCCTACCTGCCGGACGAGGCACCCGCGACGAGCATCGACAGGGCGATCCTGGCGACCAAGTCGCAGCACACGGCGACGGCAGCGGCCTGGCTCGCACCGCGGCTCGCGGACGACGGTCTCGTGCTCTCGGCGCAGAACGGCCACAACGAGCAGACCATCGCCGACGCCGTCGGCGCGGAGCGGGTGCTCGGCGCCTTCGTCAACATCTTCACCGACTACCTAGGCCCCGGTGTCGTGAGCGACGGGGGTGCTGGGGCTGTCGCTGTCGGCCTGCCGGGTGGCGGTGCGCCGGACGCCCGTGTCCTGGCCGTCGCCGAAGACCTGCGGGCCTACGGGGACGTCGTCGCGACGGCGAACCTCGCGGGGTACCGCTGGGGCAAGCAGGGCTTCGGCTCGATCCTCGGTCTGACCACCCTCGTCGACGCGCCGATCGCGGACGTGGTCGACAGGTACCGCGACCTCGCGGCGGCGGTCGCCCGGGAGAGCACCGAGGTCGCGATCCGCTCGGGCGTCGTGCTCGAGCGCTTCGACGCCTACGAGCCCTACGCCTTCTCCGACGCCGCCCCGGACCTCGCCCGCGACCGCGCGCTCACCCGCCTCGTCCGGTGGTTGCGGACCCAGCCGAAAGACCGCAGCGGGGTGTTCCGCGACATCGCCGTGCGCCGTCGGCCGCGCGAGACCGGCGGAGACCGCAGCACCTACCCCGAGCAGGCCGCAGCGGTCGGCGTCGACCTGGTGGTCGGGCCGCTCGTCGCGCGGGCCCTCGACGAGGTGGCCGCCGGGACCCGCGACTTCGGGTGGCACACCCTCGACGAGATCCGCGCAGAGCTCGCCGGACACGCCTGAGCTTCCGCTCATCCTCCCCCTCCAGCCCTCCTGCCCTCCTGCCCTCCTGCCCTCCTGCCCTCCTGCCCTCCTGCACCTGAATGCGAGCCCGTCCATGAGACTGTCCCCGTCCCTCCTGCCCGCCGCCGTCGTGTCAGCAGCCCTGCTGCTCTCGGCCTGCGGCGGTGGCTCGACAGCCTCGTCAGGCGGCGAGGGCGCGGCGGCCGGCCCACCCGTCTCGGGCGGCACGCTGCGCTACGGCCTGCAGGCGGACCCGCAGTGCCTCGACCCGCGCCAGGGCGGGCTCACCGTGAGCCTGACGGTCACCCGGTCGGTCGTCGACAGCCTGCTCGACCAGGACCCGGAGACCGGGGAGATCGCCCCGTGGCTCGCCGAGTCGTGGGAGGTCAACGAGGACGCGTCGGCCTTCACCTTCCACCTGCGCGACGACGTGACCTTCTCCGACGGTGAGAAGCTCACCGCGGAGCTCGTGAAGAAGAACTTCGACTCGGTCGCCGAGCTCGGGCCGCTCGCCGGGCTGCCGCTCCAGTACCTCACGGGCTACGAGGGCACCGAGGTGGTCGACGAGCACACCGCGACGGTCACCTTCGCGGCCCCGAACGCGCAGTTCCTCCAGGCCGCGTCGAGCATGTCCCTCGGGCTGCTGTCGAGCGAGAGCCTCGACAAGACTCCCGAAGAGCTCTGCACAGGGCAGTACGCAGCGTCGGGTCCCTTCACGATCGAGAGCTACGAGCCGAGCACGAGCGTGGCGATCGTCCGCCGCGAGGGCTACGACTGGGCTCCGGCGCGCGCCGCGCACACCGGCGACGCCTATCTGGACCGGGTCGAGTTCTCAGTCATCCCCGAGGGGTCGGTCCGCACGGGGTCGCTCGTCTCCGACCAGCTCGACGTCATCGGTGACGTGCCCACCCAGGACCTCCCCCAGCTGCAGGCGGGCGCGGAGTTCCAGGTGGTCTCGCGCCCCAACCCGGGCAACGCCGGCGGGCTGCTCGTCAACACCACCCGCCCGGTCCTGGGCGACCCGGCCGTCCGGCAGGCCCTGCTCCTCGGGGTGGACCGGGCGACGGTGTCCTCGACGCTGTTCTTCGACGAGGCCCCGCCCGCGACGGCCGTCTTGTCGAGCTCGACCCCCGGGTGGAGCGACCTCTCGGACGTCCTCGCCTACGACCCCGACGCCGCCACCGCGGCCCTCGACGACGCAGGCTGGGAGGTCGGGTCGGACGGCATCCGCGAGAAGGACGGCCAGCGGCTCACGGTCGAGGCCACGTGGAACCCGGCGATCGGCTGGGGCAAGCAGGTCCTCGAGCTCGCGCAGCAGGACTACGCGAAGATCGGCGTCGAGCTGACCATCCGCACGATCACCCTGCCCGAGCTCAACCAGGTGCTCGGCGACCGCGACTACGACCTCTTCTACAACTCGCAGACCCGCCCGGACCCCGACGTGCTGTGGGGCAACTTCTCGCCCGCGAACCCGGGCAACCGGCACGGCGGGACCGACGACGAGCTCGCCGCGGTCCTCGACGAGCAGCGCACGACGACAGACCCCGCGGTCCGCTCCCCGCTCGTCGAGACCGCCCAGGAGCTGATCCTCGCGGACGGCTTCACGGTGCCGATCGTCGAGAGCGTCTCGATCCTCGGTGCTGCGTCGACGGTCCAGGGCATCGACTGGGAGGCGTCCTCGAAGCCGGTGTTCTACGACATCTGGCTCTCGCAGGGCTGACGCGCCCAGAGCTGGACGGCACCACCTGTACCACCCGCCCAGGGGGTGCGGCGCCACCACGCGCCCGCCCTCTGGCCCGCACCTACGCTGGTCAGACCACCGACGACGACAGGACCTCACCCCGTGACCTCGTTCCCCACGCTCGTCCCCGCCCCCGCCTCCGAGCCCGTCGGCGAGACCGGTGTCCCGTACGGCGCACCCGGCGCTGACGGCACCGCCCTGCTCTCCGTCCCGAGGTCGGGCGGTCAGCTGCTGCTGCTCACCGGGATCGAGGGCGGCATCGGGTCGAGCGGGCTGTGGCTCGACCGCGGGCAGCCGGGAGACGTGCGGCTCGTGCAGCTGCGCGTGGTCGGCGACAGGGTGCTGCTGGTCCAGGACAACAAGCACTTCACGGTGGTCTCCGACGACCCCGCCGCGGTCCAGGCCGGCGACGACTCCTTCGCGCGGTCGGTGCTGTGGTCGGCGCCCGTCGTCGAGCGCCGCGGCGACGGCAGCGTCGTCGTCGACGCCGCGTCCCTCGCGACGAGCGACCTGCTCGCCGTGAGCGCGCGGCTCGCCCGGGCGCAGCAGGGCGACCTGCGTCTCGACGCCAGCAGGTCCTTCCTCGTGTCGGCCACCACCGGCCCGGGCGGGCCGACCAGCCAGAGCAGGTCGTCCGACGGCAGCACGTCCTCCGGCACCACCACCGGGGACGACCGCCCCCGCACCCCCGGCTCGGTCGAGCTCTCGGCCGTGCTCACCTTCGCCGGGCGCGGCGAGGGTGCGCTCCTCGCGCAGGTGAGCCCGGACCCCGACGTCGTCTCGATCACGCAGCGCGTGAGCCTCGTCCCGCTGCCCTCGGGCTTCGTGCCGCGCCCGTTCCACCCCGGGGCGGGTGGCTACGGCAAGGGCTTCGCCGACCACGCCCTGCCCGGAGGCCGGAGCGTCGACGTGCGGCTCCAGCCGCGGTTCAGGCTCGACAAGACGACCCCGGGCACAGCGCCCAGCACGGTCCACGAGCCCATCGTGTTCCACGTGGACCCGGCGATCCCCGAGCCGTACCGCAGCGCCTTGATCGAGGGTGGCAGCTGGTGGGCCGAGGGTTTCGAGGCTGCAGGCTTCGTCGACGCCTACAGGGTCGAGCTCCGCGGCGACGACGTCGACCCCTTCGCCGCGCGCACCTCGTCGCTGTGGTGGGTGCACAGGACCAACCGGGGCTGGTCGCAGGGCGCGGCGCTCACCGACCCGCGCACCGGCGAGATCCTCTCGGGCCGCGTGCGGCTCGGGTCCCAGCGCATCCACCAGCTCACCCTGGTCGCCGAGGCGCTGCTCGCCCCGTACGGCCACGTCGACGAGGCGCGCCGTCTCACGGCCGTCGAGGAGCTCGTGCTCGCCCGCCTGCGCCAGCTCGCGGCCCACGAGATCGGCCACGCCCTGGGGTTCATGCACAACTACGCCTCGCACCAGCACCCGCAGGCCTCGGTCATGGACTACCCGCACCCGCAGGTCCGGCTGGGCGCGGACGGGGAGATCGACCTCTCCGACGCCTACCCCGTGGGCCTGGGCCCGTGGGACGTCTTCGCGGTCCGGCACGCGTACCAGGACTTCGCCCCCGGTGAGGAGGCGGCCGGTCTCGAGGCGCTGCGCCGCGAGGCCGCCGCGGCCGGTCTCGTCTACCTCACCGACGACGACGGGCACCATGCCGAGGCGGCCTCCCCGGACGCCGTCCCCTGGGTGCACGGGGCTGACCCTGTCGCCTCGCTCGAGAACCTGCTCCAGGTCCGCGCGAAGGCGCTGCGCGACTTCTCCCCGGGCGTCCTCGCACCCGACCGCCAGGCCGGCGAGATCGAAGAGCGGCTCGTCCCCCTCTACCTCCTGCACAGGTACCAGGTCCCGGCGGTCGCGCGGCTGCTCGGCGGTGTCGAGTACGGCTACACGCTGGCCGGGGAGGAAGCGACGGGCAACCGCGTGGTCCCCGGCGCCGAGCAGCGCAGAGCCCTCTCAGTCCTCACCGACCTGCTCTCCCCCCAGGTGCTGGCCCTGCCGTCGTCGGTGCTGCGGACCGTCGTGCCGCCCGCTATCCGGTACGAGCGCACGACCGAGTACCTCACGCCGCGCCGCGGCATCGTCTTCGACCCCTTCACAGCCGTAGGCGCCGGGGCCGGGATCGTCGCCGAGCAGCTCTTCGCCCCGGGGCGGCTCAACAGGGTGGCCTGGCAGGCTGCTGAAGACGCGGCCTCGGCTGTCGGGGCGCAAGGGGTCGCCGGGCCTGCCGGGTCTGCCGAGGCTTCTGAGGGTGGCAGCCAGCGGGCGTTGGCAGCGGCCAGCGCAGACAGGGTGCCGACGGTCTCCGAGATCGTCGCGACGGTCCTCGACGCCGTCTGGGACGCCCCCGGCACGGGTGACGCCCTCTCCGAGGCGGTCCGGCAGCAGGCGGCATGGACCGTGCTCCAGCACCTCGTCGCCACGCTCACGGGCGGCGGTCTGCACCCCGCCGTCGCGGCGTCCGTCGCGACCGCCCTCGCCGACGCCGCCGACAGGCTGGACGAGAGGCTCGACGGTACGTCCGGGGCTGCTGCCCTCGACGCGACGCCCGACCCGTCGGTCTCGTCAGCCGCGTCGGTCCTGCCTGCTCCGTCGGCCGCGTCAGGCCGAAGGGCCGACCGGAGGACCGACCGCGGCTGGGACCACCTCGTCAGGACCGCGCGGCTCGCCGCGTCAGACCCGTCGGCGGTCGACCTCGGTCCGCTGCCGGTGATCCCGCCGGGTGCGCCGATCTGACGGGCGCGTCTGGGGAGCCTGGTGCGTGGAGGGGCGACGGCCGGCGGGTCTGCCCGTCGCAGGCAGAGCGTCAGGCCCGGGCGACCCTGCGGACGAGGTCGTCCCAGCCATCGGCCAGCCTGTCGAGGTCGATCCGCAGGTCACGCGTCTCGTAGAGGACGAGGGCCGCGTCGAGAGAGGAGAGCAGGGTGAGCGTGAGCACCTGGAGGTCGCCGTCGACCCCGGCCTGCCCGAGCAGCATCTGAACGTGCATCGCCGACGCGGCGTGGGCCGGCGCGGAGTACCTGTGCTCGGCCTCCGCCTCGACGCTGCGCAGCAGGTCGCCCTGGAGGGTGACGAGCCGGAGCCTCTCGCGGCCGAAGGCGACAAGACGCTCGACGGGCTCGGCGCCGGGCCCGAGCGGCGGCGGGCCGGAGAAGAACCCCTCCTGGAAGGTCATCTCGGAGTCGTTGAGCAGCTCGCGCAGCAGACCCGCGCGGGAGCCGAACCTGCGGAAGATCGTGCCCTTGCCGAGTCCGGCCGCACGGGCGAGACCGTCCATGGTGAGACCGTCGACGCCCACGTCTGCGAGCATCGCGCGGGCGGTGACGAGCAGGTGCTCCCTGTTGCGGGCGGCATCGGCACGCTCGCAGGCCGCGGTGCTCCCGGGGGCAGGGAGGTCGAGGGACGTCATCGCGGGCCTCCTCACCTGGTCGACGGTCGTGCGCTCCGGCGAGCCTATCGTCGCGGTCGCGGGGTCGAGAACCCCGCAGCGGGTGAGACGACCGACTCCACGCACCGGCCCGCGCGCGCCCAGCCTGCGGCCCTGCGGACCAGCGACGACCCGAGCGGCCCGCAGCCCGGGTGAGCGATGTCCGTCGCGGTGAGACGCACGTCACGCTGCTAAGCGGACCATGGTCCGCTTATGCTGGGCGAGCGGTCACCGCACCGCACGCACTCTTCGCGCCACCTGCGCGGCCCGCCGCGCATCCCCCAGAACCACCCCGCACCTACGTGAGGACCTCCCATGTCAGACGTCTCCATCCTCGTCCTGGTCGGCAGCCTGCGCTCCGGCTCGAAGAACCGCGAGCTCGCCGAGGCCGCAGTCGACCTCGCCCCCGCGGGCACGACCCTCACGATCTTCGAGGGCCTGGCCGACCTGCCCTTCTACAACGAGGACATCGACCTCCCCGACTCCGCCCCCGCCGGCGCGACAGCCTTCCGCGAGGCCCTCGCCTCGGCCGACGCCGTCCTGGTCGTCTCCCCCGAGCACAACGGCACCATCCCCGCGGTGCTGAAGAACGCCATCGACTGGGCCTCGCGCCCCTTCGGCGCGAGCGCGATCTCGGGCAAGCCCGTCGCGGTCGTCGGCAGCGCCTACGGCCAGTTCGGCGGCGTGTGGGCCCACGACGAGGCCCGCAAGGCCTTCGGCATCGCGGGCGCGAACGTCCTCGGTGACGTCACGCTCTCGATCCCCGGCTCCGTCGTCCGCTTCGCCGAGACGCACCCGCGCGACGACTCCGAGGTCGTCGAGCAGCTGACCGCGGTCCTCGCCGCGACGGTCGAGGCCGCGCGCGGAGCCGTCGCAGCCTGACGCACGACGCACCAGAGGACCCGCGCGGACGCGTGGGTCTGCACGAGAAGGCCGCACCGACAGCCGTCGGTGCGGCCGTCTTGCGCTCCGGGCACACCCTGGGAGCCAGCAGCAG
>Ga0308163_10003563_pt1 | contig 12970 bp, 10 predicted proteins | sample PhyTR1_FD_201037 | JGI IMG/M metagenome (GOLD analysis project Ga0308163, IMG submission 201037) | Phyllosphere microbial communities from UC Gill Tract Community Farm, Albany, California, United States - DLSLT.R1 | ecosystem: Host-associated > Plants > Phyllosphere > Unclassified | place: USA... | reverse complement strand
CCTGTGCCCCACAGACCAAACAGCACTCTGCCTGTTTTTGTTAAACGGATTATCATTTGGCAGCCAATGATCATAAGCTCCGGAATCAGCATCTGGCTCTACATTAAACCGCAGGATCTTACCTTCATAGCTATTGGGGTTTTGCGCATGGTTGGTACGCCCGCCATTAGCAAATTGTCCTGCTCCCATATCACCCACACTATAAAACAGGTAGGCTTTTTTACCTTGAGTGGCAACCATAAGCCTGCCTCCGTTATGGTCACTGCTGCCTGGAATGCTGTCGCAAACAATTGAAGGACTTAACAGCTTTGCAGATGACTGGTCATAAATATATCTGACAATTCTGATTTTGTAAAAATATCCACCTGCATTTGGTGCTCCCCCATTATTATCTTTTTGTGCCCCATTAAAGTGATATACATAAGCGAGGAATACATATGGCTTTCCAGTAAGCAATCCGGGATGTATTGCCATCCCCATCAGACCACCCTGGGGCCATGGCTTTCCCTGGTCAGTCTTGTCAGGAATTTTATCATATCGGGGAAAATCTTTAGCGTTGTTCAAATCCAGCAATACCTGTTTTTCTCCATTTGCAGGATTGATGCGGAGGACCCTGTAACCTTTAGCTTCGGTAGCCCAGATATATTTGTCCGGTGCAACTGCCACAGACCATGGGTCACTCAATTTATCGGCAATAATACGCAGATCAAAGTTTACATCCTTTTCATTAATAGCTACTTGTGCGTGGGTTGTTACTGAAATAAATAATAGTACCCAAGTTATTGTGATCTTCATAAAGGAAAAATGTGACTCAAACGGTATTGAATGAGAATTTTTAATTTTGCACCGGCTACTAACCCTGAAGTTCAGGTAAATTGACCTGAACCAGATCTTTCCGCGGGGGGCCGCAGATAACCTTTCCTGAAATACTAAATCTACCCCCGTGACAAGGGCAATCCCAGCTGTGTTCGGCAGCATTAAAGTTAACAATGCATCCCGCATGGCTACAAATCGGCCGCAGGGCAGTTACTTTTCCCTGCTCGTCTTTATGTATAGCTAGTTTCTCTCCTTTGAAGTCAGCAATTTTGCCCTCGCCCTTCTTGAGCTGTGTTAACGTATCGAGGTCGTCAGCACCAAACCGGTCGGCGACAAAATGCCAGACCACATCTGAATTCTCTTTGATAAATTCCGAAAATCCTGCAACCGGCTTGAGCCTTGAAGGAGAGAACAAATCACTGTACCGGTTCTTTAAACCAAGGATCTGGTCACTGAGGATTTTTCCCGAAAGCGTACCAAACATCATTCCATTACCATTAAAACCTGTAGCAATATAGGTATTTCCACCAGTTGTTGTCAGGGAACCTATATATGGCAGGCCATCTACCGGAACGTAGTATTGAGATGACCACGAATAGTCAATTGATTGTATATCATAGAATCTACGGGCGTAAGTCTCCAGATTTTTGAAAGCCTGTTCCGGATCTTCATGCCCTGTTTTATGATCCTCTCCACCCAAAATTAAATATTTCTGCCCCTCTATTTCATGGGTTCTGAAATAATGATAGGGCTCCTGCATATCATATACCAAACCTGTGGGATAGGAATTGTCTGTTAATGTCAGGCCCAGCACATAACTGCGGTATGGTGCGCAGCGAAGACTAAAAGTTGTGATCCCCGGCGGTATATGTGTTGCGTAAACAATGTTTAGTGCCCTCAACGTTTTTCCGTTAGCAGTAATCTCGATTACCTCATCAAAATCATTGCGTTCACTCACAAAACACTCTTGCAGAATATAACCACCCAAATTTGTGAAAGCAGCCGCCAGGCCGTAGATATATTTCAGTGGATGAAACTGCCCCTGACCAGCAAAACGAATTGCCTTTTCGAAAGGGATGGGAACATTATTATCTTCAGATTCGGTAACTTCAATTCCTGCATTGCGGGCGGATAAAAGTATATCATCCAGCTGCCTGGTCTCCTCTTCGTTTTCTGAAAAAAGGTATCCTTCCTTATATTCCAGATCACATTCAATCTTGTGTTCTTCGATCAGCGAGGTGATGGTTGCCATAGCTTCCTTACCAGCATCGGCTAATTGCCTTGCGGCATCTTTCCCGAAATTACTTTCCACCTCCGGGTATGTGGAATCAAAAAAAGTGTTTAAATGTGCACTGGTTCCTCCGGTTGTGCCAAAGCCTACGTTACCTGATTCCACTATCAGGCATTTTTTACCTGCCTTTTGCAACATCAGAGCGGTGGTTATTCCAGTTATACCTGCGCCAACAATGATTACATCAAATACTTTGGAGAGGTCTGGGTTCCCATTTTCTGCTCCTGGCGCGGCGGTAAAGTTTTGCCAGAGACTCGGATTTTCTGAATCCCTTGGATTAATTTTCTTTTCATCTTTCATATAATTGCAGGATAAGAGTGATTAGATTTCCATAACTACTCGGGCTAAAATTTGTTTCTGATTTTTTATAATCGGGAGTATGCGAACCTGCTGGATAGAAATACAGGTACTTGCTTGCCAGCCGATTAATACGAATATCCCGGGGTTTGCGTTTACATTGCGGTATTTTAACCTGTTTTACTTCTGGCCTTTCTTACCCCTCGGTTTATCGTTGGTTGTAGGTTGGTCCATTCGGCGGATGCTGTCTTTAACTGCGGGGCTGTTACTGTGCCCATATATTTCAGATTTTCGTTTGGTGTCCCCATTGTTGTTGTCCCAGTCACAGCCAGCGAATACTACACCAGCAAAAGCGATCAAAATGATTAATTTTTTCATGTGGATATTTATTATTATTGATAGTGGTCGTAAGCAAATGCATTTTATTTTCTGAGGTGGTAACCTCGTATTCGCCATCTATACTGAACAGTAATGATTGCATCGGTATGTGCTGAGGCTATAACTATGGCAAAATTTAATTACTCTTTGTTGAGATACTTTGTTACCATCTTGTAGATCTTGTTTGCAGGTATGTAACTGCAAAATGGCCCGTCATTTAAGCATCTCCATCTGTTACCCTGTGATTTCATCATTAGGTACTCTGCGCTTTGACGACGAATGATAAGGAAATTGACAACATCAGGGCGGATGAGTACATTATACCTGTCACCATCCGTTCTAATAATAAATACTTTCATGATACATTCATTATTTAAAAAAATAAACTAACGGGAGCAATCATCCTTAGCCAGTCTGAATCGTTGATACCAAATACAAAACAAATGACCTTGTCTCTCTTCCGATCTTTCAGATTGCTTACTGATATATTTTAGCAAAAGTTGAGTTTGGCGGGTCCTCATATATCTATTATTTGTCGTGATAAAACATATGCTATGATTGTAATGCTACAATAACTAAATGACACAAATAGAAGGCAATTGTTTTCCATGATAGCAGCAGCTTTTAACTTTAGGTATTAATTTAATTTTCGGGTTATGTAATGTAACTTGTACCTGGAATATCACGTATTAATAAAGGGCAAATGCGTATCTCTACCCGCTGATCGGCTGCTCACACAAATTCTATTGTGATCATACTAATTTTATATTTATACGCATTTAAGAATTATTAATGATAATGATCTGAAAGAGTGATGAAGCACTTTTTTACCATGCAGATAATATATCTGATTGTTAAAAAACGGAACAACACCTCGATACGGCCTTTGTCAAGATTAATAGTTAAGATTAAACGTACGAGCTATGAAAAAGAGAAATGTGAGCAGAATCAGGCTAATCTTAACCTCTGCCATCAATTATTTGGCAGACCCTTGCATCCGGAAAAGCAACCAGTCACTGAAACTAATTGTTTGAAATCAAATCACCGGTAGATCAATGTGGAGAACCTGACTCCAACGAACTGACCAACAGACAAATAGAAAAAACCGTTTTTGAGCAAAAGGACAGGTAAAGGACATCGCCAGTCGCCGATTGACATAGTACAATGCCGCAATCCAGCCAAACTGGTAAATATGCTGTAATGCATGGCCTTATAGATTATTCTTGTTTATAGTATTGATTGCAAATAAGCGTCTCCTACAGTTAAACAACTTAGCAAGCCATGTGTCTTTAAAGATACCACTTTATCGTTAAAATAGATGCACCATGTTCAGCAGCAACCCTTTTTCAGAGTTCGCAGAGGTTTCTGAGGATCTATTCTTTATCTACAACCTTCTATCGGCGAATTTTATTTAGATGAACTCTTCCTGCTTATCCTTCTTTGGGGTAAATTCCATCAACATCGACAAACACAGGATCCTTGAAGCCATACATGCTGATGATCGCAGTTATTTGCTCTCCAAGTTTAAGGAATGCATCCATAATGGACAGGCTGCAGACTTTGAATGCAAGATAACGCACCTCGACGATCAGTTTTGGATGAGGGTTAAGGCATACCGTATCACCCACGATGGGGAAAACCTGATTATAGGACAAGCGGAGGATATCAGTGTATACAAAGAAAACATGGAAAATCTTCAGAATCACAATATCAAAAAAAACACTATCCTCACAGTGGTAACTCACGATCTGGCAGGACCAATCGGTACAATACAAAATTTGTCCGCGTTATTAAGCAAAGCGATTGCTGAATACACTAATCCAAAAGTAAATCAATATATTGACCTGATCAGTAAAATCAGTAAAAGCAGCATCAGGCTAATCCGTGACTTCGTAGACCGGGAGTTCCGCGAGAGCGCCGATTTACGTTTGATGAAAACGCGGGTAGAACTGGTTGAAAAACCAGGTTGGCTGCAGAAGACCTGCTGGCTATGCAAATCGAACTGACGACAAACTTTTCCTGGGCATCCAATAAAAATAGTATATATATAGATCTGGATGAAGATAAGTTTATGCAGGTAATAAATAACCTCATCTCCAATGCGCTGAAATTTACCCGCGACGGCGGCAATATTTATTTAAATATCAAGGATACGGATACACATGTTATCTTAAGTATCGCAGACGATGGTATAGGCATTCCGGAAAAATATCATGCAACGCTGTTTGATAAGTTTACTGACGCAGGGAGAACTGTGCCTAACGGACCACTTTCAACCGGATTAGGTAGATATATCATCAAAAATATTGTGGAATGGCATAGTGGAAAAATCTGGTTCGAAAGTGAAGAGAATCAGGGAACGACGTTTTATATCGAACTCCCAAAGTAGATAACATCTAAAAGCTGTTATGTGGCTGCTTGGATATGCCAGGTAGAAATTCCATTCTTTCCCAGGTCGATTCATACAGGTTAAAGCGTGATGCTACCATTCAAACGGTATGCCGCTATCTGCTCATCTATCAACAGGAAACCTTTGATAGAGTCATGAAGAAAAAATATCCGCCTTTAAATGCTAAACAATCAGTTTTTAAAAACTATATCGTTTGTAAACAGGGAAATACCAGGTATTATTCCGTATTTAAAGTAGATAATTAACGTAGTTGTACATCTTCAAAAACGTATTCCGTGCCTGTCAAACATTAATACAACACAAAGTTGTGATGTATAGAAATAGCTACTGTTTAAAACCGGGATCTAAAAATCTTTTCGTCATGAAATGACTGTCCTAATCCATAATTTTAATTAATATATAAGGGATTTATTTGGTTAAATAGGGCTTGCGGCCGATATAAGCGGGTTTGTCCTCATTTGAAATTTTACTGGGGTCGTTTTAAACAAATTGTTATCAGCCGTCATCGACAAATTCTTCCTCATTGGTACGGGCGTTGATAATTCATATGTACATCCAACCTTAAAATACAATTCTAATACTATGGAAAACATGCCTTTTGACTACCGCATTATTACCTATAAAACGTACCTTCATAACTTCGCATTCGGATTCACCAAGGATTTCGATGACGCAAATGACCTTGTGCAGGACACCTACTTAAAAGCTATCAAATATGCCAATTTATATAGCGAAGGTACAAACCTAAAGGCATGGTTGTTTACAATCTTGAGAAACACCTATTTTAATAATTATAGAAGGAACAATACGCGCAGCAAAATCATTACTATAACAGAAGATTACCAATCACACCAACTACTACAAAGCAGCACCACCAATGCCGGTATTGAAACACTTGTTAACGAGGATATTGACAAGGCAATGAATAGGTTGCCGGCAGTATATTCGATACCATTTTTAAGATTCTTTGAAGGGTATCAATATCAGGAAATAGCAGAGGAATTGTGCATACCTATTGGAACCGTTAAAACCCGCATTCATATGGCCAGAAAGATATTAAAGTCTAAACTCACGATGTACGATTCGATTGCAGTATGATTGTTGATCTTACTTAAACCAAAATAAACGCCACCCGGGATGATAGCTATAGAAATCAATATACATTGCTACTGATGACTTTGTGCACAGTCATTGCCCAAAGTCATGAATTTTCGTGATCTCTAACAGCAAAGGCCGTAAAACCGGCCAGACCTTTGCGGCAATAATCTGGTAGCCTTCGGCCAGTGGATGCACACCGTCATGCATGTTCAGGTGCTTGATTCCCGCAACCCCATCCAACAAGAATGGCAATAGCGGGATCTTGTTGTTATTCGCCAGCTCCTGATACAGTTGCCTGAACTCCGCAGCCCGTTGCCCCGGCACCCAGAGTGGTAATTGCATACCAAGGAGCAACAATTTAACTGCAGGGAATCTGCTCTTGACCTGATCAATGATAGCCTGCAGATTACGCTGCGTTCCGGCAGGCGCAAGTCCCCGCAACATGTCGTTAGCCCCCAGCTCAAGCACAAAAACATCTGTCGGCTGGCTTAGCCAGTAACCTAATCGTGATAAGCCCGAAGCAGAGGTATCCCCGCTTACCCCGGCATTCGCTGCCAGGTAATCCAGTCCTGCAGCATCCAGCTCCTGCTGAATCAAGGCAGGAAAAGACTGCCCGTCTGGCCGGGAAAGACCATAGCCTGCTGTGAGGCTGTCACCAAAAAATACAATTCGCTTCATGTAATAGAAACCGCAGCTTGTCAAAATTGTTTATGATCACATCAACCGGCTTGTAATCTGTAAGTTATGTTGTTATTCGAAATTCAATTTTTAGCTTGCAAAGATTTGGGATTTTTCTGTAATTTTAGATAGATTGCACAGGCGGAACGTTTCTTATCTGCCGGAAAAATTCAATTATATCTTGCTAATCAATACTTTGTATGAGGCTCGCCTATATGTTAACCGTTCTGCGTAATACGTTGTTTCTGGTCGTAATGATCTGCGCCCAGCTTGCCCGCGCTCAAAATATTGACCAGATATCAGCCAGCCGCTTGCTCGCCAAACTCAATGCCAGCACGACGGATACAACAAGGCTAAGATTGCTTGTTGAGATTGGAAAGTTTCATGTATTTAAGCCTGGAGAACTGAAATCGGATCTGGATAGCGCTGAAAGCTATATAGGCAGGGCGAGAAAAATGAGTGACTCGCTCCATCTGATGAAGTGGCAGCATGAAAGCCAGACGATGGCCATGGTGATTGTTATGGAAAGAGGCGATGCTGCTAAGGGACAACTCTTGTTTAATCAGGCGCTCAGGGAATACAAAAGAACTCAGGATAAGGAGGCAGAGGCCTTTCTTCGGTTCCGTTACGGTGTCTGGCTGACAACCAGGGGTACCTATCCCAAAGAAATGATCCAGCAGTTCTATGAGTCTGCCTCACTTTACAGGCAAATCAATAAACCGTTGGAAGAGCTTAACGTTTTAATGGAAATTGCCGCGCTCCATTTTTATGACGGTAAGCTTGATGTTTCGGAGAAAGAGCTTTTGAATGTACTCGGCCGCTACAAGGCTGCAGGTTATCCCCGGCTGCAAACCACTTATAGCCTGCTTTCAGATATTAACCGGGTTAAGGGAAACTTTAACAAGAGCCTGAGGTATGCAATGCTGTCGATTGAGAGCATGTACAAGTCGCGGGATACAAGTTCTGCAGCTAATTTGTACGCGGATCTGGGAAGGATATATCTGGAAATAGGAAACAATGAAAAGGCCATAGAATGGTATAAAAAAGCACTGCAGAAATGGAGCAGGTCTAAGCGACCGAACTTTGCGGTTTTTGCTGCTGCAGGTTATGTTTCCGGGGACCTTATCAGAAGAAACAAACCCCGGGAGGCGCTCGCGCTGACACTTAACCTTTCGCGGTTGATACCGCCCACTACCAAAATCCAGAAGGCATGTATAACGCAAAACCTGGCATGCTGCTATGATGCCCTTGGCGATTATGGAAAGGCGGAACGTTATTATAAGCAATCGCTTCAGCTTTATGCCGCCTCCGAAATGGACTTTGAGTTTCCCCAGGAAGCGCGGCGGTCTATTGGGAAATTTTACCTTGCCAGACAGAATTATAGCAATGCAGGGAAATACCTCCGGCAGGCACTGCAGTCCAATCCCCAGAAGCTTTCGGCTGCTGCGCTGCAGGATGTTCACCATATGCTTTTCAGGGTGGATTCTGCGGAATCCAGTTATATCTCCGCGATAAAACACTACCAAATCTATAAACAGCTCAGTGATTCGATACTCGACACCAGGAAAACGAAGGAAATAGAGGAACTTCAGATCCAGTATGAAACGGAGAAGAGAAAGAAGGACATGATATTACTCAGCAACAAGAGCAATTCCCAGCAGAACGAACTCCAAAGGGCTAACATGGCGCAGAATTATACACAGGCAGTTGTGGTACTTTTGATCATCATTCTCGCTTTGCTCTATCAACAATATAAGCAAAAGAACCGCAGCAACAGGGATCTAGAGATACAGAAACAGGAAATCAGCGAAAAGAACACTTCTCTGAAAAACTTCCTGAATGAAAAAGAATGGCTTTTGAAAGAGATACATCATAGGGTGAAGAACAACCTTCAGATTGTGATCAGTCTTCTTAACACGCAGTCGTCCTATATGGACAACGATATTGCAAAAAAGGCGATAAAGGAAAGCCAGTACCGCATGCATTCCATTTCAATGATCCACCAGAAACTGTACCAGTCTGATAGCCTCGCATACATAAACATGGCAGATTACATCAAGGACTTGGCACTTTACCTGAGAGAAAGTTTTGACCATTCCGGCCATATTCATTTCAGTTTTGATCTCGCCCAGGTCTTTCTGGATGTAAACCAGGCGATCCCTGTAGGACTTATACTCAATGAAGCGATTACAAATGCGATTAAGTACGCTTTTATAGGTAAAGACAAGGGCAGTATCAGCATCTCCTTTTCAAGGAACGATGATGGACAGGTATGCCTGACCGTAGGCGATGACGGACCTGGATTCCCTCCTGATTTTGACATTGATGAATGTAAGTCGCTCGGGATGAATTTGATGAAGGGACTTAGCAGTCAGCTGGAAGGTAACTTTGATATCAGCCGAAATGACGGAATAACCTGTGTGACTGTTACATTCACCTTAGGTTTGCATTCTGAGCAGGTAAGCCTGGCGGTAAATTAAGCAACTACCCACTCCGGGATTAACATAAGGCACCTTAACAGATTAGTGAGCATTTTTAGTATTCCAACTTTCAATTGTTTTGTAGAGTAGCAGGATGTTATCACCTAAATCGCCTGCTTCGCGCATCTGACCATTGATGTCATAGTCAATTCGTTTGTCTCCTATTTGGCGAATCCGGCCATTGATATCGTAATCAACCCGGTCATCCCCTATCTGGCGAACCCGGTTTTGAATATCATAATCTATTCGTTTGTCCCCAATCTGACGAACACGGTCATGAATATCATAGTCAACCCGATCCTCTCCTATTTGGCGAACACGGTTATGAACATCATAATCTATTCGTTTATCCCCGATCTGACGAACCCTGTCATGGACATCATAGTCAACCCGATCCTCTCCTATTTGGCGAACCCGGTTATGGACATCATAATCTATCCGTTTGTTGCCGATCTGACGAACCCGGTTATTGATATCATAGTCGACCCGATCATCACCTATCTGGCGAACACGGCCATTGATATCATAATCAACTGCTAAACCGTCGATAGCACTCACACGACCTTGCAAGTCATATTTGACTGTTTTATCACCAACATTGCCAGGTGCAGGAACATTCTTATTTTGAAGATTTCCTTTTGAATCTATCCGTACATTCAAGCGGTCCTTTTGAACGATAAAGACATCATTTTTATCTTTACCGGATACGTCCAGCTGAATTGCTTGTGAATAAATAGTACTTGAAAAAAGAAAAAAAGATAATAAAAAGAGGGTGGTTTTCATATGATTATATCATTTTCTCATTAATAATAATGAAATATAAGTAATTTTCAAAGAAATACAGGATTATTTGAAATTTCTGCCTCCATGAAAAACTTGCTTTGATGCATCCTGTCTCATTTGGCTGCGTTTGTCCTGCGCCTGGAATGGCACGGACTCATCATCCAGCTCCTTCTCAACAAGCTTACCCAGCATTTTCGTTAGGTCAATACACTTGCTGACAACTACATGCACCACATCTTTCTCCCGCTGCAACCTTCCTTCTACCATCAATAACTTGGCATGAAGAATCTCCTTTCTGTACTTTTCGAAGAGTTTCTCGAATACCACCAGGTTACTAAAACCCGTTTCATCTTCGATAGTGATAAAGCACACGCCTCCTGCTGTACCGGGGCGCTGCCGCACTAAAACCAATCCTGCGACCTTTACCAGCTGCCCGTTTCCAGCCTCCTCATTGATTTGCTTGCAGGAGAGAATCCGCAGCATCTCAAGCTGGCTCCTCACAAAACTGACAGGATGTGCTTTGAGGGATAAACTTAGGGTTGCATAATCCTGAACCACATGCTCTCCCTTGCTCATCAGTGGAAGCTCTACCTGGTTTTCAAGCACACTCTCCGAGGGCTGCCCTTTAAACAACTGTTCTGGCATATCCTGCAATGCAGATACTTCCCAGAGTGCTTTTCTGCGGTCCATTCCTATGGAACGAAATGCATCGGCATCTGCCAGCCGTTCAAGCGTCGCTATGGATACGCCTGCATTGCGCAGCGCGGCTATACTTTTGTAACTGTCAGCACGGCCATTGATCAGCAACCCAATCTCCTCTTCCCTGATGCCACTGATCTGACGGAAACCTAAACGGATCGCACGGTATCTTCCGGATTGCTCTTCGAGCTGATTATCCCACAGGGAATGATTGATATCCACTTCTCTAACCACTACGGTATGCTTTTGGGCATCAATTACGATTTGCGCAGGCTGGTAGAAGCCCATGGGCATACTGTTGAGCAATGCAGTGGCGAAAGCATCCGGATAGTAATGCTTTAACCAGCAGGAGACATAGACAAGCAAGGCGAAGCTTGCAGCATGGCTTTCAGGAAAACCATAGCTCCCGAAACCTTCCAGCTGCTTAAAGATCCGCCTGGCAAATTCCTCGGTATAACCTTTGGCAAGCATGCCGTCAATTAGTTTTTTCTCAAAATGATTTACCAGTCCCTTGAATTTGAATGTGGCCATACTGCGGCGCAATCCATCCGCTTCGGCTGGTGTAAAGCCTGCAGCAACGATAGCGATTTTCATGGCCTGCTCCTGGAAGAGCGGAACTCCAAGCGTCCTGCCCAGGATTTCTTCCAGTTCTTTTGAAGGATAACTAACCTCCTCCTCATCGTTTCGCCTTCTCAGATAGGGATGCACCATATCGCCGAGTATCGGGCCTGGCCTCACAATTGCCACCTCGATCACGAGATCATAGAAACACTTCGGCCTGAGCCGCGGAAGCATTGACATCTGTGCACGGCTTTCAATCTGAAACACACCTAATGTATCTGCTGCACTGATCATTTTGTATACATCGGGATCGTCCTGCGGAATATTTGCCAGCGTTAAATTCAGGCCGTAATGATCCCTGCACAGATCAAAAGCCTTACGGATACAGGTGAGCATCCCTAAAGCCAGCACATCAACCTTCAAAAATCCCAGATCATCAATATCGTCTATGTTCCATTCGATGTTGGTCCGGTCTTCCATCCTGGCATTCAGGATCGGGCACAGCTCGGTAAGCTTTCCATTGGTAACCACAAACCCACCGGTATGCTGTCCCAGCTGCCTGGGGAAACCCATCATCTGCGCAGTCAATTCTAAGGTTTTCTTTAGATGGGGATCATCAGGATTGAGCCCCTGCTCTACTATCCGCTCCTTCTCAAACCATTCCTCGGTATGTTGCCATAATGAGCTGCTCAGCCTGTTGATTGTATCCACTGAAAGCCCCATGGCTTTACCTACATCGCGTATAGCCCCTTTCTGATGTTGCTGGGTAACAGTGGCTACGATAGCGGCGCGGTCACGGCCATACTTGTTATAAATATACTGGATGATCTCCTCCCGCCGTTCATGCTCAAAGTCAACATCAATATCGGGTGGCTCATTACGGGCAGGAGAAATGAAACGTTCGAAGAGCAGGTCAAACTTCATTGGGTTTACAGAAGTAACGCCCAGACAAAAACAGATTGCTGAATTGGCCGCAGATCCTCTTCCCTGGCAAAGGATCCCACGGCTGCGCGCTTCACGCACAATGTCTTCTACAAACAGAAAATAATTGGCGTAGTCCATCTGTTTTACGAAAGCCAACTCATGATTTACCATTGTAACCACCTTTTCTGGTATCGTTTCTCCATAGAATTCATGGGCTCCTTTCCATGTGAGGTATTCCAGTTCTTCCAAAGGTGACCGCCCACTCTTGTTGATCTCTTCGGGATATACGTATTTGAGCTCATCGAGGGAGAAGGTACAGGCTTCTGAGATCTGAAGGGTATTTTCAATTACCCCGGGATATTTCCTGAACAGCCTTTGCACTTCTTCAACGGGTTTGAAGTAACGCTCTGCATTTTGGTGCAGCCGAAATCCTGCCTCCTGTATCGTGCATTTCTCGCGTACGCAAGTCAGTATATCCTGTAATTCCCTGCGCGAGTGATCGTGGTAATGGACATCCCCTGTTGCCACTACAGGAATATCAAGTCTTTCTGCCAG
>Ga0308163_10003559_pt1 | contig 12976 bp, 7 predicted proteins | sample PhyTR1_FD_201037 | JGI IMG/M metagenome (GOLD analysis project Ga0308163, IMG submission 201037) | Phyllosphere microbial communities from UC Gill Tract Community Farm, Albany, California, United States - DLSLT.R1 | ecosystem: Host-associated > Plants > Phyllosphere > Unclassified | place: USA... | reverse complement strand
TCGACGTCGGCGAAATAGAATTTGCCGTCCTTGTTGGCCTTGTCGAGCACCGCATGCGCCACGTTGTTCAGGTTCTCGAACGGCTCGGTGGTGGTGATGACGAATTGCACCGGCAAGCCCGAGCTGCCCGGCAGCGCCGGGAACTGGAAGGCCGCCACGCGCCCCCCGGCCACGTTCGACCATTTCTGCTGCAGCTCCTTCTGGATCTCGGCGGCCGAGCGGCTACGCTGGTCCCACGGTTTGAACAGCACACCACCGATGCCCGCGTTGGTGGTCGGCACGCCGGTGATCTGGAACATCTGGTCGTACTCCGGCAAGGACTTGGCGATGTCGAAAATCTGCCTGGCGTAGGCCTGCATCTGCTCCGAGGTGGCGGTCGGCGCGCCGACCACCTGCGACAGCACGATGCCCTGGTCCTCCTCCGGCGCCAGCTCAGACTGCGACATCTTGAACATCACCGCCAGCATCGCGCTCACGATCACGCCCAGCACGATCAGCACCAGCCAGGTGTCGAGCAAACTATGCAGCAACCGCAGATAGCCGTTGTGGACCTTCTCGAACACGCGGTCGATGGCCTTGACGAACTTACCCTGGTCCTGTTTCGGGTCGAACACGTACGCGCACATCATCGGCGACAACGTCAGCGCGACGATGCCCGACACCGCCACCGCGCCCGCCAGCGTGAACGCGAACTCGGTGAACAGCGCGCCGGTCAGACCGCCCTGGAAGCCGATCGGCACATAGACGGCGATCAGCACCACCGTCATCGCCAGGATCGGGCTGCCCAATTCGCGCGCGGCGAGGATGGCGGCGTCGAACGGCTTCATGCCGGCCTTCATGTGGCGGTCGACGTTTTCTACCACGATGATGGCGTCATCGACCACCAGGCCGATCGCCAGCACGATGGCCAGCAGCGTCAATAGATTGATCGAGTACCCCAGCATCAGCATCATGAAGAAGGTGCCGATCAGCGACAGCGGCATGGCGATCACCGGCACGATCACCGCGCGCAGGCTGCCCAGGAACAGATAGATCACCACCGTCACGATCACCAGCGCCTCCACCAGGGTCACGACCACTTCATGGATCGAGGTGTTGATGAACGCCGTCGAATCGTAGACGATCTCGCCGGTCAGCCCCGTGGGAAGCTGCTCCCTGATCGCCGGGAAGGCGTCGCGCACCCGGTTCGCGACATCGAGGATGTTCGCTTCCGGCGCCACCTTGATACCGATGAACACCGAGCGCACGCCGCTGAAGGCGACGTTGAAGTCGTAGTTCTCCGACCCCAGCGTGACGTTGGCGACGTCCTCCAGCCGCACGATGGCGCCGCCGCTTTGCTTGACCGCCAGCGCCTTGAACTCCTCCACCGTGTGCAGATCGGTGCCCGCGGTCAGCGGCACGCTGACCATCTGGCCCTTGGTCGACCCCAGTCCCGCCAGGTAATTGTTCGATGCCAGCGCGGCGCTCACCTCCGCCGCCGTCACGCCGTGGGCCGCCATTTTGCCGGCGTCAAGCCAGGCGCGCAGCGCGAACTGGCGCGCGCCGAGAAGCTCGGCCGTTTGCACACCCTGGATCGAATCGAGCTTGGGCTTGACCACCCGCGCCAGGAAGTCGGTGACGTTATTGGTCGGCAGCGTATCGCTGTAAAAGCCCATGTACATCGCATCCGTGGTCTGGCCCATTTGCACCGTGAGGACCGGTTGCTGCGCCTGTTGCGGCAGCTGGTTGCGCACCGAGTTGACCTGCGTGGTGATCTCGGTCAATGCCCGGTTGGAGTCGTAATTGAGCAGCAAGGTGGCGGTGATGGTCGACACGCCGCTGTTGCTCGACGAGGACAGGTAATCGATACCTTGCGCCTGCGCGATCGCCGATTCCAGCGGCTGCGTGATGAAGCCGGCCACGGTGGCCGCGTCGGCGCCGTAGTAGGTGGTCGAAATGGTGACCACCGCGTTTTGCGTTTTCGGATACTGGTTGATCGGAAGGCTGAACAGCGAGCGCAGGCCCAGCACCACGATCAGCAGGCTGACCACGCTGGCCAGCACCGGACGCTTGATGAAGATGTCGGTAAAGTTCATGGCGCTGCCGTCCTCATTGTTCCTGCGGCGTTGGATTCGGGCTGTTGGCCGGCTGCACCGCGTTGTTGATCACGGCCGGCGTGCCGTTCTTCAGTTTCAGCTGGCCGCTGGTGACGATGGTCTGGCCCTCCTTGATGCCGGTGAGGACAGCCACCTGGTCGCCACGCGTCGGCCCGGTGGTGACGAACACCTCCTGCGCCACCAGTTGCGGGTTACCCTTCTCGTCTTTCGGCGGCTGCTTGCCCTCCCCGGCCTTGGCCGGCGCCAGTACGAACACGGTCGAACCGTACGGGTTATAGGTGATGGCGGTCTGCGGCAGGGTCAGGTATTTTTTCAGCTCGCCCTGATCCAGGCTGACATTGGCGAACATGCCGGGCAACAGCTGGCGTTTGGCGTTGGCGACCGTCGCCTGCACCTGCACGTTGCGGGTGGCGGCATCGACTTTCGGGCTGATGGCCGTCACCTTGGCGGGAAACCCCACGCCGGGCCAGGCGTCGCTGGTCAGGTTGAGCTTCTGGCCGATCGACAGGCCGGCGATCTGCTTTTGCGGCACGAAGAAATCGACATACACGGTATCGATGGTCTGCAAGGTCACCAGCACGTCGCCAGGATTCAGATACTGGCCCGGATTGACGGCGCTGATCCCCAGCTTGCCGGCGAACGGCGCGCGGATGGTTTTCTTGTCGACCAGCGCCTGCTGCTGCGCCACCAGCGCCTTGCGGCTTTTCAGCTCCGCCTCGTCGTTGTCGACCTGCGCCTGGCTGATCGCCTGCGCCGCCAGCTGCAGCTTGTCGCGCTTGAGCACCGTCGCCGCCAGGTCGGCCGACGCCTGCAGGGAGCGCAGCTGGGCGATGTCGGATTCGGCGTTCATCTCGAACAGCACCTGGCCGGCCTTGACCTCGTCGCCGGATTTGAAATGAACCTTGCGCACCAGGCCGGCTATCTCGGTCGTCACGTCGACGCCGCGCACCGGCACAAGCGTGCCGACGGCGGTCAGCTGCGGCTGCCATTCCAGCGCCGTCACCTTGACGGCGGTGACCACTTGCGCGCCAGGCTTGGGCGCGCTGGCCATGAGCTTTTGAATCTGAAGGTATTTTCCAAACGCCAGTACGGCGATCAGTAGGATGACACACCCTACCATGATGAGCATACGCTTGGTCATGAATCAGTCTCCTGCGTTTTTTTGGATGGCGCGGCTGGCCGCTAAGGTCTTTTGCTGATCGACGGCGCCGCCGACACCGGCGCGGCGGCCGGCACGCCGTCGGCCCGGTTCCACCAGCCGCCGCCCAGCGCCTGGAACAGCGCCGCCGTATCGGCATAGCGGGCGGCCTGCGCCTGCACCAGGTTGATGTGCGCCTGCTGATAGCTGCGCTGCGCGTCGAGCAGCGCCAGATAACTGATCGCCCCAAGCTTGTATTGTTCGGTGGCCAGCGCCAGCGATTCGGCGGCCAGCGTCTCCGCCTCGGCCTGGGCCCTGAGCGTCTGCGCGTCCGAGTCGAGCGCGCGCAGGCTGTCGGCGACATTCTGGAACGCCGTCAGCAACGTCGCCCGGTATTGCGCGGCTGCCGCGTCGTACGCCGCCTCGGCCGCGCGGCGCTGCGCGCTCAAGGCGCCGCCGTTGAAGATCGGCCCGGCCATGCCGGCGGCCAGGCTCCACACCGCGCTATTGGCATCGAACAGATTACCGAAGGCCGGACTGGAGGCGCCATAGCTGCCGCTCAGGGTGAACTGCGGATACTGCGCCGCCGTCGCCACGCCGACCAGGGCGCTGGCCTGGTGCAGCAGTTCCTCGCTGGCGCGGATGTCGGGTCGCTGCCTCACAAGTGCGGACGGCAAGGACACCGGCAGCGTCTCCGGCAAGGTCAGCGAGTCGAGCGCGAATTCGGGCATGCCCGGCTCGCTGGGCAACCGGCCCGCCAGGACCGACAGCTGATGACGGCTTTGCGCCAGCGCTTTTTCAAGCGGCGGCAAGTTGCCCGCCACCTGCGCCACCTGATTGCGCTGGCTCAGCACCGTGGTGCGCGAAATGGCGCCATACTCGAACTGCTTCTCGATCACACCGAGCTGTTTGTTCAGCGCGTCGAGCACCTCGCGCGTGGCCTGGATCTGCGCGCGCAGCGAGGCCTCCTGGATCGCCGTCGTCACCACGTTGGCGCTCAACGCCAGATAGGTGGCCTCCACCTGGAAGCGCTGGTAATCGACCGTCGCGCGCGCCGCCTCCAGCGTGCGCCGCGTGGCGCCGAAAACGTCCGGCGTGTACGACACGTTGACCGAGGCGTTGTACAGGTTGAAGACACCCGGCGCGCCGCCGGTGGTGATGGCGTTGGCCTTTTGGCGCGCCAGGCCAAGCTGGCCGTTGACGGCCGGCCAGACCAGGTTGCCCGCCTGCGCCGCGTAGTTTTCCTGCGCCTGGCGCAAGGTCGCCTCGGCCGCCGCCATGCTGGGGTTCTGTGCCAGCGCATTGCGGATCAGCTGGTCCAGCGCCGGCGAGCGGAACACCGCCCACCACTGGGCCGGTATGTCCTGTCCCATCGAAAACTGCTGGGCCGCGCCGCCGGTGACGGATGCCGGCGCCGACGCGGTGCGCGCGGCCAGCGGGGTGGGCATGTAGCCATCCGTGGCAGCCGCCGGCGGCGCCGGCGTGTGAAAATCCGGACCCAGCGCGCACGCGCTCAAGCCGGCCGCCATCACCCCCAGCACAGCTGCGCGCAAGACCAAGCCACTATATTGTTTCGCCATAACAAACTCCCGTTATGTCCAATATCGCAAAATCGTCAGATAATCATTTGACCACATGTTCGCATTTTTTTATGGATGCGGTGTCTTATTTGTAACGTGTGCGGCCCTTGTCGTGCGCCCGGGCAAACGCCTGCATCGCCAACAACAGGCGAAAAAAAAAGGGCTTTGCCGTGCTGGCAAAGCCCTTTTATGATACTTGCGGTTTGGATCAGGCCAGCGCGGCAGCCACGACGCCATAAGCACGATTGGCTTCGGTCAACGAAAAGGCCGATGGGCCGTCAACCAGCGCGTCGGTCGAGCGCTCGCTGCTGCGATAGGTGATCGGCAGCTGGTAGCGGCGGCGTTCGTCCTCGCTGATCTTGCCATCGTTATTCATGTCGGCCGCAGCGTGTTCTTTGCTCCGCACGCCCAGCACGCCGTCTTCACCTACGCCAGGCAGCGGTTCGGGCGACACCAGGTTTTCCTGGGCGCCATTGTCCAAACCGTACTTCGCCTGGAATATCTGCGTTTCCGGACGCATGGCCAAGCGCTTCAAGCCGTCGTCGAATTGTTTGAGTGCTTCCTTCAAGCCGGTGTCATCCGACTCCGTCACGGCCTTGACCATGGCGCTGGCTTTTTCGGACGCGGTGACTGTGTTGCTGGCCTCGCTGGAATCGACTTGGGTCGGCGCGTTGAAGCCCGGCAGCGACAAATATGAGGCCACCGAAGCGTTCAGCTCAAAACTTTGCGCCTCGTTCGATGGATCAGGCTTTTTGTTCGGGTCGAGCGCCGCCTCTGCAACAACTGCTGCAAACCGGGTGGCGCCACCTATGGCATTAATCATAATCATCATCGACTCCTGTTGGGAGATTCCTCACAGCACAATTCTACCAAGAAATTTGCCAACAAGCACCATTTTTAGCGGCCTGCGGGGCTGAAAAGTTCATTTTTCACACGAAAAATCTCCGGCGCCATGGTAAAAACTTATCGCTTTTCGATTGTCATAGTTTCCACAGATGAAGTTGCTCGCCAATGCGCCCCCGGGTTGTTGTTTTATTGGCCAGTCCAGTTGCGGGATTGGTCAGACCACCGTAGAATTGGCGGCGGGAATTAGCAAACTTGCATCACCTTCCCGCTCAACCTTTACGACAGATTTTTGACCAACCGCGAGCTCGGCGCTTCCTGCGTCCTCCTTGCGGTGGCACGGCACACGCGAGGTGTGCCGACCGGCGACCGGCAAAGACCGGCGTTGTTGAACTCAATATCTGGAGACAAAATGCACACCTCACTACACCAAGCCCTGGCCGCCGCATGTTTCGCGCTGGCCGCCGGCACCGCGCACGCGGCCGCCGATCCACTGCACAACGCCGTCATCACCGCCAGCTACAACGGCCAGGCCGCCGGCATGCTCGGCGCCGACCACCTGTTCGCCGATGAAGCGGGCAGCAATGTCAGCGGCCTCGATCCAAACGAGCCAGGGGCGGAATTCCTTACCAGCGACTACCTGCTCGGCTTCGACTTCGCGCCGGACGGCCGCCTGACCATCTTCAATAACGCCCCACTGCCCGCCGGCGCCTACAGCGCCAGCTTTGATTTCGGCACCACCCTGGCCGCGCCCATCGTCGGCTTCAGCGTGCTCGATGCCGGCATCACGACCGGCATGCCGGTACTGAGCATCGTCAACGCCCACACCATCTCGATCGACCTGTCCGGCGTGGCGTGGAACGGCGACTTCAGCGCGCTGACCACCACGATCGCGCTGCAAGGACCGGCGACGGCGGTGCCGGAACCTGCCACCGCCTGGATGATGATGGCCGGCCTGGCCGGCATCGGCATGCTGGCGCGCCGCCGCAACGTGATTAGCGATAGCGCGCCACGCTAACAACGCCCGTCCATACAAGGAGCTTCATATGAAACTGACACGCTTCAGGGCCGCGTTACGCCTGTCCTGTTCACTGCCTGCGGTATTGTCGTTGTCGCTGCTGGCGGCCGCCACCGCCGCGGGCGCCGCCGCCATCGACCCAGCGCTGCATATCGCGCCGGCCGACGGCTTCGCCGGCCAGGCCGGCGGCACCATCGGCGGTTCCGCCGCAATCCCGGCGCAGATCTATACCGCCACCAGTCGCGCCGAGCTGCTGGCGGCATTACGGCGCGGCGCCGCCAATCCGAAGATCGTCAAACTGCGCGGCACCATCGACATGAGCGAGGGTGTTCCATTCGCGAACACCGGCGACCAGGCCAGCCGGGGGTTGATACGCCTGCCCAGCAACACCACCTTGATCGGCGACGGCGCGGGCGCCGGTATCGTCAACGGCCATATCGTCGTCAGCGGTGTTTCGCAAGTCATCGTGCGCAACCTGAAAATCGTCAATCCCTGCGACGTCGGGCCGGTCTGGGATCCGAACGACGGCGCCCTTGGCAACTGGAACTCGGCCTTCGACGCCATCGGCGTGACCACTTCGGATCACGTCTGGATCGATCACAACACCTTCACCGACGGCGACATGACCGACGATAAGCTTCCGATCGAGAATGGCCAGATCAAGCAGTGCCACGACGGCTCGGTCGACATCACCAAGGCGTCCGACTACGTGACGGTGTCGTACAACGTCTTCGGCCAACATCGCAAAAACAACTTGATCGGCTCCAGCGACGGCGACAGCGCCGACACCGGCAAGCTGCGCGTCAGCTTCAGCAACAACGTTTTCCGCGACATCGTCAGCCGCTCGCCGCGCGTACGCTATGGCCAGATCCATATGTTCAACAACTACTTCGTGGGCAGCAAGGCGAACCCGGTGTACCCGCACGAATACTCGATCGGCGTGGGTCACGCGTCGCAGATCCTGTCGCATAACAACGTGTTCGACATCGCCGGCGCCGGCGGAAAGGCGGTGCGCTGCGACGACGTCATCGAACCGATAGGCGGCACCGTCCCGGGTGCGTTCAGAGACACCGGATCGACGCTCAACGGCGCCGCGCTGGCCGGATGCTCGGTGCCGAACGGCGTCGCCTTCGCCGTGCCGTATGCGTATGCGGCGCGGCCGCTGGCGCTGGTCAAGGCCAACGCGCTGGCGCAGGCCGGCGGCGGCAAGCTGACCACCACTATCCGCGGCACCGGCGACGTTACGCCCGACACCAGCGTTACCCTCAACTGCCCGCCGTCGGGACTGTACTTCTGCGACGACTTCCAGAACGGCGGCACCGCCAACTGGAACCTGTTGCCGGTCGCCGGCGCCAACGGCAGCTTCAGTGTCAAGGCCGAGAGCATCGGCGCGACCAACCTGGTGATGCAGTACAGCGCCGCCTCCACCGGCGGCGTGCTGGCGCTGCTCAAGCCTGCGGCGCTGAACGCCGTGCCATCTGCGGACTACTACGTCGAGGCGCGCATCAAGCCGATGACCAACAGCACCACCGGCAACAAGCAGCTGTATCTGATCACGCGCTACAAGGACGCCGGCAACTGGTATGGCGCCGGCTTGAATGTGCAGAACAGCAGCGCCAGCACCCAGGTGGAGATCGCGCGCATGCTCAACGCCACCTTGTCGCGCCCGAAGCAGGTGCGCAAGCCGATCCTGATGGACGCGCAGTTCTACACGGTGCGGTTTGAAATGATCGGCACTTCGCTGACGGTCTACCTGGACGGCGAGGCGCTGGGCACCATCACCGACGCGTCGTTTGCGGAGCGCGGCCTGGTCGGCCTGTACACCACCAACAAATCGTTCCAGATCGACGACGTGCGCATCGGCGATCCGTCGCTCAAGCCCGCACAGTTGACGCTCGATCCGGCGTCGCTGAACTACATCGCCGAGGTGGGTGACATGCCGTTGACCGTCAACGTCAACGCCGTCAAGCCGGATGGGTCGGCGGACAGCTTCACCGCCAGCTCCAGCAAGCCTGGCGTGGCCGCTGTCGTCGTCAGCGGCGGCACACTGGCCATCACGCCGGCCGGCGCGGGCACCGCCGCGATCATCGTCACCAGCGGCTCCGACCCCACGCTGCAGCGGACCATCACGGCCACCATCAGCCCGCAGTTCGTACAGCCATCACAAACCTATCCGCTGGCTGGCGCCACGCAGCCGGCGGCCGCCGCGCCATCGGCCCACATCGACACCGCGCTTAAACTGACCTTCGACACCCCGCCCGCGCTGGGTGCGGGCGGCAGCATCCGCATCTTCCGCAAGGCCGACGACACGCTGGTCGACGTGATCCGCCTCTCGGGCGAGACCGATGTGCTGGGCTACGCGGGCCAGGCGGCGATCCGCAAGGTCAACACCACGCCGATCACCATCAGCGGCAATACGGTGACGATCAAACCGCATACCAACAAGCTTGAATACGGCACCGAGTACTACGTCGCCGTCTCCAACGGCGTGTTCACCGGCGCCTCGCTGGGCGGCATCCCGTTCGTCGGCATCGGCAAGCTGGGTGACTGGTCGTTTACCACCCGCGCGGCCGGGCCGGCGCCGGGCAGTGCCAGCGTGACCGTGGGCGCGGCCGGCGATGCCGATTTCAGCACCGTGCAGGCGGCCCTCAATTACGCCATGAAGGAAGTAGCGGCGAGCGATGCGCTGACAATCACGGTCCGCAACGGCACCTACACGGAACTGCTTTACCTGCGCGGCAAGAACAACGTCACCATCGTCGGCGAGAGCCGCGACGGCGCCGTCATCCAGTACACCAACCACGATAGCCTGAATAGCGGCACCGGCGGCAGCCAGTCGCCCGACAGCGCTGCGACATCCGGCGGCCGCTCGGTGATGCTGGTGGAAGCGGCGGACATGCTGACCCTTGAGAAGATCACGCTGCGCAACACCACACTGCGCTCGAGCGCCATCTCGGCGCAGGCCGAGACGATCTACTTCAACAGCGACAGCGGCCGGCTGGTGGCGAAAAACGCCGCCTTTTTCAGCGAGCAGGACACACTGAACCTGAAGGGCTACGCCTGGTTCTACCGCAGCCTGGTGGCCGGCAACGTGGACTTTATCTGGGGCGGCAGCCGCGCGGCCCTGTTCGAGGAGAGCGAAATCCGTTCCGTCGGCGATACCACCAGCGCCACCGGCGGCGGCTACATCCTGCAGGCGCGCGTGCCCAACGCCGCCGATAAGGGCTTCGTCTTCCTGAACAGCAGCCTGACGCACGGTCCCGGTCCGGGCCCGCTGCACGGCGACGTACCGGACGGCGCCACCTGGCTGGCGCGCAGCCCGGGCGGCACCGCCACGTGGGACAACATCGCTTTCATCAACACGAAGATGGATACCCACGTCGCGGCGGCGGGATGGGCCGGCGCGGGCGTCAACGGCCAGCCCGCGCCCAACCCCGTAACGCCGACGGCGGCCAGCGGCTGGCGCGAATACGGCAGCACCACGCTGGGCGGCGATCCGATCAACCTGGCGGCGCGCGTCGGCGGCTTCCAGCTGAGCGCCTCGGACGTCGCCGCCGGTTTCGCCAACCGCGCGCTGGTGTTCGCCGACTGGAACGGTGGCGCGGGCTGGGACCCGCAGCCGTAAAGACTAGCAGCTAGCGGAGATCCGGCGCGGCCAGGGGCGACACTGGCCGCGTCCCTCCGTTGCCCTCCACGCTGTCATGGCATTGTCACAAGAATCGGGTAGCATATCGGGGCGCATGATAGGCTATGCCGCTTTGCTAACCTCCCCACCTGACGACGAACCAACATGACGAAGAAACTGTCCCTGCCCGTACTCGCGATCGCGAGCACTTGTTTCGCCCTGCACGCCGGCGCCATCGCCGCGCCGGCCGCCAAGGCCACCGCCGCCGCCCAGCCCAAGCTGGTCGTGGTGCTGGTGGTCGACGGGCTGCCGAATGAGCAAGTGCAGCGCTACCGCGATCAATTCGGCGAGGGCGGCTTCCGCCGCCTGCTGGACCAGGGCGCGTCGTTCAGCAACGCGCACCAGGCGCACGGCGTGACCGTCACCGCGATCGGCCACAGCGCCGTGCTGACCGGCGCCTATCCCTATGTCCACGGCATCATCGGTAACAACTGGATCGACCCGGTCACCAAAAAATCGGTGTACTGCACCGAGGACACCAACTACACCTATATCGGCGAGCACACCGATCCGAGCGACGGCACAGCGCCGACCAAACTGCGGGTCGATACGCTGGGCGACCAGCTGCGCTACGCAACGGGCGAACGCAGCAAAGTCGTCGCCGTCTCGGGCAAGGACCGCGGCGCGATTCTGCTGGCGGGTAAAACCGGCACCGCCTACATGTACATGGAACAAACCGGCAATTTCGCCAGCAGCACCTTCTATATGAAATCGCACCCTGCGTGGGTGCAGGCGTACCAGGCGACCAAGCCGCAGGACCGCTACTACGGCAAGGCGTGGGCGCCGCTGCTGCCGGAAGCGGCGTATGCCGGCGACGCCAGCGAGGAACTGACCCCGGCCAAGCCGGGTGGCCATAACCGCCTGCCGTACACGTACTACAGCGAGAGCGGTCAAATCGACACGGGCTATTACAACAACCTGAAAACCGGTCCTTTCCTCGACCAGCTGACGCTGGACTTCGCGCAGGCGGCGATCGAAGGCGAAAACCTTGGCCGCAATCCCGCCGGTGTGCCGGACCTGCTGGGCGTGAGCCTGTCGGCGCACGATTACGTGAACCACGCCTTCGGCCCGGAGAGCAAGCTGTCGCACGACCACTTGCAGCGGGTCGACCGCATGCTGGCGCAGTTCTTCTCCTACCTGGACAAGCGGGTGGGTATGGACAACGTGCTGGTGGTGCTGACGGCCGATCACGGATTCGCCAACACGGCCGAATTCTCGCAGTCGCGTCATCTTGACGCGCAGCGCATCAAGGGCGATCAATTGATGAAGGATCTGGGCAAGCACCTGTCGGATAAATTCGGTGGCGCCAAGCTGCTGACCGCATGGTCGCTGCCGAATATCCATCTCGACTATGCGCAGATCGACAAGAGCGGCCTGCGTCATGCGGATGTGGAAAACGCCGCAGCGCAGTTCCTGCTGCAGCAAAAAGGCATCGCCGACGTCTTCACGCGCACGCAGTTCGAAAGCGGCGCGGTACAAGGCACACGCATCGCCACCTTGATGCGCCGCGCCTGGAATCGCGAATCGTCGGGCGATTTGATGGTGATCACCAAACCATACTGGTACTTCGGCTACGGCGACACCGGCACCACCCACGGTTCGCCGTACGCTTACGACACCAATGTACCGTTGCTTATCATGGGCAAGCGCTGGGTCAAGCCGGGTAATTATGGCCAGTATGCGGAAGTGGTCGATATCGCGCCGACGCTGGCCAACATCCTGCGCGTTCGCCCGCCAGCCGGCGCCGAAGGCCGTGTGCTGACGGAGACGCTGCGTTAATTAAACCAGTTTGATTCGGGTCGGCTCAATGCGGGCCGGCTCAGTTCAGGCTGGCCAGATACTGATTCAAATGCTCGAAGTTGAGCGGCTTCGAAAAGTGGTGCGTAAAGCCGGCGGCGACGGCCTTGCGCGCCGACTCGCTGTCGGCCGAACCGCTCAACGCGATAATCGGCAACGCCTGCGTGCCTGGCATGCGCCGGATCGCGCGCACCGCGCCAAAACCATCCATCCACGGCATTCCCAAATCCATGATGATCGCCTTCGGCATGGCGTCGCGCACCGAGTCGCACGCCTCGTAGCCGTTATGCGCGGCCGAGGTCTCGTAGCCGTGGCATTGCAGCAGCGCCGACAACGATTCCACCACATCGATATTGTCGTCGACGACCAGTACTTGTTTTGCGTTTGCCATGTTTGCCTCGTTAATGATGAGTTCGATGAGCCATCCTAACAATGCCTATACGCAATGTATGTTCGCTATCGCACCTTGGAGCGATGGCGCGATATCGAAAATTTGTCGCCATCGGAAGGGCTTCCAGCTATAGTTGCCATCCCTTCCTTTTTTGCCAAATGACATGAATAAATTCGGATTGCTGCTGGTCGCCTCCGGGGTTTTCGCCTCCTCCCTTACCGCCTACGCGACGGCGGCCACGGCGCCGCGCGCCACCACCGCCACCGGCGTCGTGCAAGGCACGCTGGAAGCGTCCGGCGTGGCATCGTACAAGGGCATACCTTTCGCCGCGCCGCCGGTCGGCGATCTGCGCTGGAAGGCGCCGCAACCGGCGCAGACGTGGAAAGGCGTGCGCAAGGCCGACCACTTCGGGCCGCGCGCGATGCAGC
>Ga0308163_10003555_pt1 | contig 12983 bp, 9 predicted proteins | sample PhyTR1_FD_201037 | JGI IMG/M metagenome (GOLD analysis project Ga0308163, IMG submission 201037) | Phyllosphere microbial communities from UC Gill Tract Community Farm, Albany, California, United States - DLSLT.R1 | ecosystem: Host-associated > Plants > Phyllosphere > Unclassified | place: USA... | reverse complement strand
CAGTCGCGCAAGGGCGCGATCAGCACGTGGAAGGCGCACGCGCCCGCGTTCGCCGGGAAGATGGCCGTCGAGGCGATCGACCGGGCGATGCGCGGCCAGACCAGCCCCACCCCCATCTACGAGGGCGAGGACGGCGTCATCGCGTGGCTGCTCGACGGCCCCGCGGCCTCCTACGATGTGCCGCTGCCCGCGCCCGGCGAGGCCAAGCGGGCGATCCTCGACACGTACACGAAGGAGCACTCGGCCGAGTACCAGGCGCAGGCGTGGATCGACCTCGCCCGCCGCCTGCACCAGGCCCACCCGGTGCTCGCGGATGCGGACGCCATCGACCGCGTCCTCATCCACTCGTCGCACCACACGCACGTGGTCATCGGATCCGGCGCGAACGACCCCCAGAAGTACGACCCGCGCGCCAGCCGCGAGACGCTCGACCACTCGATCCCGTACATCTTCACCGTCGCGCTGCAGGACGGCGCCTGGCACCACGTCGACTCGTACGCGCCCGAGCGCGCCGGCCGCCCCGACACGGTGGACCTCTGGCGCCGCGTCACGACCACCGAGGACCCGGAGTGGACCCGCCGGTACCACTCCATGGACCCGGCCGAGAAGGCGTTCGGCGGCCGGGTGGAGATCCGCATGACGGACGGCTCGACCATCGTCGACGAGATCGCCGTCGCCGACGCGCACCCGCTCGGCGCCCGCCCGTTCGCGCGCGCCGACTACGTGGGCAAGCTCCGCACGCTCGCCGACGGCGTGCTCGAGGATGCCGAGGTCGACCGCTTCCTCGCCCTCGTCGAGCGCCTGCCCGAGCTCACCGCCGACGAGCTCGCCGGCCTCACCGTGACCGCCCGGCCGGGCCTGCTCGACGGCGCCGGCTCCCCGAAGGGACTCCTCTAGTGCTGCACTCCACCCTCACCTCCGCCGCCAAGCGCCGCGCGTTCCGCGAGCGGCTCGACTCGGGCGAGCTGCTCCGGATGCCCGGCGCGTTCAACCCGCTCTCGGCCCGCCTCATCCAGGACAAGGGCATGGACGGCGTCTACATCTCCGGCGCCGTGCTCTCGGCGGACCTCGGCCTGCCGGACATCGGCCTCACCACGCTCACCGAGGTGGCCGGGCGCTCCCAGCAGATCGCGCGCGTCACCGACCTGCCGTGCCTGGTGGACGCCGACACGGGCTTCGGCGAGCCGATGAACGTCGCCCGCACCGTGCAGATGCTCGAGGACGCGGGCGTCGCGGGCCTCCACATCGAGGACCAGGTGAACCCCAAGCGCTGCGGCCACCTCGACGGCAAGCAGGTCGTGGACGAGTCGACGGCGCTGAAGCGGATCCGGGCCGCCGTGGACGCCCGCCGCGATCCCGACCTGCTGATCATGGCCCGCACCGACGTGCGCGGCGTCGACGGCATGGCCGCGGCGGTCGACCGAGCGCGCGCGCTCGTCGACGCGGGCGCCGACGCGATCTTCCCCGAGGCGATGGCGGACCTCGCCGAGTTCGAGGCGATGCGCGCCGCGGTCGACGTGCCGATCCTCGCCAACATGACCGAGTTCGGGAAGAGCGAGCTGTTCACCACGTCGCAGCTCCGCGACGTGGGCGTCGACATCGTCATCTACCCGGTGTCGCTCCTGCGCCTCGCGATGGGCGCCGCCGAGCGCGGCCTCGACGCGATCCTCGAGGAGGGCACGCTCGCGTCGAAGGTGCCCGAGATGCAGACCCGCGCCCGCCTCTACGAGCTCCTCGACTACGCGGGCTACAGCGCGTTCGACGAGGACGTCTTCACCTTCACGCTGGAGGGGAACCGCGGCGGGGCGTGATGCCCGCTAGTCGCGTTCGTCGAGGCGGCGGAGCGACCCGTCGAGCGCGAGGCCGAGGGCGAGCACCGCTAGCAGGAATCCCATCGCGAGCGATGCGAGGACGTGCCCCACGCGGGTGACCGCACGCACCCCGCCGGATCGGGCGGCGGGGGCGGCGGGCACCCGGCGAGGCTAGCCGCGGGCGCGCAGCAGCGAGCGGGCGCGTCCACACGCGCCCGGCCTCACAGTCGCGGATCCACCGCCTCGGACTCCATCGCGAGCACGCCGAAGACCGCCTGGTGCACGCGCCACGTCGGCTCGCCCGCGACGAACCTCTCGACCGCCTCGACGCCCAGCGCGTACTCGCGGAGGGCCATCGACCGCTTGTGGCCCACGTCGCGGTCGCGGAGGCGGCGCAGGTTCGCGGCCTCCGTGTAGTCGGGCCCGTAGACGATGCGCAGGTACTCGCGGCCGCGCACCTTGATGCCCGGCTGCGCGAGCGCCGTCCGCCCCCGGACGAGACCCGCGACGGGCTTCACGACCATGCCCTCGCCGCCCGCGTCCGTCAGCTCCTGCCACCAGCGCGTGGCGGCCTCCTCCGACCCCGGCGACGCGAGGTCGACCTCGACGGAGCGGGTGGGGATCACGAGGCCCGGATCCGCGACCGCCAGCCGGTCCGCGAGCGCCAGGTGCCACGCGTGCTCGCGCGCCAGGTGGGTCGCGCCCTCGGTGGCCAGGAGCTGGAACGGCGCGAGGCGCACGTCGTCGAGGCCGGCGGAGGGCGCGGCGTGGCGCCGGTACGCGGCGACGTACGCCTCCGCGTCGTCGGACCGGGCGCGCGTGCGGTCGAGGAGGTCTTCGACGTCGATGCCGGACGCGGCCGCCTGCTCGAGCGTGCGGACGGCGGCGGGCAGCGCGGCCGTCGCGGCGGCGCCGACGGACGCGTACTGGTCGCGGATCAGCGGCCCGGCCTTCACGGACCACGGCAGCAGCTCCGCGTCGAGGAGCAGCCACGACGTGTCGAGCTCCGCCCAGAGGCCGGCCGACTCCACCGCGGCGTCGAGCCGCGCGAGCAGCGCGTCCGTCTCCGCGGCGTCGAAGAACGGGCGGCCCGTGCGGGTGTGCACGACGCCGCGCCAGCCCGCGGGCGCGTCGAAGCGGGCCGGGTCGCGGGTGAGGAGCACGACCGCGCGGGATCCCATGTGCTTCTCCTCGCAGATCACCCGCTCCAGTCCGTCGCGCCGGTACGCCTCGAAGGCCTCCGCCGGGTGCTCGAGCACGTCGTCGCGGGACGAGGTCGCGGGCGGGCTCATCGTGGGCGGCAGGTACAGGAGGTGGCGCGGGTCGACGGCGAAGCGGCTCATGGTCTCGAGGGCGCCGGCGGCGGCGTCCTCGCGGATCCCGACCCGGCCGAACGCGCGCGTCTCCACGACCTGCTTCCCGAGCACGTCGTCGATGCGGAGGAGACCGGCGTCGCGCGGCCCCTCCGCGCCGGCAGCCGCGCCGGCGCCGCGGTCGGCCGACGCGTACCGGCGCCCGAGCGGCACGGCCGGTTCCGACCAGACCCGCTCGGCGGGCACGGCGACGACCTCGCGCTCGGGCCAGCGGAGGGCGCTGAGCTCGCCGCCGAACACGCATCCGGTGTCGAGGCACATGGTGCCGTTGACCCACTCGGTGCCGACGCCGGCGACGTGCCCGTAGAGCACGGTCGCGGATCCGCGGTAGTCGCGGCCCCAGTCGCGCCGCACCGGCAGGCCGTTCTCGTCCGCCTCCCCGATCGTGGCGTCGCCCCAGAGCGCGAAGGCGCGCACGCGGCCCGACGCGCGGCCCTGGTAGGCCTCGATCAGGCCCGCGTGCGCGACCACGAGGTCGCCGCCGTCGAGCACCAGGTGCGAGACGAGCTCGCGGCAGAACCGCTCGACGTCCACGCGGAACGCGTCGTCCTCCTCGGCGAGCTGCGCCAGCGACTCCGCGAGGCCGTAGGCGACCCGCACCTTCTTCCCCTGCAGCGCCTTCACGAGCTTGTCCTCGTGGTTGCCCGGCACCGCGAACGCGTGGCCCGCGCGCACCATGCCCATCGCCAGGCGGAGGACGCCGGGGGTGTCGGGTCCGCGATCCACGAGGTCGCCGAGGAACACGACGCGGCGGCCCTCGGGGTGCGCGGCGTCGACGGGTCGGCCCCGCTCGTCGCGCTCGATCTCGTAGCCCAGCTCGCCGAGCAGCGTCTCGAGCTCGGATCGGCAGCCGTGCACGTCGCCGATCGCGTCGAAGGGCCCGCGCTCGTGGCGGAGGTCGTTGAGGAGCGGCTCGACCGTGAAGCGCGCGGCGGCGATCTCCTCCACGCCGCGGAGCACGTGCACCTTGCGGAAGCCCTCGCGGCCGAGGCCCTTCAGCGAGCGCTGCAGCTGGTCGTGCTGGCGCTTCACCACGGAGGCGCCGAACGACCGGTCGGTGCGCGCGGCGTTCCGCTCGACGCACACGCCGACCGGCACGTCGAGCACGATCGCGACGGGCAGCACGTCGTGGTCGCGGGCGAGCTGCACGAGGGAGCGGCGCGACTCGGGCTGGACGTTCGTCGCGTCGATCACGGTCATCAGGCCCCGGCGGAGGCGGTGCGCGGCGACGTGCCGGAGCGCCTCGAAGGCGGCGGAGGTCGCGCTCTGGTCGTTCTCGTCGTTGGAGACGAGGCCGCGGAAGGCGTCGCTCGACAGCACCTCGTAGGGACCGAAGTGCGTGCGCGCGAAGGTCGACTTGCCGGATCCGCTCGCGCCCACGAGCAGCACGAGCGACATGCGGGGGATCGGCAGCGCGGCGGGAGCGGGGGCGGGAGCGGGGGCGTCGGTCATCGCGTGGCCTTCCGGAAGAGGGCGAGCTGGGTGGGGGAGCCGTGGACGGGGTGCTCGTCGCCGACGGGCCGGATCTCGACGAGGTAGCCGTGGCGGCCGGCCGCGCCCTGGGCCCACGCGGCGAACTCGGCGCGGGTCCACTCGAAGCGGTGGTCGGGGTGGCGCATCGCGCCCGCGGCGAGGCCCGGGTAGAGCGCGTTGTGCTCGGCGTTCGGGGTGGTGACGACCACGACGCGCGGCGCGGCGGATCCGAGCACGGAGGCCTCGAGGGCGGCGTGCCGGTCGGGGTCCACGTGCTCGACGACCTCCATCAGCACGACGGCGTCGAGGCCGGCGATGCGCGGGTCCTCGTAGGTCGCGGACGACTGCAGCAGCCGGATCCGCTCCCGCACCCGGTCGCTCGCGTCGCGGAGGCCGAGGCGGCGGGCGGCGGCCTCGAGGTCGCGGGCGGAGACGTCCGTGCCGATGATCGTCGTGAGGGCGGGGTCGGCCATCAGGTGCGCGAGCAGCGCGCCCGACCCGCAGCCGACGTCGGCGACCGTGCGGGCGCCGACCTCCGTGAGCACGGCGTGCACGGTCTCGGCGCGGAGGCGCGCGAGGGAGGGGGAGCGGTAGCCGGCGTCGGACGGGGCGGCGGCGTGCGCGGCGGCGTCCGCGGATCCGGCGTCCGCGGACCCCGCCCCCGCGTCGAGCCGCTCGCCCGCGTCCGCGGTCGAGGCGTCGAGCCGCTCGTCCGCGTCGCCCACGAGGTCCCGCTGATGCGCGAGGTACCGGCGGGTGATGAGGTCGCGCGCCGGGTGCTCGGCGAGCCAGCCGTCGCCCGCGCGCAGCAGCTTGCCGACCTCGTCGTCGGACACCCAGTAGTGCTTGCCGTCGTCGAGCACCGGCAGCAGCACGTAGAGGTGGCGGAGGGCGTCGGCGAGCCGCACGTCGCCCGTGAGCACGAGGTCGACGTACGCGGAGGCGCCCCACTCCGGGCGCTCGGGGTCGAGGGGCACGGGCGTCGCCTCGACGTGCCAGCCGAGCGGCGCGAACAGCGCGTGCACGAGGTCGGCGCCGCCGCGCGCGGGCAGGGCGGCGACCGTGATGCGGAGCGGCAGGGTCCCCGCGGCGAGCTCGGGGAAGGACTCGCTCCGGCCGCCCATCGCCGTGCGGAAGACGTGCCCGAGCGCGACGGCGAGCATCGACGACGAGGCGTAGGGCCGGTCGTTCACGTAGTGGGCGATGCTCGACGCGCCCGCGCTCCGGAAGCGCTTGTCGCGGACGAGCGCGATCGGGTCCACCTCGAGCAGCAGCGCCATCGTGCAGCGCGCGTCCGTCGCCTCGGGGTAGACGACGTGCGCGGTGCCGACCGCGAGATCGAAGGACTGCGCCCGGCCCGGGTGCTTGCGGAGCAGGTGGCTGAGGTCCGACGCCGAGGGCGCCGTGGAGGTGAGGGTGATGAGCACGGCGGACTCCCTGGTGGGCGGATGCGACCCGGTGCGGAGGCCGGTCCCACCGTAGCGATCGGGGCGACGCCGCGGGAGGCGCGCACTCACCCGGACCGGGGGTTCCGTCGCGCTGGGCGTCCGTGATCGACTGGCCGGGACGAGGAGGCCCGATGCGGCGAGCGGACGACCCGGCACATCCCGGCACGGCGGACGTCCGCCGCGCCGTCCGCGCCACGAGCGCCCCGCGCCGCCCGCGCCTCCTCCTCCGCGCCGTGCTCCTCGGCGGGATCCCGCTCGCGGTCATGTCCGCGATCGGCGCCTACCTGCTCCACGACGGCCAGACGGCGGACGGCCGCTCGACCCTCGCGGTCGGCGTCATCGTCGCCGCGACCGCCGCCGGCTCGCTCCTCTACCAGGTGCGCGGCTGGAGCCTCCCGCGGCAGTCGGTCGCCCACTTCGCGCTCATGCTCGTGACCGTCCTCCCCGCCCTCCTCCTCAGCGGCTGGTTCCCGACGAACACCGCGGGCGGCGTGCTCGCGGTCGTCGGGATCTTCCTCGCCGCGGGCCTCGTGCTCTGGACGACGCTGTACCTCGTGATGACGGCCGTCGAGCGGCGGCGGACCGCACGCGCCTCGGCCTGATCCGGCGCCGGATCCTCAGAGGCGGATGACGCGGTACGTCTCGTCCACGGCGAAGCCGGCGCGCGCGTAGAGCGGCATCAGCCGACCGCCGCGACGACCTCGGCCACGGCCCGCTCCACCTCGGCGCCCACGGTGTCCCGGTCGCCCGACTCGGAGTCGTGCACGAACGCGGTCGCGCCCCGCTGCGCGCCGCAGTAGTCGAGGATCCCGTGCCCGATCTGCGTCTCGAAGGCCGCGAGGTACCCGTGCCGGGCGAACGACTCCCGGCTCGTGCCGGAGACGGGCACGAGGTGCACGGTGAGGCGCTGCAGCCGCTTCTCGATGCGGCCGTCGTCGTCGATGCCGAACGCCCAGCCGGCGATGAAGGTGCGGTCGATCCAGCCCTTGAGCAGCGCCGGCATCGACCACCACCACACGGGGAAGACGAGCGCGACGTGGTCCACCGCGTCGAGGCGGGCCTGCTCGGCGAGGACGTCGGCGGGCGCGGGGGAGTCACCCGCGTACGCGCCCCGGTCGGCCATGCCGAACACGGGGTCGAAGCCCTCCTGCGCGAGGTGCGCGGTCGTGACGCCGGATGCCCCGGCCCCGTCTGCTCCGCCGGACCCGACCGCCGCGCCGAGCGCCGCCTCCAGCCGGCGGGCGACCTCGTGGGTGAGGGAGTCGGGATCGGGGTGGGCCGTGACGATGAGCGCGGTCATGCCCCCATCCGACCACGCGTCGCCGGGCCGCCCGACCGCGCGTCAGTCCAGCTCGCCCGCGCGCTCGTCCTCCTGCAGCAGGCGCCGCGCCGCGATCCCGATGATCGCGCTGTAGGTGGGGTACGCGAACCGCACGTGCGCGAGGGTGGACACGTCGACGCCGGCGGCCATCGCGGTGGTGACCGATTGGATCACCTCGACCGCGTTCTCGCCCACGGCGTGCGCGCCGAGGATCAGCTCGCGGCGGCGGTCGGCGATGAGCAGCAGGAAGCCGGCCTCGCGGTCGTCGATCACGGCGCGGTCGACCTCGGCGAACGGCACCCGCGCGACCACGCACGCGCTGTCGCGCTCGCGCGCCTCCGCCTGGGTGAGGCCGACGCCCGCGTAGTCGGGGTCGGTGAAGCCGCCGGCCGGGAGGAGCTGCAGCGGGATCCGCCGGTTGACCCCGAGCACCGCGTTCTCCGCCGCGGCCTCGCCCTCCGACTGCGCGGCCTGCACGAGCATGTCCTTGCCGTTGGCGTCGCCCACCGCGAGGATGTGCGGCACGCGCGTGCGGAGGTATCGGTCGACGGGGATCGCCGACCGCGTCACCTCGACCCCGGCGTGCTCGAGCCCGAGGTCCTCGACGTCGGCCGGCCAGCCCGTGGCCATGATCACCGCGTCGAAGCTGGAGGACTGCGGGCGGTCGCCCTCGCGCCAGAGCAGCGTGAGGGATCCGTCGCCCGTCCGGGTGAGGCCGGTCACCGTGTCGATGCCGGTGCGCACGCGCACGCCCTGCGCGGTGAAGGCGTCGGCGACGGCCTCCGAGATGGCCTCGTCGGACGCCGTGAGCACGCGCGGCGCGACGTCGAGCAGCGTGACCTCGGATCCGAACGAGCGGAAGACCGTGACGAGCTGCGCGCCCGTGTTGCCCGCGCCGATGACGGCGAGGCGGCGCGGGATCCCCGGCAGCGCGAGCACGTCCTCGGGCACGGTTGCGAGCTCGGCGCCGGGCACGGGCAGGCGCTTCGAGTGGCCGCCGACGCACACGATGATCGAGCCGGCGGTGATGCGCCGGCCGCTGTCGAGCTCGAGCGTGCGGTCGTCGACGAAGCGCGCGCGGCCCTCGTGGAGGAGCGTGACGCCCGCCGCCGCGAACCGCGCCGCCTCGTCCTTGAGCGAGCGCACGCGGTCGACCTGCTCGTGCACGCGCGCGACGATCGACGGCCAGTGCGGCGTCGGCGTGCCCACGCCGATCCCGCTCTCGCCCGCGGAGCGCACCTCGCGCACGAGCCGCGCGGTCTTCGCGAGCACGCGCGTGGGCACGCACCCGGTGTTGACGCACGTGCCGCCGACGCGGCCGGCCTCCAGCACGACGACGGACGCGCCCAGCTCGGCCGCTCGGAGGGCGGCGGCGGTGCCCGCGGGTCCGGCGCCGATGACGGCGACGTCGTAGCGGTCGGGCTCCGTCGCGGCGTCGGGCTGCGCGGCGTCGGGCTGCTCGCCGGCCTCGGCGTCGGGATCGGCGTGGTCGGTGCTCTCGGGCATGGCGTCCTCCGGGTCGGCGCTGCTGCGCGGGCGGCGCCTCGGGTGCGCCTGCTCGTGAGGCTACCGAGGGGAGGCCGTGGCGGCCCGGGTCCGGAGCGGGCCGTCACTCCTCCTGCTGCGGATCCCTGTGGCACCGGGCCGGGGCTCGCGGCAGAATGGAGGGACACCGAGAGAGGATCGTGATGCCCGTCTCCTTCGACGTCGCGTCGCGCTGGCCCGAGCTGTTCTCCGCGCTCGACGACGCCGGGCGGAGCCCTGTAGTGAACGCGCTCGCCTCCAGCTGGCACGAGGGCTGGATCCCGAACAGGGAGGACGTCGAGAACCTCACCGACTTCGTCCGCGGGGCGATCGACGAGCCCGAGTACGACCGCCGTGCTGCGGCCGCGGCGGAGCGGCGCTGAGCGGATCCTCGCCCCCGCGCCACCCGCCCCGATACAGTGACGAGCGCACCCCGAGGCGACCCGATCCGCCCGACCGACGCGGGTGCGGCATGACGCGAAGGAGCACCATGGCCGACATCCGCAAGGGCCTCGCCGGGGTCGTCGTCGACACGACCGCGATCAGCAAGGTCGAGCCGGCCACCAACTCCCTCCTCTACCGCGGGTACCCCGTGCAGGAGCTCGCCGCCGCGTGCTCCTTCGAGCAGGTCGCGTACCTCCTCTGGCACGGCGAGCTGCCGACCGACGAGGAGCTCGCGCACTTCGAGAACCAGGAGCGCGCGGAGCGGCAGCCGTCCGCGGCCGTGCTGCGGATCATCGACGCGCTGCCCGTCGACGCGCACCCCATGGACGTGCTGCGCACCGCGGTCAGCGCGATCGGCGCCGCGGATCCCGCCCCTGACGACCACTCGGCCGACGCCGACCTCGAGCGGTCAGTCCGCCTCCTCGCGCAGATCCCCGTGCTCATCGCCCACGACCAGCGCCGCCGCCAGGGCCTCCCGCCGGTCGAGCCGCGGGACGACCTCGGCCTCGCCGAGAACCTGCTGCTCATGGTGCACGGAGACCGGCCCACGGAGGCCGACGCGAAGGCGCTCGAGGTGTCGCTCATCCTCTACGCCGAGCACTCCTTCAACGCCTCCACGTTCACGGCCCGCGTCATCACCTCCACCCTCGCCGACCTGCACTCCGCCGTCACGGGCGCGATCGGCGCGCTCAAGGGCCCGCTGCACGGCGGCGCCAACGAGGCGGTGCTCGAGACGCTCGACGAGATCGGCGACGCGTCCCGCGTGGAGGCCTGGCTCGACGAGGCGCTCGCCGCCAAGCGCAAGGTCATGGGCTTCGGCCACCGCGTCTACCGCGCGGGCGACTCGCGCGTCCCCACCATGAAGGCGGCGCTCGACGACCTCGTGGCGGCCCGCGTCGCTGACGGCGGTCCGACGGGGGAGTCCGCCACCCGCACCATGGAGCTGTACGACGCGCTCGAGCACGGCATGGCCGAGCGCACGGGGATCCTGCCGAACCTCGACTACCCGTTGGGCCCCGCCTACGCGCTCCTCGGCTTCGAGACCCGCGCCTTCACGCCGCTGTTCGTCGCCGCGCGCGTGGTCGGCTGGACCGCCCACATCGTGGAGCAGCGGGCGGCGAACTCGCTCATCCGGCCGCTCTCCGAGTACGACGGACCGGCCGAGCGCCACCTGTCCTGACCGCCGACGACCCCGTCGGATCCACCGCAGGAGCCGCCCCGCGGGCCCCGGTCACACGGCCGGGAGCGCTCCCGCCGATCGTTAGGATGGAGCCCATGTCCCGCGGCGAGCCCTTCTACATCACCACGCCGATCTTCTACGTGAACGACGTCCCGCACATCGGGCACGCGTACACGGAGGTCGCCGCCGACGTCCTCGCCCGCTGGCACCGCCAGCGCGGCGACGACACCTGGTTCCTCACGGGCACCGACGAGCACGGGCAGAAGATCCTCCGCACCGCCACCGCGAACGACACGACCCCGCAGGCCTGGGCCGACCGCCTCGTCACCGAGAGCTGGCAGCCGCTGCTCGCGGCCGTCGACATCTCCAACGACGACTTCATCCGCACCACCGACGCCCGCCACGAGGAGTCGGTGAAGGTGTTCCTGCAGCGCCTCCACGACGCCGGGTACATCTACACGGGCGAGTACAAGGGCTACTACTGCGTCGGATGCGAGGAGTACAAGCAGCCCTCCGACCTCCTCGAGGGCACGGGTCCGTTCGAGGGCCAGCTGGTCTGCGCCATCCACTCGAAGCCCGTCGAGCTGCTGGAGGAGAAGAACTACTTCTTCCGCATGAGCGACTTCGGCGAGCGGCTCCTCGCCTTCTACGAGGAGCGCCCCGACTTCATCCAGCCCGAGAGCGCGCGCAACGAGATCCTGTCGTTCGTCCGCCGCGGACTGGAAGACCTGTCGATCTCGCGCTCCAGCTTCGACTGGGGCATCCCGATCCCGTGGGACGAGAGCCACGTCGTCTACGTGTGGTTCGAGGCGCTGATGAACTACGTCACGGCCATCGGCTACGGCGTGGACGACGAGGAGTTCCGCCGCCGCTGGCCCGCCACCCACCTCGTCGGCAAGGACATCCTCCGGTTCCACGCGGTCATCTGGCCGGCCATGCTCATGGCGCTCGGCGAGGAGCCGCCGCGCCGCGTCTTCGGCCACGGCTGGCTGCTCGTCGGCGGCGAGAAGATGTCGAAGTCGAAGCTCACGGGCATCGTGCCGCAGACCATCACCGACACCTTCGGCATCGACGCGTTCCGCTACCACTTCATGCGCGCCTTCGCCTTCGGGCAGGACGGCTCGTTCAGCTGGGAGGACCTGTCGGCCCGCTACCAGGCCGAGCTCGCCAACGGCTTCGGCAACCTCTCCTCCCGCGTGATCGCCATGGTCGGCCGCTACTTCGACGGCCGGATCCCCGAGGCGAACGCGCTCACCGAGGCCGACGAGCGCGTGCTCTCGGTCGCGCGCTCCGCAGCGGAGACCGCCGACGAGGCCATCGAGCGGCTCGCCATCCACGAGGCGCTCGCCGCCGTGTGGACGCTGGTCGACGAGCTCAACGGCTACATCACGAGCCAGGAGCCGTGGGCCCTCGCCAAGAAGGAGGACGGCCGCGCGCGCCTCGAGACCGTGCTGCACACCGCGGTCCGCGGCCTCGGCACCCTCGCCGTGCTGCTCGCACCCGTGCTGCCCGGCGCCACCGCGAAGCTCTGGACCGCGCTCGGCGGCACCGGCACGGTCGGCCAGCAGCGCATCGACCTCGCCGACGAGTGGACCGGATCAGGCCTCGTCACCCCTCTCGAGGCGCCGCTCTTCCCGCGCATCGAGCAGGAGCCGGCGACGCCCGTCGCCTGACCCGTCGCCCGGCGTCCGGGTGCCGCGCCCCGCCGGGCGACGCACCCTCCCGTCGGTAGAGTGAGCGCGATGTCCGAATCGAACTACGTGCGCCAGCGCGACACCTCCTCGGCCCACGGCCAGACGCGCGATCTCACGTACCCGCCGCTGCCCGAGGCGCTCACGGTCCCCGTCTACGACAACCACACGCACCTCGAGATCGCGGACGGCGAGTCGCCCATCGACTTCACCGAGCACCTCGACCGGGCGAGCTCGGTCGGCGTCCGCGGCGTGATCCAGGTGGGCGGCGACCTCGAGACCTCGCGCTGGTCGGCGGAGACCGCCGCGCACGAGCCGCGCATGCTCGCGGCCGTCGCGATCCACCCGAACGAGGCCCCGGCCTACGAGGAGGCGGGCACGCTCGACGACGCGCTGGCCGAGATCCACGAGCTCGCCGGACGCCCGCGCGTGCGCGCCGTCGGGGAGACCGGGCTCGACTTCTTCCGCACGGGCGAGGACGGCCGCGCGGCCCAGCAGCGCTCGTTCGAGGAGCACATCCGCATCGCCAAGGAGCGCGGCATCGCCCTCCAGATCCACGACCGCGACGCGCACGACGAGGTCGTCGCCACCCTGCTGCGCGTCGGCGCCCCCGAGCGCACGGTGTTCCACTGCTTCTCCGGCGACGAGGACCTCGCCCGGATCTGCGCCGAGAACGGCTGGTACATGTCGTTCTCCGGCACGGTCACCTTCAAGAACT
>Ga0308163_10003554_pt1 | contig 12984 bp, 13 predicted proteins | sample PhyTR1_FD_201037 | JGI IMG/M metagenome (GOLD analysis project Ga0308163, IMG submission 201037) | Phyllosphere microbial communities from UC Gill Tract Community Farm, Albany, California, United States - DLSLT.R1 | ecosystem: Host-associated > Plants > Phyllosphere > Unclassified | place: USA... | reverse complement strand
TCGCGTGCGCCCATTGACGCCATTCTTATGTCAGCCGACCGTCAAGTTTTTTGAAAAACTGCCGTTGACTGTACTGTCACAGAGAGAAAAAAATTATGTCAGGTAGCCTCCTCGCCATCGGTAAGACAGGGTTGTATGCAGCACAGGCAGCCCTGGCCACGACCGGCCACAACATCGCCAACGCGAACGTGGCGGGTTTCTCGCGCCAGACCGTGGTGCAGGCCACGTCGGCCGCGCTCGATACCGGCGTCGGCTTCCTCGGCACCGGGACCGAGATCGCGCAGATCAAGCGCTACAGCGATAATTTCCTGAACACGCAGGTGCGCTCCGCCCAGGCCAGCACCAGCGGCCTGGAATCGTACTATTCGCAGATCAAGCAGATCGACAACCTGCTGGCCGACACCACGTCGGGCCTGTCGCCGGCGATGCAGGGCTTCTTCAAGGGCGTGCAGGACATGGCCGCCAACCGCGCGTCGGTACCGTCGCGCCAGGCGATGCTGTCGAGCGCCGAAACGCTGGCCACGCGCCTGCAAGACCTCGACTCGCGCCTTGGCGAAATCCGCAGCGGCGTGAATGGGGAAATCGAAGCGAGCGTTACCGCCATCAACACCTACGGTTCGCAGATCGCCAAGCTCAACGAACAGATTTCCACTTTCGCCTCGTCCGCGACGCGCCCGCCGAATGACTTGCTGGACCAGCGCGACCAGGTGGTGCTCGAACTGAACAAGTTCGTCAAGGCCACCGTCACGCAGGGCGACAACAGCAGCCTGACGATTTCAATCGGTAACGGCCAGCCGCTGGTAGTGGGCAACGACTCGTTCCAGCTGGCGGCGATGGTCTCGCCAACCGACCTCACGCGCCTGGAAGTGGGTTACCAGGTTGGCACGAAGGTGGCGGTGCTGCCCGATGGCGCGCTCTCCGGCGGCAAGCTGGGTGGCGTGCTCGAATTTCGGACCGAAACGCTCGACAAGGCCCAGAGCGCGCTCGGCAAGATCGCGATTGGCATGGCCTTCGAATTCAACGCGCAGCACCAGCTTGGCCTGGACCAGAACGGTAATCCTGGCCAGCCGTTCTTCAACGTGGCCCCCGCCTTCGTGGGCGCCAGCATCAACAACGCCAAGGGCACCAATGCCAATCCGGCGGCCGAGCTGACCGCGAAGGTGACCGATCCGGGCAAGCTCAAGGACAGCGACTACGAAGTCACGTTCAACGGCACGAGCTACAAGGTCGTGCGCCAGTCGGACAATGCCGAAGTGGGCACCGTCACGCCGGCTGCCGATGGCACGGCCACGTTCGAAGTGGACGGCGTCGAGTTCAATTTCAAGAACAATGCGCGCAACAAGGATACCTTCCTGGTGCGCCCGACCATCGACGGCGCGGCCAACTTCAACGTGCTGGCCAACGATGTGTCGCAGATCGCCGCCGCGGCGCCGATCCTGACCAGCATGCCGCTGACCAATACCGGCACCGCCAAGATCAGCGAAGGCAAGGTGTCCAAGGACTTCCTGACCGCGCCGGCGGCGCTGCCGGTCACGCTCGCCTTCGATGAAACCAGCGGCAACCTGACCGGCTTCCCGGCCGGCATGGTCACCGTGGTCAACAGCAAGGGCGAGTCAAGCCAGGTGAACGCCAATAACGTCAAGTTCGACAACGGCTCGACCTACAGCTTCGGCGGCGTCAGCGTCACGATGACGGGCAAGCCGGGCAACGGCGACAAGTTCACGATCGCGACCAACAGCAGCGGCGTGGGCGACACCCGCAACATCGCCGCGCTGGGCGAACTGCAGACCAAGAACATCTTCAACAACGGCACCGCGACGCTGACGTCGTCGTATGCGCAGATGGTCAGCCAGGTGGGCAACAAGACGCGCGAAGTGCAGGTCAATGCGCAGGCCGGCAACGCCTTGCTGGCGCAGGCCACCGGCGCCCAGGCCGATGTCTCGGGCGTGAACCTCGACGAAGAAGCCGCCAATCTCATCAAGTACCAGCAGGCCTATCAGGCGTCGAGCAAGGTCATGCAGATTGCCGGCACCATCTTCGACACGCTGCTGTCCATCAGCCGCTAACACAGCGAAAGAACATCATGCGTATCAGTACCGCGAACCTGTATGCCAACTCGACCAACCAGCTCAACACGCTGCAGGGCGCGCTCGCGCGCACGCAGATGCAGCTGTCGACCGACCGCCGCCTGTTGACCGCCGCCGACGATCCGGTCGCCTCGGCACGCGCGCTCGAAGTGAGCCAGTCGCAGGAAATCAACGCCCAGTTCGCCACCAACCGCAACAGCGCGAAATCGTCGCTGGCGCAGGTGGAATCGACGCTGCAGAACACCGGGGACTTGTTGCAGGACATGCAGACGCTGGCCGTCTCGGCCGGTAATGCCACGATGCTGCCGAGCGACCGCGAAAAGCTGGCGACCGAACTCGAAGGCCGGCTGGCCGACCTGCTGGGCATCGCCAATACCGCCGACGGATCGGGCGGCTTTCTGTTTTCGGGTTACATGACCACCACCCAGCCGTTCACCAGCACCCCCACCGGCGCCGCCTACCAGGGCGACCAGGGCGTGCGCCAGTTGCAGGTCAGTGATTCGCGCAAACTGCCGCTGTCGGCATCCGGCAGCGCCATTTTCGAGGCGATCCCGACCGGTAACGGCACGTTCCAGACCCAGGCTGGCAGCGGCAACACGGGCGCGGCGCTGATCTCGTCCGGTTCGGTCGTGGATCGCCAGGCCTTCAACAGCACCAAGTACGGGATCGAGTTTGCCGTCAGCACCGACACGCCGCCCGTGACCACGTATGCGGTCTACAACACGAGCAGCAATCCGAAAGCCCTGGTCAGCGATGGCAACGCCTATGAAGCCGGCAAGCAGATCACCTTTGGCGGCATGGCCTTCGACATCAAGGGCGCGCCGGCCAATGGCGATACCTTCAGCGTCGAGCCGAGCCAGAAGCAGTCGGTGTTTACCACCGTGACCGACCTGATCGCCACGCTGCGCCTGCCGGGCGACGGCTCGGCCGGCAAGGCGGCACTGACCAATGGCCTGAACACGGCCATCGACAACCTGAAGAATGCGCACGACAACGTGCTGACGGTGCAGTCATCGGTCGGCGCGCACATGAAGGAACTCGACTACCTCGACAGCACCGGCGACGACCTGGACATTCAGTACGCCGCCACGCTCGATGACCTGGTGGGCCTCGACACCGTCAAGGCCATCTCGGACTTCTCGCAGCAGCAATTGACGCTGCAGGCGGCGCAGATGTCGTTCAAGACGATGTCGGGCCTGTCGCTGTTTAACTACCTTTGATCTTCGGCGCGACTTTCCCGTTCACCTTCGGTGGTTGCTTCGCGGCGCTGATCTCGGCGCCGCAATTCGTATCGGGCGCCTTGTCGACGTTAATCAACGGCAGCAGGGCGGCCAGCGGGTTGATCGCTGCCAGTGCCACGGCTGCGCCGGCCTTGAGCGCCAGCGGGCCGGCATGCGGGCCCACCTTCGGATCGGTAAACGTGCCGCGCGCATACAACGGCGTGCGCAGCGACAGGATGCGCGCACCCTTCGTTTTCGGCCGCACATCCACGTCGAGCTTCTCGGTGGCCAGGTCCACGTAACCGGTCGCGTTCACCACTGCATCTTCACTGTCGAGCACGAAGCGATCGATATTCGCGCGGCCATTGCGCACCGTGGTGGTCGCCGCCACGCAGTTGAGCATGGTCTGCTTGTCACCGAAAATCTTGACGTAGACGGCATTGGCCACGTTCAGGCCCGCCAGTTCGAGGACGAACTGGCTGACCGTGCCTTCGGTCACCACGGCATTGATTTCACCCTGCGACGTGCCCAGCATGGCGGCCACGGTATTGCCCTTGCCGACCAGCGCGCCATCGCCATTGATTTCGCCGAAGGTCGCCTGCATCGATTGCAGCTTGGGGAACAGTTCACGGATCTTCACGCCGCGCGCCGCCAGCCGCGCCGAGGCGTCCAGCGTCTTGTCGCGACCGTCCAGCCGGATATTCGACGTGATGCGTCCGCCCGCCAGTGCAAAGCTCAGCGGGGTCAGCGTCAGGACCTTGTCCTTCATGCGGATCGTCGTGTCGATGTCGCGCAGCGGAATGTTGGCAGTGCGCAGGATCTGCTTGCCAGTGAACTTGACCTCGGCGTCGAGCGCGCCCCATTTGGCCGTGTTGAACTGGTCGACCGGCAGGGCTTTGCCCGGCGCCGGCGCCTTGACCTTGCCTGCGGCCTTGGTGCCTTCGCCGGTGTCGGCGCCCACGGTCGGACCGAGGTCGGCCAGGCGCAGTTGCTGCGATGTCAGCGCGCCCGTCAGCAGCGGCCGCGGCTTGCGCTGGGCGTAGGCGAGCGTGCCCGCGATATCGCTGGCGCCGACCTTACCGGTGAAATCCTTGTAGGTGAAGGTCCAGAACTCACCGTCTTTCTTGCCCAGCAACGTGCCCTTGGTGGCATACGGCGGGGTTTCCGGCAGCAGCACGCCGGTCAGCCCGTACAGGTCGGCCATGCTGGCGCCGGCCAGTTGCATCTTCAATGCAAAGCCCGACAGCGAGCGCGGATCGCGGATGATGCCGCGCAGGCCGAGCTTGTTGTCGCCGGCGGTCGCTTCCGCTTCGATCGGGAAGCTGGTGTTGTCGCCAGTAAGCGAAAGCACCGCGCCGGCCTTGCCGCCGCCGGTGATCTTTGCCTTGTTGTAGGTGCCAGCCAGGGTGAACGCCAAACCATATGGCGGCACGCCGACCGCGGTGGAGGCGCTCTCGCCGCCCTTGATCGAATCGGCGGTGGCGCGCAAATCAAGACCAACCGGCTCATCCACGTAGCGCACCTTGGCGCTGTCGAAGGCCAGGCGTTGCAGATCGACCTTCCATGCGGAAGGGCCATTGTCCTTGAAGGTCCACGAATTGCTGCCATCGGCGCGGCGCTGGACCGCGATGTCCGGATTGGCCAGGCGCAGGTCGGTGATCACGACATCCTTCGTCAGCAGCGGCAGGATGCGCACGCCAGCCTCGACGCGCTGGGCGGCGGCCATCTGCTTGCCGACCGTGCTCCAGGCAGGATTGCTCATGTAGACGTTATCGGCCGTGATATGCGGTTGCGGCACGAAACGCCGCCAGCCGGTCTCGCCGTTGCGATCACGCTGGAACCTGACGTCCAGGTCACCGCGGATGGCGAATTCGCGCCCGGTCGTCTCCGACACCTTGCGGTTGATGTACGGACGCAGCATGTTCCAGTCGAACAGCATGAGGAACAGGATTACTGCCACGGTGATGGCCAGCAAGATCCAACCGGTAATTTTGAGAGGTCTGGAAAGGGTCATTGTCGATCGTGCCCATGAGTGGGTCGGCGGCTGGCGCAGCGAGGCACCGGGATTGTCAGGCTAGCAGGGTCCAGGCAATATTGTTGGTTGGCTAATTCGCACTACTGCACATTTAATTGGTATTTTTTTATGCTTGACGTCAGGTAAGGAAAAACTCAAGGCCACGCGCCATCGCCGGGAAGGTTGCCGCACCGTGGTCTTCCTGCGCCAGCAGGTGGAACTGCACACGCGCCAGGGTGTTGGTCTGTTGCAGCCGCTCGCCCAGTTCGCGCGCGTTGTCGATCATCCGGCGCGCAGCGGCAATCGCGTCACGGCCCTGCAGCGGGCCGTTTGCCGTTGACGGTTGTTCCAGCTCGCCCACCGCCAGCATCAGCGACGGTCTCGATGGCAGGGCAGCAACGCGCCGGCGAAAGCCTTCCATCCCGCCCAGCACCACGCGCTCGCCGTACCAGATCGACGGGCTGGCCGCCAGGTACGTCTGGAACATCGCCGGGCGGGTGAACAGTGCGTGCAGTGTGCACAGGCCGCCGTACGAATGGCCATACAGCGCCTGGCGCCCCGGGTCGAGCGGTGCCAGTGTCGCGATCAGCGGCTTGAGTTCGCGTTCAATAAAGTCCAGAAACAGATCAGCGCCACCTTCCTTCGCAGGACCATCCGCACCCGAGGGCGGCGTGTAGTCGCGCCCGCGCGCCATCCCGTAGTCGAACTCGCCCGGATAGCCGATGCCGACGACGACGGGCAGCGCAGTGCCCCGGCGCAGGATCGTGCGCGCCATCAGCGCCAGCGTGGGGAAGGTCGCATTGCCGTCGAGCGCGTAGATGACCGGGTAGCCGGCCGGCGGGGGCGGGGTGGTCGGGATGCTGATGAAGATGCGGTAGGTCTGGCCGGTGATCGGCGAGGTGATGTCGCGCTGGCGGGCCTGGTGCAGTGTGGCGGGTTGCCAGTCAGCGGCGGCGCGGGCCAGTGGGGTGGCCATGACGGACAGGGCGGCAGCGGCGAGGATGCGGCGGCGCGGGAGAACAGTCGGAACGGCAGCAGGAGTGGCCATGCGCTTGATGAAAGATGAGAATGATTCTCATTGTAGCGCAGTGCGATGGCCCCGTTATCCTGGCGCGGGCACCACCGGCCTGGCCACCGGCTGCGCACCGGCCGTCCCCGGCTGCGGATTGCTGGCGCGCGGCAACGATCTGCTCACTTCGATGCCCTGGTTGAACAGGTTGACGATCGGCGCGCCCAGGTAGGGCAGCACCAGGCTCAGCGTCAGAAAACCCACGCCCAGCGTGATCGGAAAGCCGATGCCGAAGATGTTCAGCTGCGGCGCGGCGCGCGTCAGGATGCCGAGGGCGACCTGCGTGATCAAGAGCGCAGCGATGATCGGCATGGCGATCTGCAGTCCGGCCGAGAAGATGCGCCCGCCCCAGCGCACCAGTTCGAGCGCGGTGTTCGATGAAAACGGGGTGTCGGTAATCGGCATCGTGATGAAGCTTTCGGCCAGCGCCTCGAGCAGAATCAGGTGGCCGTTCACGGCCAGAAAGGCCATTGTCGCGACCAGCGCCATGAACTGGCTGATGGCCGATGAGCGGCCGCGCGTGCTGGGGTCGAAGAACATCGCGAAACCCAGGCCCATGGTCTGGCTCGAGACTTCACCGGCGTATTCGATGGCGGCAAACACGATGCGCATGGCAAAGCCCATCGCCAGTCCGATGATCATTTCCTTGGTCAGGATGAGCAGGCCCGCCCACGAGGTCGGGTCGGCCGCCGGTACGGCCGGCACGAGCGGGGCGATGACGATCGCCAGCAGGATGCCGAGCGAGACCTTGGCGCGCACCGGCACGCTGGCATTGCCGAACAGCGGGGCGGCAGCGATCAGGCCGAGAATGCGTGACAACGGCCACAGCAGGCCGGCGATCCAGGCATTCATTTCCGCCGAAGTCAGCGTCAGCATCGGGCGCCTCCGGGCGTGCGCACGCGGGCCTTAGCCGATCAGGCCGGGAATACCCGTGAACACCTGGCGCATGTAATCCAGCATCACCGACAGCATCCACGGCCCGGCCACCACCAGCGTGACGAACACGCCGACCAGCTTCGGGATGAACGACAGCGTGGCCTCGTTGATCTGGGTCGCGGCCTGGAAAATACTGATGACCAGGCCGACGATCAGCGCCACCAGCAACAGCGGGGCCGACACCATCAGGGTCACTTCCATGGCCGTGCGGCCCATCGTCATCACGCTCTCGGGAGTCATCGCGCGGGCCCTCTAGTAGAAGCTCTGGGACAGCGAGCCCAGCAGAAGTTGCCAGCCGTCGACCAGCACGAACAGCATCAGCTTGAACGGCAGCGCGATGACGGCCGGCGACATCATCATCATGCCCATCGCCATCAGGACCGAGGCGACCACCATGTCGATGATCAAGAACGGGATGAAGATCGCAAAGCCGATCTGGAATGCCGTCTTGAGTTCACTCGTGACGAACGCGGGAATCAGGACGCGCAGCGGAATGTCTTCGGGGCCCTGCAGCGCCGGCGACCGCGAAATCTTGACGAACAGCGCCAGGTCGGATTCGCGCGTCTGCTTGATCATGAATTCCTTGAGCGGCACGGCGCCCCGGTTCATGGCCTCGGTCATCTGGATCTGGTTGTTCTGCAGCGGCAGGTACGCTTCGCTGTAGATGCGGTCGAAGGTCGGCCCCATCACGAAGAACGTCAAAAACAACGCCAGCCCGACCATGACCTGGTTCGGCGGCGCGGTCTGGGTGCCGAGCGCCTGGCGCAGCAGCGAGAGCACGATGATGATGCGCGTGAAGCTCGTCATCATCAGGAGCGCAGCAGGCAGGAAGGTGAGCGAGGTCAGCAGCAGCAGTGTCTGCACCGGCAGCGAATATGCGGTGCCGCCGTTGGCCGCCGGGCTGCTCTGGAATGCCGGGATGCCGGGCTGGGCCGCTGCGATCAGCGGCAGCAGGGCCAGGCCCGCGGCCAGCCACAGGTGTTTATGACGCATTGCGTTTGTCCATCGTGTTCTTGAGCCAGTCGGCGAAGCGTGTGGCCGGCATGTTGCCTTGCGCGGCGCCCGTGCCCGCGCCCAGGTCGACGTCCTGGCGCGGCATCGTGTGCAGCGCATTGACGCGCCCCGGTGCGGCGCCGACGACGATCCACTGGTCGCCCACCTCCACCACCATGATGCGTTCGCGCCCGCCAAGATTCAGTGCGCCGACCACGCGCAGGTTGGCCAGCCCGCCGCCCGGCTTGGGGCCGTAGCGCTTGAGCAGCCAGGCCAGGCCGATCAACAGGCCCAGCACGAGCAGCAGCGCGAAAATCGTTTGCAGCAGGCCCGCCGCGCCGGGGCCGTTCGACGCCGGTAGCGCGACTTGCGGCGCCGGGCGCATCGGGGCAATGGCAGGGGCAGTGGTCGTCGTGGATGGCGCCGGCGTCACCACGGTGCTCGCAGGGACGGCAGGCTCGGCAGGTACGACAGCATCGCCCGGCAGCGCGGCAACGGGCGGTGCAGTGACGGTGGGCACGGTGGCTGGTGCCGGCACGGCGGGCGTGGCCGGCCGGCCCGTGGTGGTATCGGTTGCCGGCGCTGCTGGCTGGGCCAGCGCGAGGGGCGCCGCCAGCAGCAGCGCCGCAATGGTCGTGAAATGGCTGGCGGCGACGCGGGGTGCGATCATTTATTGAGTTTGCGAATCCGCTCGGACGGCGTGATGATGTCGGTAAGCCGGATGCCGAACTTGTCGTTCACGACCACCACCTCGCCCTGGGCGATCAGGCAGCCATTGACCAGCACGTCCATCGGTTCACCCGCCAGACCGTCGAGCTCGACCACCGAACCCTGCGCCAGTTGCAGCAGGTTCTTGATGGCGATCTTGGTGCGGCCCAGTTCGACCGTCAGTTGCACCGGGATGTCGAGGATGAAGTCGATATCGTTCGGCGTTTCGTTGCGCGCGCCCTTGTTCGAAAAATCCTTGAACACGGCTGCAGCGGCCACCGGCGCGGCGGCTGCGGTGGACGTCTGGCGTTCGAGCGCTGCGGCTTCGGCCGCGGCCTGTTCGGCAATGGCGGCGCCCCAATCGTCGTCGATGTGTTCCTGGTCTTCCTGATTGTCGGACATGGTGTTCTCCTGTGCGGCGGGCGCTGCGCGCCTCGCCAATATACCGATTACTTGTTGAATGTGTCGCTATTGGCGAGCAGCTTCTCGACCTTCAGCGCATATTGCCCGCTGAAGACGCCGTAGCTGCAGTCCATCACGGGGACGCCGTCGACCGTGGCCTGCACCATCTCGGGCACCACGATCGGGATCACGTCGCCGATTTTCATGTTGAGGATTTCGTCGAAGTTGGCCTTGCCATGGCCCAGCACCGCGACCAGCTCGACTTCGGCGACCTGGATCTGCTGCGTCATCAGGCGCACCCAGCGCTTGTCGACTTCGAGCGCTTCGCCCTGCAGGCTCGAGGTCAGTGCATCGCGGATCGGCTCGATCATCGAATACGGCATGCAGAAGTGGATCTGGCCCGACACCGAGCCCAGCTCCACCGTGAAGGTGCATGACACCACGACCTCGTTCGGGGTCGCGATGTTGGCGAACTGCGTGTTCATCTCGGACCGGATGAACTCGAATTCGACCGGGAACACCGGTTCCCACGACTTGGCGTACGCCTCGAAGATGATGTCCAGGATGCGCATGATGATGCGCTGCTCGGTCTGGGTAAAATCGCGGCCCTCGACGCGGGTGTGGAAGCGCCCGTCGCCACCGAACAGGTTGTCGACCAGCAGGAACACGAGGCCCGGATCGAGCACCATCAGCGCCGTGCCGCGCAGCGGCTTCATGTGCACCAGGTTCAGGTTGGTCGGGACCACGAGGTTGCGGATGAACTCGCTGTATTTCGACACCCGCACCGAGCCGACCGACACTTCGGCGCTGCGGCGCAGGAAGTTGAACAACCCAATCCGCAAATACCTGGCGAAGCGCTCGTTGATGATCTCGAGCGTCGGCATGCGGCCGCGCACGATGCGCTCCTGCGTTGCCAGGTTATAGGTGCGGACCCCCGAGGTGTCTTCAGGCGCCGAGATGTCGTCCTGATCGCCGTTGACCCCTTTTAAGAGGGCATCGACTTCTTCCTGGGAGAGGAAATTATCGGCCATGTTTGTCTGGATTTACTGGATGATGAACGAGGTGAATAATACGTCGGACACTTCCTGTTCGTCGCCGTCTTTCTCGAACGGTTCGGTAGTGGCGGTCCGGATCTCGGTCGCGAGCTGCTGCTTGCCCTCGACGGTGCTGATCTCGGATGCCTTTTTACTCGACAGCAGCAACAGCATGCGGTTGCGCACGATCGCCATATTGTCCTTGACCAGCGTGGCCTGCTCGGGGCCTGCCACCTGCAGCGTGAACTGGACTTGCAAATACTGTTCGCCGTTTTCCGGTTGCAGGTTCACGGTGAACGATTCGATCGGCACGTATTCGGGTTTGGCATCCGGGTTCTTCTTTTTCTTTTTCTTGGTTTCCTTGGCCGGTGCGTCTTCTTCTTCGCCATGGGCGGCCGCGCCCTGCGTGAAGTACCAGCCCGCACCCGCGCCTGCGCCCAGCACCAGCACGGCGGCGAGGATCATGATGATCAGCTTTTTCTTCGAGCCGGAAGGTGCTGCTGCGGTGTCCGCTTTCGGATCAGCTTTCATTTTCGGATTCGCTTTCAAGTTGTGTCTTTGCCGCTGGTTGGTGAGGGTTCGTCATTATGGCATTGTCGCGGAAAGATGCGTCCCGGCAAGCCTCGAAAAGAGGGGAGAAGGCGTGGTAATCCGTGTGATTGTTGCTGAGGTGCGATGACTGAATGGAAAAGGGCGGCCACGTGGCCGCCCCCTTGATGCCAGAGCGGCATCAGGCAAACAGATCGACCATCCCGCGGTCGCCAATCGACACGGTGCGCGTGCGCGGCGCGACCTCGTTCACGGCCGGTGCAGCGTCCTGGCCATCGCCCGTCAGGCCACCGGCGCCGCCCTGGCCGCCCTGGGCCCGGCGGTCGCTGTCCTGCTGTTGCTGGCGCTGGTCGGGTACGTTGGCGTCGACCGTGGCGTTGCCCAGTGCGATGCCGCTTTCGCTCATCATCTCGCGCAGGCGCGGCAGGGCGTTTTCAAGCGCCTGGCGCACGTCGAGCTGGTCGGACGAGAAGGCGACCGTGGCCTGGTCGTTGGTCACGTTCAGCACGATCTGCACCGGTCCCAGGTCAGGCGGATTCAGCGTGAGCGTGGCGGCTTGTTCCTTGCCGACCATGTACACGATGCGCTGGCTGACCTGGTTGTCCCAGGCCTGGGTGCCCAGGCGCGCCGGGATGCGGTCGCCCGGCATGGCCGGATTGCCCGTTGCATCAACCTTGCCTGCCTGCGCCTGCAGTGCGGCCAGCGGGGCCGGAGCTTCTTCGGCCACCGGCAGCTGCTGTTGCTGGGTGTCGCGCAGCTGGGCCTGGAACTGGCCGACGTCCTGCTCGCCCTGCGGCAGCGCGGTGCCGGGCGCCTGCGTCGTGCGCAGTTCGGCGGGGGCCTGCTGCACGCCGCTGGCCAGTGCCTGGCCCTTGCCGCCGGCGCTGGCATCCGTGTCGTCGGTGGCGCCGGTGGTCATGGCCTTCAGGTTGTCGAGCGCCGTGTCGAGCGCCGTCAGTTGTGCGTCGGCTTCCGTGGCGGCGCCGGTTGCCGCAGCCTCCGTGGTCACGACCGTGGCGGTGCTGGCCGGCTGGGTCAGGCTGGCCATGAAGGCGAGCATGTCGGTCACTGGCGTGGTGGCTGCAGCAGCGGCCGCGGCGGCTTCTGCGGCGGCTGCATCCTCGGCGTCGCTGGCTGCGTCTGCCGTGTTGCTGCTGGCCGCCTGTGTGGACTTGGCGTCGCCATCGTGCATCGGCGGGCGGATGCTCGACCGGGTCGGGCCGTCGCGCACCGGCTCGCGGGTGGCCGGCTTGTCGGCGGTGGCCGGCTTTGGTCCCTGCGCCGGTTTCGGTTGCGCCGCCGGTTGCGGCGCCGGCGCGGCCGGCTGGCGCGTGGCCATTTCGCGGTTCAGCGTGGCACTGAATCCGCCAGTGCCGCCGCTGCGTGCTGCGTCGGCCAGGCGATCCGGCGTGGCCGGGCGCTGCGTCATTGCGTTGGCGCCGGTGACCTGGAACGGTAGGGGATTGGTCTGCATCGTCATGGTGGGCTCGAAGTTCGACGTGGGTTCAGCGTTGTTTGTAACGGGCGCCACGGGCTGCGTGGTCATCCATCTGTTTCTGGTCGCGTTTGTTCTCGACCTTGAGTGCTTCGCTTGCCGCGCGTTCATTCAGCGTGCGGTAGGACAGGCGCTTGCGCTCGCTGTCCTGCCAGGTCGTGCGCTCGAACGTCGCCTTGTTCTGTGCATGTTTGAGTACGTCGCGCTGGCCACTCAGTGCGTGATCCAGCTTGCCGATGAAGGCAACGAAGTTGTGGTACGCGAACGGCGTGATGCCGTCCATCTGGGCGGCGTCGAGCTTGCGCGCGTACTCGTCGCGGTAACCGACCAGCATGGCCAGCTTCTGCTCGGCATCCTCGACCAGTTTCAGGGCCGCACCGAGCCGCTTGGCGGCCGCGTCGGAATCGCGTTGCGCCAGGTCGATCAGTGTTTCAAGAGCGGAAGCTTGTGCCATGGTGAATTACATTCTACCGGCAT
>Ga0308163_10003553_pt1 | contig 12992 bp, 10 predicted proteins | sample PhyTR1_FD_201037 | JGI IMG/M metagenome (GOLD analysis project Ga0308163, IMG submission 201037) | Phyllosphere microbial communities from UC Gill Tract Community Farm, Albany, California, United States - DLSLT.R1 | ecosystem: Host-associated > Plants > Phyllosphere > Unclassified | place: USA... | reverse complement strand
ATCAGGTCAGCGTCAATACCGTGCTGAATGCCTGGCAGCTGCTGGAAGATCGCGGCCTGATTGAGGCGCGTCCACAGTCGGGCTACTACGTGCGCGGTGTGCTGCCGGCGGTGACCCGGCACGATCCACATAAAGCCCGGGTTCGCGATCCCAGCAGTGAAAAACTCGACCTGATCGATAAGGTGTTTGCCGCCCAGAACCATCCCGACTACATCAATATTTCGCTGGCCTGCCCGCAGGATAGTGAGCTGTTTCCTGCGGCGCGTATTGGCCGGATAACCGCCGCGCTGCTGCGCCGTCATCCCAATATGATTGGGCGCTATGCGCTTCCGCCCGGTAGTGAGCGCTTACGGGAGGAGATCGCGCGGCGGGCGTTGCACGCCGGACAGACGCTGACCGCCGATGAGATCACCCTGACCCACGGCTGCATGGAGGCGTTGCAGCTGGCGCTGCGTGCCGTGACGCAACCCGGTGACTGCGTCGGGCTGGAGTCGCCGACCTACTTCTTTCTGTTTCCGCTGCTGGCGTCGCTGGGCCTGAAGGCGCTGGAAATCCCGACCGATCCACAGCATGGCCTGTCGCTGGATGCGCTGGAGATGTTGCTACAGGAGCAGCGTATTAAGGCGTTAATCGCCATGCCGAGCGCCCAGAATCCGCTTGGCTACTGCATGTCGCTGGCAAACAAGAAGCGGCTGGCGAAGTTAGTGAATACTTACCACGTTCCGCTGATTGAGGATGGACTGTATGACGAACTGCAGTTCGACTGGCCGCTTTCACCGGCGGTAAAAGCTTTTGATCGCGATGGCTGGGTGCTCTACTGCACCAGCTTTACCAAAACCGTGGCACCCGATTTTCGTATCGGCTGGATCGCCGCCGGACGCTTCCACAGCGCCATTGCCCGGTTAAAAGCGGTGTCATCGATGGCGGAATCGGCGCTGCTGTCAGAAACGCTAGCGGAATTCCTGGCTAACGGTGGCTATGATCACCATCTGCGCACCCTGCGCCGTCGCTATGCCGCCAATCTGGATCAGGCGCGCGGGTTAATCGCCCGCCACTTCCCGCAGGGCACCCGCGCCACGCTGCCGCGCGGTGGCTTTGTCTTCTGGGTCGAACTGCCGGGCGGCGTCAATACTACCGAGATGTTTGACCGGCTGTTGCAGGAGCAGATTTGCGTCACGCCTGGTGCCCTTTACTCGCTCAGTGAACGCTACAACCACGCGCTGCGTCTCTCCTGCTGCTATCCGTTTGACGATCGCTACAGCTGGGCAATCCGCCGCGCCGGTGAAATAGCCTGCGAGCTAGCCGGCCTGCCCGCTGGCGAGGATCACGGCGTGCCGTTGCGGCCCCAGACGGTGTAGCCGTGGCGCTCGGTCAGGCGCTCGTAATAGTGGCGCACCGCCGGATAATCAGGATGGTCGAGCGGCGTTTCAAACCAGCGGTTCACCGCCAGGCCAATCGGAATATCCGCCAGGGTGAAGTTACGTCCGGCGACGTAGCGGCCGGTTTTTTCCAGTTGCTGGTTGAGAATGCTCATGGTATGCGACCAGCCTTTGCAGGCTGCCGCCAGCAGGCGCGGGTCCTGATGGGCCGGCGAGTGACGCACCAGTGACATAAAAGCGTAGCGCCATGAGGTGTTGAGCTCGGTAGACTGCCAGTCCATCCACTGATCGATCGGTGCCCGCGATTGCGGATGGATCGGGTAGAGCCATTCGCCGCCATAGGCGTTTGCCAGATAGCGCAGGATGGCGTTGGATTCCCAGATGACCAGATCGTCATCTTTCAGCACCGGCACCATCGCATTCGGGTTAAGTGCCATAAATTCAGGTGAGTGGGTTGACTGGAAGCCATCGCCCCACTCCTCCCGCAGGTAATCGAGGTCAAGCTCGTCGCAGAGCCACAACACTTTGCGCACGTTGATAGAAGAGGTACGTCCGAGGATGGTTAACATTCACAGTCTCCAGTGAAATCTTTAACTTATTCATAGTCCTGTTACCTGCTATAAGCAATCATCCGGCAGAGAAAAGGCCATTCTGACCACAATAAGCAAGGAGTGACAATGAAGGTCGCGTTTAAGCAAGTCGATGTGTTTACCTCATCCGCCTTTAACGGTAATCCGCTGGCGGTGATCATGGATGCACAGGGGTTAAGCGACAGCCAGCTGGCGGCCATCGCCCGCTGGACCAACCTGTCGGAAACCACCTTTGTGCTGCCGCCACAGGATGCCCAGGCCGATTATCGGGTGCGCATTTTTACCGTCGAGGGTGAACTGCCGTTTGCCGGTCATCCGACGCTCGGCACCGCGCATGCGCTGCTGGAAGCAGGCTGGCCAACCCGGACGCCGGGCGAAATTGTGCAGGAGTGCGGCGTCGGTAACGTGCGGATCAAGATTGCCGCAGACGGTGCGCTGGCGTTTGCCGCGCCGGCGGCCACCATTACGCCATGGCAGGACGCCCTGATGGGCAATGCGTTAAACAGCGACGCGTTCGATCTGACCCAAAGCCCGACGGTGGTGGATATGGGGATTCGCTGGCTGCTGGTGCCGATGGTCAGCGCCGACGCGGTGCTGGCGCTTCAGCCCAACGTCAGCGATCTGCAGCGGCTGATTAAACATGCAGGCGTGACGGGTGTGATGCCCTTTGGCCGTTTGCCGCAGGGCGAAAGTGAGCAGTATGAAGTGCGCGGCCTGCTGGTTGAATATGGCAGCCTGACCGAAGATCCGATCACCGGCAGCGCCAATGCCTGTCTGGCCCGCTACTTCGCGGCGGCCGGCCAGACCACGGATTACCGGGTGCGTCAGGGCACCGTACTGCAACGCGCGGGTCGGGTGCAGGTCACTTTTGCCGGGGATGAAATCTGGATTGGCGGTAATACCGTGACGGTGATTGACGGCACCATTTCACTCTGACACGCCGCGGCCCGGTGGATTTGCTGTCCGCCAGGCCGCCGGCGATTAAATCCCCTGGCCGCCAGACGCTTCGATACGCTGGGCGGTGATCCAGCCGGTTTCGTCACTCAGAATGGCGCTGATGGCGTCACCGATGTCATCCGGCAATCCCACCCGACCCAGTGCGGTCAGGCCGGCGATCTGTTGGTTAAGCTCTTTGGTATCACGCACCCGACCGCCACCGAAGTCGGTTTCAATCGCGCCAGGTGCCAGGATATTGACGCGGATCCGCCGCGCGCCCAGCTCTTTCGCCTGATAACGCGTCAGGACCTCCATCGCTCCTTTCATCGCCGCGTAGGTGCTGGAACCCGGATACACCAGCCGCGTCAGGCCGCTGGAAATATTGAGGATGCGCCCGCCATCCTGAATCAGCGGCAGCAGCTTCTGCGTCAGGAAGTAAGGTCCTTTAAAATGGACGTTAACCAGCGCGTCAAACTCCTGTTCGGTGGTGTCGGTGAAGGCTTTGTAATGGCCATGACCGGCGTTGTTCACTAAATAGTCAAACTGCTCGCGCTGCCAGTACTGCTGCAGCTGCTGGCGGACCTGCTCAACAAACGCATCAAAGCGGCTGCTTTCACCGACATCCAGCGCCAGCGCTACTGCGCGGGCACCCAGCGCTTCAATTTCTTTCACCACCGCCTGTGCCTCGTCAGCGTGACTGCGATAGGTCAGAATGATATCAACGCCTCTGGCAGCCAGTTTTAACGCTCCATTGCGGCCTAAACCGCGGTTTGCTCCGGTAATCAACGCAATTTTATGATTCATGTTGCACACCTGTTGGAAAATTGAACACGGTTTAAAGATATTCCTGAATAATTGATCTATAAACAGATCGAAATAGAGATCACTGTTTCAATAAGAACAACAATCGGTGCACAACATGGATAAAATTCACGCAATGCAGGTGTTTGTTCGGGTTGCCGAAATGGGCAGTTTTACCCGCGCCGCAGAAAGTTTAGGTTTACCCAAAGGCAGCGTGTCGCGGCAGATTCAGGCGCTGGAAAATCAGATGGCGACCCGCCTGTTGCATCGCACCACCCGCCGGGTGCAGCTGACGCAGGATGGGCTGGTCTATTACGATCGCTGTCTTGATTTGCTGTCGATGATTGACGATATGGACAGTCTGTTTCAGCACGATCCCGCCACGCTCAGCGGCAAATTGCGGGTCGATATGTCAGTGGCGATGGCGACCGGCTTCATCCTGCCGCGACTGCCGGAGTTCTTACAGCACTATCCGGGCGTGGAGATTGAGCTGAGCAGCAGCGATCGTCAGGTCGATGTGATCCGCGAAGGATTTGACTGCGTGATTCGGGTCGGCGAGCTGAAAGATTCAGGTTTAATTGCACGAAAAATTGGGACTTACACCTTGATCAATTGCGCCAGCCCTGGCTACCTTTCGCGCTTCGGCAGACCGATCCGGCTGGAAGAGTTGTCGCAGCACGCCATGGTGCATTACAGCCAGCAACTGGGTCAGCCGTCGCCAGGGTTTGAATATTTTGACGGCAGGCAGTGCCACTATGTGCACACCGGTGGCGTAGTGACGGTGAACAGCACCGAGACCTACCGCGCCGCCTGTCTGGCCGGCTTAGGCATTATTCAGGTGCCGGCGATCGGCATTCAGAAGCTGCTGGAGCAGGGTGAACTGGTTGAAGTACTGCACCATTTTCCCGCCAGGCCGATGCCGATCCACCTGCTCTATCCGCATCGGCGCAATGTCGCCCGACGGGTGCGGGTATTTATGGAGTGGCTGAGTCAGGTACTACAGGAGTACGTCACCTGAGCGGCTATACTTTGATTTTAATGATAAACAGGACAGTGAAGGTCTATGACAGACAAGCAGGAAAATCCACAGGATACGCAGCCGCCAAAACCGCTGATCGATATTAAAACCGGCAACCCTTCTGTTGACCAATCGATTGTGCGCGTTTCGCGTTTTGCCGCCTGGTTTCAGGCGATTCCGGCGGTGGCGCATTTTATCCGCGCGCTGGAACGGTTTAACGATCGGCTCGGCAGCCAGTTTGGCGCAGCGATTACCTACTTCTCCTTTTTATCGCTGATCCCGATTCTGATGGTCTCGTTTGCCGCCGTGGGTTTTGTGCTGGCATCGAATCAGGATTTGCTGACCGATATCATCAACAAAATCGTCAGCAGCATCAGTGATCCGACGCTGGCTACCACCCTGAAAAATACCGTCAATACCGCGATTCAGCAGCGCGCTACCGTCGGTATTACCGGGTTACTGCTGGCGCTCTATTCGGGACTTAACTGGATGGGGAATTTGCGGGAAGCGATCCGGGCCCAGTCGCGCGACGTGTGGGAGCGCAAACCCGACGATAAGGAGAAAATCTGGAAACGCTATATCCGCGATTTCCTGTCGCTGACCGGCCTGATGCTGGCGCTGGTGATTACGCTGTCGCTGACCTCGGTTGCCGGTTCGGCACAGGCGATGATTGTCAGCGCACTGGGACTGGACGGCATCGACTGGCTCCGTCCGGCAATGACCATTATCGCCACCTCGATTTCAGTGCTGGCTAACTACCTGCTGTTCCTCTGGATTTTCTGGATCCTGCCGCGTCACAAGCCGCGCAAGAAAGCGCTGTTCCGCGGTACGCTGCTGGCGGCGGTCGGTTTCGAAGTGATCAAATTTGTCATGACGCTGACGCTGCCGAAGCTGGCGACCTCGCCGTCTGGCGCGGCGTTTGGCTCGGTACTCGGTCTGATGGCGTTCTTCTATTTCTTCGCCCGCCTGACGCTGTTCTGTGCCGCCTGGATCGCTACTGCAAAATATAAAGACGATCCGCAAATGCCACAGGCGGGTCGCCCTTCTCACCCGCAATAATCACCAGCGGTTAACAACAGCGGAAAATATCACCCCGAGGCTATTTTTTATCCACATAACAGGATGAATAGCTGAGGGGTCACTTTTATTTAGCCCTTTCGTAGAGTATCCCGCCAGATTTAGCCCGGTTTACCCCGGCATCCTCCGACATTCCCCGGACGACAGAAATTATCCTCTCTTTGCCCGGCGAAGCCAGTAACGACGCGGGTTTCAGCATTGAATGACGTCTGGCAGGTGCGTAAGATTCTTTATCTGTATTTACAAATAAGAAACAGTTATGCAAGCCTCCATCTCAGAAACACTCGACAAGCAACAGGACCCCACGCCGGTTAATTCGCGCAGCAAAGTGGTGATCGCCTCGTTGGTCGGTACGGCCATTGAGTTCTTCGATTTTTATATTTATGCCACTGCCGCGGTGATCGTTTTCCCGCACATTTTTTTCCCGCAGGGTGACGCCACCGTCGCCACGCTACAGTCACTGGCGACCTTTGCGATCGCGTTTATTGCGCGTCCGATTGGTTCGGCCGTGTTTGGTCACTTTGGCGATCGCATTGGCCGTAAAGCAACCCTGGTCGCCTCGCTGCTGACCATGGGGATCTCGACCGTGGTGATCGGTCTGCTGCCGGGTTATGAAACCATTGGCGTGCTGGCTCCGCTGCTGCTGGCGCTGGCACGTTTCGGTCAGGGTCTGGGGCTCGGCGGAGAATGGGGCGGCGCGGCGCTGCTGGCCACCGAAAATGCCCCGGCGAAGAAGCGTGCACTGTATGGGTCGTTCCCCCAGCTTGGCGCGCCGATTGGCTTCTTCTTCGCTAACGGTACCTTCCTGCTGCTGTCATGGCTGCTGACCGATGAGCAGTTCATGCAGTGGGGCTGGCGCGTGCCGTTTATTCTCTCTGCGGTGCTGGTATTGATCGGCCTGTATGTGCGCGTGTCGCTGCATGAGAGTCCGGTGTTTGCCAAAGTGCAGAAAGAGAAAAAGCAGGTGCGGGTACCGATTGCCGCGCTGCTGAGTAAGCATCTGACTGCCACCATTCTCGGCACTTTTATCATGCTGGCGACCTATACCCTGTTCTACATCATGACCGTCTACTCGATGAGTTATGGCACCACGCCGGCACCGGCCGGACTGGGTATTCCGCGTAACAGTATGCTGTGGATGCTGATGTTAGCCGTGATTGGCTTTGGCGTGATGGTGCCGATTGCCGGGCTGCTGGCTGACCGTTTTGGTCGCCGTAAGACGATGATCACCATTACGCTGATGATTATCGCCTTTTCGTTTCTGTTCCCGGCGATGCTCGGTTCAGGATCGCAGGCGCTGGTGATGGCGTTTCTGTTGCTGGGTCTGAGCATTATGGGCCTGACCTTTGGTCCGATGGGCGCGCTGCTGCCGGAGCTGTTCCCGACTGAAGTGCGTTATACCGGCGCATCGTTTTCCTATAACCTGTCGTCGATTCTCGGTGCCTCTGTCGCGCCCTATATCGCCACCTGGCTGAATGCGAATTACGGTTTGCAGGCGGTAGGGTTCTATCTGGCTTCGATGGCGGTGCTGACGCTGATTGCGTTGATCGCCTGTAAAGAGACGCGCAATCAGACGCTGTATGACGTCTAATCCCGTTGTATGAAGGTCAGTGAAAAACCCGGCAGCCGCCGGGTTTTTTTATGGCTCTCGCCTGGCGCTGGCATCATCAGGTAGAAAAACGGCAGGCTGAAGGCTCAGGTTAATGCGCAGCCCTAAAGGCGTCGTGTTGAGGTTAACCGGCTGGCTCAGAACTAAAGGCGTCGTGTTGAGATTAATGCGCTGGCTCAGGGCTAAAGGCGTCGTGTTGAGGTTAGTGCGCTGGCTCAGGACTAAAGGCGTCGTGTTGAGGTTAGTGCGCAGGCTCAGGGCGCATACGCCTTTCGCAAAGACGCAAAAGACGCAAAAGACGCCATCCCTGGCATGCTCAGCGCGGGCGATTACGCACCTCATCCCTGAGTGCGCCCGTAAACGGGCCAACGCTTTGCGTTGTTCAAAAACGCTCCCGGCGTTTTTGTCCATGGCCCGCGATGCTTTGCTACAGGCGTATGCGCCCATCGCGTTGACTTCGGCATACGTTTCAGGCGGTCAGCGGAACGCTTCAGACGGCTCACAAACCCAATCAGGGTAATTCTGGCCGCAACGAATAAACTCAATGCGCAGGCAATACGGGTAGAGGAGGAAAGCATCCGTCCCCGGGAAAAAAACGCCAGTCATTGGCCCGGTGACGGGTGCACTCAGGGATGAGATGCGTAATCGCGCGAGCCAGGCGTGCCAGGGAAGGCGGATTTTGCGTCTTTCCGATCTGACCGTGTTGCTTGTACAGCCACGGTTTCACAGTGAAGCGGCCAGACCATAGGCACGTCTACAGGAGGTGCCCATCGATTGATAAACAAAAAACCCCGGCAAGCCGGGGTTTGTTTTGCTGAAAACGGTGGTGACGCTAATTAGCCCGCAACAGCGATGCGTTTCATGTCAGTCATATAGCCACGCAGTTTACGGCCGACCGCTTCAATCGGATGCTGGCGAACGGCTTCGTTGACGTCACGCAGCTGCGCGTTATCTACCTGCGTTCCTTCAACCGCTTTACCCAGGTCACCCGGCTGCAGCGTGGTCATGAACTCTTTCAGCAACGGCACCGCGGCGAATGAGAACAGGTAGTTGCCGTATTCAGCGGTATCGGAGATAACCACGTTCATTTCATACAGGCGCTTACGGGCGATGGTGTTCGCGATCAGCGGCAGCTCATGCAGTGATTCATAGTAGGCAGACTCTTCGATAATGCCGGCATCGACCATGGTTTCAAACGCCAGCTCAACGCCCGCTTTAACCATCGCTACCATCAATACGCCTTTGTCGTAGTACTCCTGCTCTTCGATTTTACCTTCATACTGCGAGGCCGTTTCGAAAGCGGTTTTGCCGGTCTCTTCACGCCAGGTCAGCAGGTTTTTATCGTCATTGGCCCAGTCAGCCATCATGCCGGAAGAGAACTCACCCGAAATGATATCATCCATATGTTTCTGGAACAGCGGCGCCATGATGGTTTTCAGCTGCTCTGACAGCGCATAAGCCCGCAGTTTTGCCGGATTAGAAAGGCGATCCATCATCAGCGTGATGCCGCCGAACTTCAGCGACTCGGTAATGGTTTCCCAGCCAAACTGAATCAGTTTTTCGGCGTAGGCCGGATCGGTCCCTTCCGCCACCAGCTTGTCGAAGCATAACAGTGAACCCGCCTGCAGCATGCCGCACAGGATGGTCTGCTCGCCCATCAGGTCAGATTTTACTTCTGCCACGAAGGAAGATTCCAGCACGCCAGCACGATCGCCACCGGTCGCTGCGGCCCAGGCTTTGGCAATCGCCATGCCTTCGCCTTTAGGATCGTTTTCCGGGTGAACCGCGATCAGCGTCGGCACACCAAAACCACGTTTGTATTCTTCACGCACTTCGGTGCCCGGGCACTTCGGCGCGACCATCACTACGGTGATATCTTTACGGATGGTTTCACCCACTTCCACGATGTTGAAACCGTGAGAGTAACCCAGCGCGGCGCCATCTTTCATCAGGGGCTGAACCGCCTGAACCACCGCAGAGTGCTGCTTGTCCGGCGTCAGGTTAACGACCAGGTCCGCCTGCGGGATCAGCTCTTCGTACGTACCCACTTTGAAACCGTTATCGGTCGCTTTGCGCCATGAAGGGCGTTTCTCCGCAATCGCTTCAGCACGCAGTGCATAGGCGACGTCCAGACCGGAATCACGCATGTTGAGACCCTGATTCAGGCCCTGCGCACCACAGCCAACGATAACGACTTTTTTGCCTTTCAGGAAACTGGCGCCATCGGCGAATTCTTCGCGTGCCATGAAACGACATTTACCTAATTGCGCTAACTGGTTGCGCAAGTTCAATGTGTTGAAATAGTTAGCCATGGGTACTCCAGTGAGGTTGTGTTTGCTTTTTTTTGTTCAGGGACGGCGTGTAGTGCAGCGCCGCGAATGACCCCATCATATGACAGGAATTCTGTTGCTTAAATTGATATATTAACAACGTCACATTGCAATAAATGCAACATCACGTTAAGGCGACGCGCATATGGATTTACGAGATCTGAAACTGTTTCTTCATCTGGCCGAAAGCTGTCACTTCGGCCGCACGGCGCGTGCGATGCACGTCAGTCCCTCCACGCTCTCGCGCCAGATTCAGCGGCTGGAGGAGGATGTCGGACATGCGCTGTTTCTGCGTGATAACCGCACCGTCACGCTGACAGAAGCGGGCGAACGCCTGCGCCAGTTTGCTCAGCAGACGCTGCTGCAATATCAGCAGCTGCGCCACGTGATGGATCTCAACGGCCCGTCGCTCAGCGGCGAGCTGCGCCTGTTCTGCTCGGTGACCGCAGCCTACAGCCACCTGCCGCCGATCCTCGACCGTTTTCGTGCCGAGCACCCGCAGGTAGAAATCAAACTTAACACCGGTGATGCCGCCGATGCGGTAGAGAAAGTGCACACCGGCGAAGCCGATCTGGCGATTGCCGGACGGCCTGAAACCTTACCGGCCAGCATCGATTTTATGCCGCTCGGGCTGATTCCGCTGGTGCTGATCGCGCCAGCGTTACCCTGCGCGGTGCGGACTCAGGCCACTCAGGCGCTGCCGGAATGGTCGCAAATCCCGTTTATCCTGCCGGAGCAGGGGCCGGCGCGCCGGCGTATCGATTTGTGGTTCCGCCGTCATCGCATTGCGAATCCGTTAATTTACGCCACGGTATCCGGCCATGAGGCGATTGTTTCCATGGTGGCGCTGGGATGCGGTATCGCCCTGTTGCCGGACGTGGTGCTGGAGAATAGTCCGGAACCGGTGCGTAACCGCGTCATGATGCTGGAGAATGTTGAATCGGTGGCACCGTTTGAACTCGGTGTCTGCGTGCAGAAAAAGCGGCTCGGCGAGCCGCTGATCAGTGCTTTCTGGAGCCAGTTGTAATCAGCTGCCCGCCAGGAAGAAGCGGAATGCCGGGTTCTGCGTTTCGTCGTGAAAGTCGTAACCCAGGTCGGTAAGATGCTCCTCAAAGCGTGGCTCATCGTTACCCAGCTCAAACGCCGTCAGTACGCGACCGTAGTCAGTACCGTGGCTGCGGTAGTGGAACAGCGAAATATTCCAGTGGGTACCGAGCGTTTGCAGAAATTTCAGCAAGGCGCCTGGCGCTTCCGGGAATTCAAAGCTGAACAGTCGTTCACGCAGCGGCTTGGAAGGCCGTCCGCCGACCATATAACGCACGTGCAGCTTGGCCATCTCATCATCCGAAAGATCAACCACCTGATAACCGCTGTCGGTGAGCTGGCTGATGATTTCGCTGCGCTCTTCCAGACCGCGGGTCAGCCGCACGCCAACAAAAATGCAGGCTTTGTCGGCATCGGCATAGCGGTAGTTGAACTCGGTAATCGACCGTCCGCCCAGCGTCTGACAGAACCGCAGGAAGCTGCCCTGCTGTTCCGGAATGGTCACCGCCAGCAGCGCTTCGCGCTGTTCGCCCAGCTCGCAGCGCTCAGAAACGTAACGCAGACCGTGGAAATTGACGTTAGCGCCCGATAAGACGTGCGCCAGCCGTTCGCCTTTGATGTCGTGCTGCTGGATATACTTCTTCATGCCCGCCAGCGCCAGCGCGCCAGAAGGTTCCGCTACGGCCCGCACATCTTCGAACAGATCTTTCATCGCAGCGCAGATCGCATCACTGTCGACGGTAATGATGTCGTCGATATAGGCCTGACACAGCCGGAAGGTTTCGCTGCCAATCCGTTTGACCGCGACGCCTTCAGCGAACAGCCCGACGCGCGGCAGATCGACCGGATGGCCGGCCTCCAGCGCCGCTTTCAGGCAGGCGGAATCTTCAGACTCAACCGCAATCACTTTGATTTGCGGCATCAGCTGCTTAATTAATACCGCCACACCAGCCGCCAGTCCGCCGCCACCAACCGGGACAAACACCCGATCCAGATGTGCATCCTGTTGCAACAGCTCCATCGCCAGCGTGCCTTGCCCGGCAATCACGGCCGGGTGGTCAAACGGCGGCACAAAGGTGTAGCCGCGCTGCTCTGACAGCTCAATCGCTTTGGCTTTCGCTTCGTCAAAATTGGCGCCAAACAAATAAGCCTCACCGCCAAATGCGCGCACCGCATCAACCTTGATATCTGCTGTCGCCAGCGGCATCACAATCAGCGATTTAATGCCCAGCTTGCTGGCGGAGAGCGCCACACCCTGCGCATGGTTGCCGGCTGATGCCGTCACCACGCCGCGCGCTTTTTGCTCTTCGTTCAGTCCGGCGATCATCGCGTAAGCCCCGCGCAGTTTGAAACTGTGCACCGGCTGACGATCTTCACGCTTCACCAGAATGGTGTTGCCCAGACGCGATGAAATTTTTTCCATAACCTGCAGCGGCGTTACCTGTGCCACTTCATACACCGGCGAACGCAGCACGGCGCGCAAATACTCGGCGCCGCAGGGCGCCTCGGGTAGCGGTTGAGACTCGGCCATTTTAGCCTCCCAGCTTGCTCTTATCGCGGACGGCACCTTTGTCAGCACTGGTCGCGAGTAATGCGTAGGCACGCAGCGCAAAGGAGACTTCACGCTGACGATTGATCGGCGTATACGCCGCATCACCGCGTGCTTCCTGCTCTTCACGGCGGGCATGCAGTTCGTTATCCGGCACGGCCAGTTTGATGCCGCGGTTAGGAATATCGATTTCGATGGTGTCGCCATCTTTGACCAGTGCAATGGTGCCGCCGTTGGCTGCTTCAGGCGAGGCGTGACCGATGGAGAGACCAGAGGTACCGCCAGAGAAACGGCCATCGGTGATCAGCGCGCAGCTCTTGCCCAGACCCATCGATTTCAGATAAGTGGTCGGATAGAGCATCTCCTGCATGCCAGGGCCGCCTTTAGGCCCTTCGTAGCGGATCACCACCACGTCGCCCGCCACCACTTTACCGCCCAGAATCGCTTCAACCGCATCATCCTGGCTTTCATAGACTTTGGCCGGACCGCTGAAGGTGAGGATCTCTTTATCTACGCCGGCAGTTTTAACGATGCAGCCATCTTCCGCGATGTTGCCGTACAGCACGGCCAGGCCGCCATCCTGTGAATAAGCGTGCTCGCGGGTGCGAATACAGCCTTCTGCGCGATCGTCATCCAGCGTATCCCAGCGGCAATTCTGC
>Ga0308163_10003552_pt1 | contig 12995 bp, 13 predicted proteins | sample PhyTR1_FD_201037 | JGI IMG/M metagenome (GOLD analysis project Ga0308163, IMG submission 201037) | Phyllosphere microbial communities from UC Gill Tract Community Farm, Albany, California, United States - DLSLT.R1 | ecosystem: Host-associated > Plants > Phyllosphere > Unclassified | place: USA... | reverse complement strand
TCGCTCAACCACGGCATCGGTTTCAACACCGCCGCCATCGAACTGATCCTGCCGACCTACGGCGAATCCCTCGGTTTGAAAGGCAAGATCTGCCGCAACTGGACGCTCAATCCGCACCCGACGCTGATCCCGGCGATCGAAAGCGGCTGGGTCGAGAGCGTGCATTGCTTCGGTACCGAACTGGGCATGGAAAACTACATCGCCGCTCGGCCGGATGTGTTCTTCACCGGCCGCGACGGCTCGCTGCGCTCCAACCGCATGGTCTGCCAACTGGCCGGGCAATACGCGGTGGACCTGTTCATCGGCGCGACGCTGCAAGTCGACGGCGACGGCCATTCCTCGACGGTGACTCGGGGCCGTCTCGCCGGTTTTGGTGGTGCGCCGAACATGGGTCACGACCCGCGCGGCCGGCGTCACGGCACTCCGGCGTGGCTGGACATGCGCCACGCCGATGGGCCGCAACCGATGCTCGAACGTGGCAAGAAACTCGTGGTGCAAATGGTCGAGACCTTCCAGGAGGGCGGCAAACCGACCTTCGTCGAAACCCTCGACGCCGTGGAGGTGGCGAAGAAAAGCGGCATGCCGCTGGCGCCGATCATGATCTACGGCGACGACGTTACCCACCTGCTCACCGAAGAAGGCATTGCCTACCTGTACAAGGCACGCTCGCTGGAAGAGCGCCAGGCGATGATCGCCGCAGTCGCCGGGGTTACCGCCATCGGCCTGCGGCACAACCCGAAAGACACCGAACGCATGCGCCGCGAAGGCCTGATCGCCTTGCCCGAAGACCTCGGCATCCGCCGCACTGACGCCACGCGCGAATTGCTCGCGGCGAAAAGCGTCGCCGATCTGGTCGAGTGGTCCGGCGGCCTGTACAACCCGCCCGCCAAATTCAGGAGCTGGTAATGCACGCATTCAACCTGCAAGCGAAACCGCTGTCCCTGGCTGACCGCTTGGCCGATCTGGCAGTGGACGCGTTGATCGACGAAGCCGATCTGTCGCCGAAACCGGCGCTGGTCGACCGTCGTGGCAACGGCGCGCACACCGATCTGCACCTGGGCCTGATGCACGCGTCGGCGTTGGCCTTGTGGCCAGCGTTCAAGGAAATGGCTGAGGTGGCGCTGGAGCTGGGCGAAGTCGGTGTGCCGTTACGCGAAGCGATTGGCCGCATCGGTCGCGAGGGCGAACAAGCCATGCTCGTGACCACCAATGGCGTCAACACCCATCGCGGCGCGATCTGGGCGTTGGGACTGTTGGTGACGGCCGCCGCGCTGCAACCGAAATCCATCGCCCTGTGCGCCGCCCGCCTGGCACTGCTCGACGACCGCTACGCACCGACACCACTCAGCCACGGCGCGCAAGTTGCCCAGCGTTACGGCGCACGCGGTGCTCGCGAGGAAGCGCAACTGGGCTTCCCGTCCGTGCTGCAACGCGGCTTGCCGCAACTGCACAAAAGTCGCGCCAACGGTCACGGCGAACAGAACGCCCGGCTCGATGCGTTGCTGGCGATCATGACCGAGCTGGCCGACACCTGCGTGCTCTACCGCGCCGGCGAGCCCGGTCTGCAGGCCATGCAGGCCGGCGCGCAAGCGGTGCTCGATGCCGGTGGCAGCGCCAGCCTCAGCGGTCGTCGCCGCCTGCACGAACTGGATCAACAACTCATCGCATTGAATGCCTCGCCCGGTGGCGCCGCCGACCTGCTCGCCGCCACGCTGCTGCTTGATCGTATCGAGCGCGACGGCATCTCTCAGGGAGCGTTTTGATGGAAAACCTATCGTTTGAATTCCCCGCCGGGCAGCCGCCACGCGGGCGTGCGCTGGTCGGTTGTGTTGGTTCGGGTGATCTGGAAGTGCTGATCGAACCGGGTCTGGCCGGCAAACTGACGATCAACGTGCAGACCTCGGTCAACGGCGCGCAGCAGCGCTGGCAGCACCTGTTTGCGCGGATGTTCGACGGCACCACGCCACCGGCGATGGCCATCGATATCCACGATTTCGGCGCGACGCCGGGAGTGGTGCGCTTGCGTCTGGAACAGGGTTTCGAGGAGATCGGCCATGACTGACAGCGCAGCGTTGCTCAACAAACACAGTTTCGTCGAACTTGGTGCGCGGCAGCGGGCGCAAGCCTTGCTCGACGTCGGGACCTTTCGCGAACTGCTCGATCCGTTTCAACGGGTCATGTCGCCATGGCTTGAGCGCCAGGGTGTGGTGCCGCAAGCCGATGACGGGGTGATCATCGCCAAGGGCAGCCTCGACGGTTTGCCGGTGGTCATCGCGGCGATTGAAGGTGCGTTCCAGGGCGGCAGCCTTGGTGAAGTCGGCGGGGCGAAGATTGCCGGTGCGCTGGAACTGGCTGCCGAAGACAACCGCAACGGCATCCCCACCCGCGCCGTATTGCTGCTGGAAACCGGCGGCGTGCGCTTGCAGGAGGCCAATCTCGGTCTGGCGGCGATTGCCGATATCCATGCGGCGATTGTCGATTTGCAGCAATACCAACCGGTGGTCGGCGTGGTCGCCGGCAGTGTCGGTTGCTTCGGCGGCATGTCGATCGCCGCAGCGTTGTGCAGTTATTTGCTGGTGACCCAGGAAGCACGCCTCGGTCTGAACGGCCCGCAAGTGATCGAGCAGGAAGCCGGGATCGAGGAATACGACTCCCGCGACCGGCCCTTCATCTGGAGCCTGACCGGCGGCGAACAGCGTTTCCACAGTGGTCTGGTGGATCGTTATGTCGCCGATGATGTAGCGCAGATTCGTCAGCAGGTCGGCCAACTGCTCCAGCAAGGCCTGCCGGCACAGCCGCGCAGTCAACGCGCCGAGTGGTTCCTGCAACGCCTCGGCAAGCTGAACACTGACCTGCAAATCGAACCGTCGGTGGTTCGCGATCTGTATCAAGGAGAGCGCTCATGAGCGGTTATTCATTGCGCGGTTTGCACTGGTTCAATGCGCTCAGCGCTGGCGCCAGTGTCGTCGAAGGTTTGCCGCCGTCGTTGAAAGTCGCCGACGCTGAGCTCGGCCGCTTTATCGCCGTGGTCGCCGACCCGGACAATCGTTTTCCCCGCGCCCGCAATGGCGAGGTCGGTCTGCTCGAAGGCTGGGGGCTGGCCAAGGCTGTGGATGACGCGATCAGCGCCGACCGCGACAGCGCGCAAAAGCGCCCGATCATTGCCATAGTCGATGTGCCGAGCCAGGCGTATGGCCGCCGCGAAGAAGCCCTCGGCATTCATCAGGCCCTGGCCGGCGCGGCGGACGGTTATGCCCGTGCGCGTCTGGCCGGGCATCCGGTGATTGCGCTGCTGGTGGGCAAGGCCATGTCGGGTGCATTTCTCGCCCACGGTTATCAGGCCAATCGCCTGATCGCGCTGCGTGATCCCGGCGTGATGGTCCACGCGATGGGCAAAGCCTCGGCGGCGCGGGTCACCTTGCGCAGTGTCGAGGAACTGGAAGCGCTGGCGTCGAGCGTGCCACCGATGGCCTATGACATCGACAGCTACGCCAGCCTCGGTCTGCTCTGGGAAACCCTCTCGGTGCAGCAGATTGAACAGCCGACAGAGGAAGATCTGACGCGCGTGACTGAGTGCCTGAAGCAAGCGATCAGCGATGTGACCAGCACTGATTTGAAAGGGCGCCTTGGTGCGAGCAATCGTGCCGCCTCCAGCAAAGTCCGCGAATTGCTGAGGGCGCAGTGGTGAACCTGCCCCTGGCCCACGATCTGCTCTGGGGAATGACCCCGGCGCAGTTGCCGGCGGATGCGCCAGCGTGGGCGATCGCGGCGCTGGCGGCCGGGCAACCGGTGGTGGTGCGCCGGGCCTTGAGCGAGAAAGGTCTGGTCGCGGTCGGCGTTCGTGGTGTGTTGCGCGAGCAGCGGCTGGCGACGTTTATGCCGCTGGATTCGATTGCCTGTCGGGTCAGTCCGGAGGCCCTCTGTCAGGTTGAGTGCGAGCGAGATCTGCCGGTGATGCAGGCGCTCAAACAACTGCGGCCGATGCTCGATGACTGCGGTTGGGTCTGGGGTGTCAGCGGCAGTGTCGGGTTTGAATTGGCCAGCGGTTTCAGAGCGATGCATGCGGCCAGTGATCTCGATCTGATTCTGCGTGCGCCGCAGATGATCACGCGCAATCAGGCATGCAAACTCGTGGAGCTTTTCGATCAGGCTGTGTGCCGGGTCGACATGCAATTGCAGACCCCATTCGGCGCGGTGGCGCTTCGGGAATGGGCCAGCGGTTCGTCCCGGGTGCTGCTGAAAAATGCGCATCAGGCTGCATTGGTGACGAATCCCTGGCACCCGCAGGAGCAGGCAGCGTGAGCAGCCTGTTGGTGTTTCCCGGCCAGGGCGCGCAGCAAGCGGGCATGCTCCAGCGTTTGCCTCGGGAAACGCTGGTCGAGGCCAGTGATGTGCTGGGCGAAGATGTTGCGCTGCTGGATTCAGCCGAGGCATTGCGAACGACCAGAGCGGTGCAGCTGTGCCTGCTGATCGCCGGTGTCGCTGCTTCGCGGCAGTTGTTGCAGGATGGACTGACTGCGGATTACGTCGCCGGCCTGTCCATCGGCGCCTACCCGGCAGCAGTGGTGGCGGGAGCCTTGAGTTTCAGCGATGCGCTGCATCTGGTCAGCCTGCGCGGTGAGCTGATGCAACAGGCTTATCCACAGGGCTACGGCATGACCGCGATCATCGGCTTGCAGTTGTCCACCGTCGAAACCCTGCTGGCGCAAGTGCACAGCGAAGATGCGCCGGTGTACCTGGCCAATATCAACGCCGATAACCAAGTGGTCATCGCCGGCTGCGACAAGGCCATGCAAGCAGTGGCCGAACTGGCGCGCGGTCGTGGTGCCGGAGTGGCGAAACGGCTGGCGGTGAGCGTGCCGTCGCATTGCCCGTTGCTGGAAAAACCGGCGCAGGCGCTTGCCGAGGCCTTCGCCAAGGTTGAACTGAAGAACCCGAAAATCGCTTATCTGAGCGGCAGTCGCGCGCGGCCTGTGAGCAAAGTCGAAGCGCTGCGCGATGACCTCGCTTTCAACATGTGCCGCGTGGTGGATTGGCGCGGCACCGTGCAAAGCGCCTACGAGCGCGGCGTGCGTCTACAGATCGAACTGCCGCCCGGTGCGGTGCTGACCGGGCTGGCGCGCCGGGTGTTCGAGCAGGGCACTGTCACTGCCTTCGACAGTGCCCGCCTCGATACCCTGCAAGCGCTGTTGCGCGAGGAGGGTGGCCGCCAACTCTAAAACCGCCGCGACTCAAGCTTCGAACAACAAAAACAACATTCGACGATGCACTTTGAGGACTACAACAATGATTATTTACGGTGTGGCGTTTCTCGCCTTTTGCACGCTGGTCGGTATCTGGGTCGGTGAATTGCTCGGCAAGCTGATCGGCGTGCCGGCCAACGTCGGCGGTGTCGGTATTGCGATGCTGCTGCTGATCGGCCTGGGCAGCTATCTCTACAAGAGTGGCTGGCTCAAGGGCAAGACCGAGCAGGGCGTGGAGTTCTGGAGCGCGATCTACATTCCCATCGTGGTCGCCATGGCCGCGCAGCAGAATGTCTACGGTGCGCTGAAGGGCGGGCCGATGGCGATCCTTGCCGGCACCCTCGCCGTAGTGATCGCTTTTGCCTTGGTGCCGGTGCTGACGCGCATGGGCAACAAGCAAGAAACGCCGATTGCTCCTGCCAAGACTGCGGGGTGATCGCCATGTACGAATCAATGATGAAAGTGATCACCGGCTACGGTCTGATCAGCGGCTTTTTGATTGTCGGCCTGACCATGTGGGTGTCCTACTGGATGTCCAACACCTTCACCAAGGGCCGTTTGCACGGTTCGGCGATTGCGATTCTGCTTGGGCTGGTGCTGTCGTATATCGGCGGCGCACTCACCGGTGGGCAAAAAGGCGTGGTGGATATTCCCCTGCTGTCCGGCATCGGCCTGCTCGGCGGTGCGATGCTGCGGGATTTCGCGATTGTGGCGACGGCGTTTGGCGTCAGTGTCGATGAGCTCAAACGGGCCGGACTCGTCGGTGTGCTGGCGCTGTTTGTCGGCGTTGGCACCTCGTTCGTCGCCGGGGTCGGCGTGGCGATGGCGTTCGGCTACACCGATGCGGTCAGCCTGACCACGATTGGCGCGGGCGCCGTGACGTATATCGTCGGCCCGGTGACCGGCGCGGCGATCGGTGCCAGTTCCGAGGTGATGGCGCTGTCGATCGCGGCGGGGCTGATCAAGGCGATTCTGGTGATGGTGATGACACCGTTCGTGGCACCGATGATCGGCCTGAACAACCCGCGCAGCGCGGTGATTTTCGGTGGTTTGATGGGCACCTCCAGCGGTGTTGCCGGAGGCTTGGCGGCCACCGATCCGAAGCTGGTGCCGTACGGTTGCCTGACGGCGGCGTTCTACACCGCGCTCGGGTGTCTGCTCGGGCCTTCGCTGTTGTTTCTGGCGATGCGCGGGTTGATGGGCTGACGCTTTCGCGAGCAGGCTCGCTCCCACAGTTCGAATGCATTTTCCTGTGGGAGCGAGCCTGCTCGCGAAGGGGGCGACTCGGTATCAAGCCTGGCGATTGGCATACATCCGACACTCCGCCAGCAATGCCAGCAGATTCGGATCACGCTCCTTGGCCTTGAGAAACACCACGCCAATGTGCTGCTGCAAGCGGTACTTCTCCTGCAACGGGATGAGCTTCACCCGGTTCTCGTACACCGCCGCAATCCGCCCCGGCAACAAGGCGTACCCCACCCCTGAGCTGACCATGCTCAGCAAAGTGAAGATGTCATTGACCTGCATCGCCACCTTCGGCTCGAATCCCGCTTGCTTGAATACCCGCACACCGTCCTGATGGGTGGCGAAGCCCTGGGTCAGGGTGATGAAGGTTTCATCACGCACTTCCGCCAGATCGACTTCACTGCGCTGAGCGAATTTTGAATCGGCCGGGGTGGCGAGGAAAATGTCGTCGGAGAACAGCGCAATCTGTTCGCAATCCGGATCGTTGATGCTGTCGTCCAGCGACACCAGAATCGCGTCGACTTCCATGTTTTTCAGCTTGTAGAGCAGGTCGATGTTCGAGCCGAGAATCAGGTCGATGTTGAGTTCGCTGCGGCGGATCTTCAGGCCCATGATCAGCTGCGGCACGGTCTTCACCGTCAGCGAATACAGCGAGCCGAGCTTGAAACGCTCGGCGGAAAATCCGGCGGCTTCGCGGGTCAGGCGCACGCTGTCGACGACGTCGTTGATCAGCTTCTGCGCACGTTCTTCCAGCACATAAGCGCTTTCCAGCGGCGTCAGGTTGCGCCCTTCGTGTTTGAACAGCGGGCAGCGCAGAGCATTTTCCAAAGAGTGAATGGCGCGGTGCACGCTGACGTTGCTGGTCTGCAATTCGGCGGCGGCGCGGGCGAGGTTGCCGGTGCGCATGAAGGCGAGGAACACCTCGAGTTTTTTCAGGGTCAATTCTTCGTCGATCAGCATGGCGCAGACTCTTTTTGGTATCGGCCGATTGTGCCCAATTCCCGCGTGCCGCGCAGGCGAGGTTGAACAGAAACATTGCGCTTTTACGCTCAAGGCCCGAGCCTTGCGCGTTGCGGTAACGAATGTGAGGTGAGCAATACATGTATCACGGGGAAAAACTCAACGCCTGGACCCATCTGGTCGGAGCCATCGCCGCGTTTATCGGCGGCGTGTGGATGCTGGTGATTGCCAGCCTCGACGGCAGTCCGTGGAAGATCGTCAGCGTAGCCATTTACGCCTTCACCTTGCTGGTGCTCTACAGCGCCTCGACCGTGTACCACAGCGTGCGCGGGCGCAAGAAAGCGATCATGAAGAAGGTCGATCATTTCTCGATCTACCTGTTGATCGCCGGCAGCTACACGCCGTTCTGCCTGGTGACGTTACGCGGGCCTTGGGGCTGGACGCTGTTCGGGATTGTCTGGGGGCTGGCGCTGATCGGCATCCTGCAAGAGATCAAACCGCGCTCCGAGGCACGGATTCTGTCGATCGTGATTTACGCGGTGATGGGCTGGATCGTGCTGGTCGCGGTCAAACCGCTGATCGCCGCGCTGGGCACAGCGGGGTTTGCCTGGCTGGCATCGGGCGGGGTTTTGTATACGGTGGGGATTATCTTTTTTGCCCTCGATCACCGCCTGCGGCATGCCCATGGCATCTGGCACCTGTTCGTGATTGCCGGGAGCTTGCTGCACTTTGTGGCGATTCTGTTTTACGTCCTGTAAATGCAATCCCTGTGGGAGCGAGCCTGCTCGCGAAGGCGTCAGGTCAGCCAACACCTTCGTTGAATGCAACACCGCTTTCGCGAGCAGGCTCGCTCCCACAATAAATCTTCAGTGAACTCTGGTTTTGTGAACACCCTAGATCCAATGTGGGAGCGAGCCTGCTCGCGAAGGGGCCTTAGAAGTCACCCCAAAGTTGCTGGGCTACCGCCAGCGCCACCACCGGCGCAGTCTCGGTGCGCAGCACCCGTGGGCCGAGGCGGGCGGCGTGGAAGCCATTGCCTTTGGCCTGCTCGACTTCGCCGTCCGTCAAGCCACCTTCCGGCCCGATCAGGAACGCCAGCGTCGCCGGTTTGGCATGACTCACCAACGGCTCTGCCACCGGATGCAGCACCAGTTTCAATTCGGCTTCAGTCTGCTTGAGCCAGTCCGCCAGCAACACTGGCGGATGAATCACCGGCACCCGTGAACGCCCGCACTGTTCGCAGGCACTGATCGCCACCTGGCGCCAGTGCAGCAAGCGCTTGTCGGCGCGTTCGTCCTTGAGCCGCACTTCGCAGCGTTCGCTGAAGATCGGGGTGATTTGCGTCACGCCCAGTTCAGTGGCTTTCTGAATTGCCCAGTCCATCCGCTCGCCTCGGGACAGGCCCTGGCCGAGGTGGATCTGTAGCGGCGATTCGATTTGCCCGGCGAATTGCTCGTCGATCTGCACGACGACGCGCTTCTTGCCGACGTCCACCAAGGACCCGCGAAACTCATGGCCGGAACCGTCGAACAACTGCACCGCATCGCCTTCGGCCATGCGCAACACGCGGCTGATGTAATGCGCCTGGGCTTCCGGCAGTTCGTGTTCGCCAGTGCTCAGCGGGGCGTCGATAAAGAAGCGGGACAGTCTCATTTCGGGTCTCTGGAAAGATATGAATCAGTTGGATCGGTGTCGACTTCATTCGCGAGCAGGCTCGCTCCCACACTTGAAATACATTCCCCTGTGGGAGCGAGCCTGCTCGCGAAAGCGGCAGTCCAGCCACCGCAAATCTCAAGCAAGGCGAATCAGCCCGGGTCGCGGAATCCCGGGTGAAAGTCTTTCGGCACCGCAACACTGACGCTGTCACGCGTCGCAATATCAATACCTTCACTGGCCACTTCGGCCAGGAAGTCGATCTGCTCCGGGGTGATCACATACGGCGGCAGGAAATACACTACGCTGCCCAGCGGCCGCAACAACGCACCACGTTCCAGTGCATGCTGGAAAACCTTCAAGCCACGACGCTCCTGCCAAGGGTAGGCCTCTTTCGTGGCTTTATCCTTGACCATCTCGATGGCCAGGACCATGCCGGTCTGGCGCACTTCGGAGACGTTCGGGTGATCGACCAGATGCGCCGTCGCCGAGGCCATGCGCTGAGCCAGCGCCTGGTTGTTCGCGATGACGTTGTCCTGCTCGAAGATGTCCAGGGTCGCCAGTGCCGCCGCACAAGCGAGCGGGTTGCCGGTGTAGCTGTGCGAGTGGAGGAAGGCGCGCAGGGTCGGGTAGTCGTCGTAGAAGGCGCTGTAGACCTCGTCGGTGGTCAGGCACGCCGCCAGCGGCAGGTAGCCGCCGGTCAGGGCTTTCGACAGGCAGAGGAAGTCCGGGCGGATGCCGGCTTGTTCGCAGGCGAACATCGTTCCGGTACGACCGAAACCAACGGCGATTTCGTCGTGGATCAGGTGCACGCCGTAACGGTCGCAGGCCTCGCGCAACAGCTTGAGGTACACCGGGTGATACATGCGCATGCCGCCGGCGCCTTGAATCAGCGGCTCGACGATCACTGCCGCAACGCTGTCATGATTTTCCGCCAGCGTCTGTTCCATGGCGGCGAACATGTTGCGCGAATGTTCTTCCCAGCTCATGCCTTGCGGGCGCAGATAGCAATCCGGGCTCGGCACTTTGATGGTGTCCATCAGCAGCGCTTTGTAGGTCTCGGTGAACAGCGGCACATCGCCGACCGCCATCGCCGCCATGGTTTCGCCGTGGTAGCTGTTGGTCAGGGTGACGAAGCGCTTTTTGTTTGGCTGGCCGCGATTGAGCCAGTAGTGAAAGCTCATCTTCAGCGCGACTTCGATGCAGGACGAACCGTTATCGGCGTAGAACACCCGGTTCAAGCCTTGCGGGGTCATTTTCACCAGACGCTCGGACAGCTCGATCACCGGCTGATGGCTGAAACCGGCAAGAATCACATGTTCGAGTTGATCGACCTGATCCTTGATGCGCTGGTTGATGCGCGGGTTGGCGTGGCCGAACACGTTGACCCACCAGGAACTGACTGCGTCGAGGTAGCGCTTGCCTTCGAAGTCTTCGAGCCAGACGCCTTCGCCGCGCTTGATCGGGATCAGCGGCAGCTGTTCGTGGTCTTTCATCTGGGTGCAGGGATGCCACAACACCGCAAGATCGCGTTGCATCCACTGGTTATTCAGGCCCATTTACAGTCTCCTCGAGGCGGCTCGCGTCAGGCGCGGGCGAACAATCGCGCAAGCCTATGCAATGCATCGCGCGGGAACAACCCATTGTGTCGATTGAGCTACTTTGTCTGAGCCGATAGACGTCGCTGGCGGCGTTTTGATGGCTAACGTATTCTTCGCGGTTCTTTGAGTCGTCTGGCTCGCAAAACTGCTTTTTCCCACATGTTTTTCCGGAGTTCGCTGAATGTCTGTCGGTTGGCTGCGCGCCTGTGCGCTGGTGATGTTGGGGCTGTTCAGCGTTACGGCGCTGGCCAAGGATAAAACCGCAATCGTGATTGGCGGTGGCCTGTCGGGTCTGACCGCCGCTTACGAACTGCAGAACAAAGGCTGGCAGGTCACCCTGCTGGAAGCCAAACCGAGCCTGGGCGGCCGCTCGGGCATGGCCACCAGCGAGTGGATCGGCAACGACAAGACTCAGCCGGTGCTGAACAAGTACGTGTCGACCTTCAAGCTCGGCACCACGCCGGCGCCGGAATTCGTCCGTACCCCGGGTTATCTGATCGACGGCGATTATTTTTCCGCCGCTGATCTGGCCACCAAGCAGCCAGCCACCGCCGATGCGCTCAAGCGCTACCAGAAAACCCTCGACGATCTGGCGCGCTCGATCGACGACCCGCAGAACCCGGCGGCGACCGCCACCCTGCACGCGCTGGATCAGATCACCGTATCGAGCTGGCTCGACAAGCAGAACCTGCCGGCCACCGCGCGCCAGCTGATCAACCAGGACATCCGCACCCACTACGACGAGCCTTCGCGTCTGTCGCTGCTGTATTTCGCTCAGCAGAACCGCGTCTATCGCGGCGTCTCCGACCGTGACCTGCGTGCTTCGCGTCTGGTCGGCGGCAGCCAGGTGCTGGCGCAGGCCTTCGTCAAACAGATCAAGACCATCAAGACCAGCTCGCCGGTCTCGGCCATCATCCAGGACAAGGACGGCGTGACCGTCAAAGTCGGCAGCGTCGGCTATCAGGCTGACTACGTGGTGCTGGCGGTGCCGTTGCGCGCACTGAACAAGATCTCGCTGACCCCGGCGCTGGATGCCCAGCATCTGGCGGCGATCAAGGGCACCAACTACGGCTGGCGCGACCAGATCATGCTGAAGTTCAAGACGCCAGTGTGGGAAAGCAAATCGCGCATGTCCGGCGAGATCTACAGCAACGCAGGTTTAGGCATGCTCTGGATCGAGCCGGCGCTGAAGGGCGGCGCCAATGTGGTGATCAACCTGTCCGGCGATAACGCCCGTGTGATGCAGGCGTTCGGCGACAAGCAGATGGTCGATCAGGTGCTGATCCGTCTGCATGCGTTTTATCCACAGGCCCGTGGCTCGTTCACCGGTTATGAAATCCGTCGCTACAGCACCGACCCGTCGATGGGCGGCGCCTACCTGGCTTACGGCCCGGGGCAGATCAGCAAGTTCTGGCGCCTGTGGGAACGTCCGCTGCAACGCGTAGCGTTCGCCGGCGAACACACCGACACCTTGTACCCGGGCACCCTGGAAGGCGCACTGCGCACCGGCCAGCGCGCGGCCAGCCAGGTTGAAGATCTGGCGGCAGGCAAGTCGTTCGAACCGGTCAAAGTGGTTCCGGCTGCAGCAGCGGCAGGCGCGGCGGGTGCGGTAGCGGCGAAGAAGGGCAACTTCTTCAGCAACCTGTTCGGCGGTTCGGATGACGAGAAGAAGCCTGAGCCTGTGAAAGCGCCAGAGCCAGCACCTGCTCCGGCCGCTCCAGCGCCTGCACCGACCCCGGCACCTGCGCCAGCGCCGGTGCAAGCACCGAAACCAGCGGCCCCGGTGAAAGCCGAGCCGGCGAAAAAAGCAGCGGCCAAGCCAGCGGCGAAGAAGCCTGCGGCCAAAACCGAAACGAAAAAGCCGGCGGCCAAACCGGCGGCGAAAAAAGCTGAACCGGCGAAGAAGCCAGCGGCCAAGCCTGCTGCAACGACCGAGACCAAGGCGCAGTAAGGCTTTGCGGTGAACGAAGAAGCGCGGCGTATATGCCGCGCTTTTTTTTGCCTGCAAAATCGCTATCGCGAGCAGGCTCATTCCCACCTTTGACCGAGTACTGTCAGTAGGAATGCGATTACCTGTGGGAGCGAGCCTGCTCGCGAAGGGGCCAACTCAGACACCCAAATTCCATTGCCTGGCGACAACAATCCGCCACTCTTTCGCCTTTAATCTTTTCTTAACTCGTCACTTCCAGACTCTTGATCGTATTTATCGATATTTCAAAGCAAAATTTTCCGCTTTAATTCGATAGATAACTCGCTAGTCTTGGTTCGCAGTTCTCACAGGATTTGGGCAATG
>Ga0308163_10003550_pt1 | contig 12996 bp, 14 predicted proteins | sample PhyTR1_FD_201037 | JGI IMG/M metagenome (GOLD analysis project Ga0308163, IMG submission 201037) | Phyllosphere microbial communities from UC Gill Tract Community Farm, Albany, California, United States - DLSLT.R1 | ecosystem: Host-associated > Plants > Phyllosphere > Unclassified | place: USA... | reverse complement strand
CCTCAGCTTCGCGTAGGAAGCCGATGATCTGCTCTTCGGAAAAGCGCTTCTTCACGTCCAATCTCCTTCTCATTGAGGATTGGACTCCAAACCGCTTCGCTACTCAATCTCGGGGGGACGTCGACGCGTTATACAACGAGATCAGAGGTAGTGGACATTATCGTAGAAGTTATCTCGGAGCTTGAGGTGAAGAGGAGCTTGAGCCAAGCGAAGGATGAAATCGAGCGGCGCTGGAGCACTTCCGAGGTTGAAGACGCTGGCCGAGCGATGATCAGTTCGAAGAATATTGCTCAGGCTTTTTTGAGATCTTCTAAGCGCACCTACATTGGCTCTGCCGGCATCATCGTCGGAACGCTACTCCTTTGCGCTGAGCAGTTTGTTAGAATTTCCTAGCTTCGTCAGCTTATCCACCCGGCGAAGCGTGCATAAATCGCTGCAATGCCAACCACGAAAATCCCAATGACGATTCGAGTTTCTGTCTTTAGCTCGTCAGCGTTTGGTCTCTCTGGTTTTTTGGGTCGCTTCTCATTGCTGTTCATGATGCCCTCCTGGGATTAGTCAAGTTAGCGCAGGCTGCTGCTTCGTCAAGGTGGGGCCACATCTGCGGTCCGCACGCCCATGCCTTATCCGTCTGGGCCGGAGTGTCTATCTAGGCTTGAGTTCTTCTTTGGTAGGGGTGATACCCTCGACTTCAAGCTGGCCGCTTCAGTTGCGGCTTCTTTCAACACGCCATTCTGTCACTGGAAAAAGCTGGCGAGATGAGCAAATCGTCCTCGATATCAAAAGTGGTCAGGAAGCAGGCCAGTAGCGGTAAGGTCGACTTCGTCCCGCCTGTTGTGTTGAACGAGACCAGTCAAAGCCTCCTTCAAGCAATCGGATGGTTCATCCCGCACAGTGATCGCACTGGGTTCTCGGTGAAGTTGGAGGGCTTCAAGGGCGGGAAAGGACGCCCCTTGGTTGAGGACAAGCTGAAATCGCTTACTCTCACCGAAGAAGCCACTCTCCAGCTTTTTAAGTACCTTCAGACCCATCTGCCTTTGGCCCAGCAGTCTGAGGCTGGGGAGTTCATTCTTATCAAGGTGGCGAACGGGGCAGTCGACCTTACCGGTCATGATCCGCAGTCACTGGTTGGTGCGCTGACCAAAGTCCTATCGCACTCTGAGCTGGTCGAGCACCTCGCCAGCACGGAGCTGACCCAAGAGCTGACAGTGGCGCTGCGAGGGTCCATTCGCCTCAATGAAATGCGATCCGCGGTCGCTGAACTGCGCTCCAGCCTGGGACGTAGAGAATCAGCTGAGCAGGTCTACCAGGCGTGGTGTGAGAAGCATTGTTGGGCTTTCGGGAACGCTTACGTCGTCCGGGATGAGGTGCGGTCGATTACGACGGGCGACAACATCGACCTAATGTTGCCTAACGTCATCGCAGGCTACAGGGACATCGTAGAACTGAAGCGGCCGGACATGGACGTGCTGCTTTACGACAAAGCGCACAAGAACTTCTATTTCTCCGCCGATGTGTCCAAGGCATTGGGGCAATGCCACCGATACTTAGACATGCTTCACGAGTTCGCTGCTAGAGGGCTTCTCGACCACAAGGAAGTAGTGGCCTATCACCCGCGGGCGACGATCGTCATTGGGCGCTCTCATGATTGGAGCGATGAACAGCAACGAGCGCTCCATGGGCTCAACCGGCGTATGCATGGGATCACCGTTATGACTTACGACCACCTCCTGGCACAAGGTGAGCGGTTGTTGGAAGTTATGTCCCCCGCGGCGGGCCAAGAGACTGGAGCGGTAGCTGCCACCGAACTCGACGACGACATTCCTTGGTAGGCCCCGACAGGGTGTGGTAAGCCTACTAATGTCGGCTCAGCCGGTTGCGCCGACCTTTGAAAGGGGGCATATGCCGCTCAAGACCGCATTGAGTCGCGCGACGCAACGGAAGATCGGTGAGAATGCTCGTCCAAGAGGGAGCGATACACAGGTCTACTTGGAGCTCTCGGTGGCATCGGTGAGCCTTGCTTTCGCCGTCCGATAAGCCTCATTGCTGGCGATCAACGCCGCGCATGCGTTCTGCCGATCTTCGCGTCGGCGAGGCTGGTCCTCTTTATATAGGGCTATCTCTCGATCGAGGTCTGCCAACTCTCGATCACGCTTGGCTTGGTAATCAGGGTCCGACATCCGCCTCTTTGCCTGGATGAGCAGCTCAGTAGTGCCGGCTTCTCCTGTGTTGACCAACTTGTCCCACTCCTCGTCGGCCTTCAGCTCGCCAATGCGTATCAGACGCTGTCGAACCTCGTTGGAGTCTCGGGTTTCCAGCTCGCGGGCTTGGTCGCATTGCTCGCGACTCCGGGTAACTTGTTCGCCAAGCCTTTCCACTTCTGTGCGAAGGCCGCGGCTGCTGTCGCAAGCCGTCAAGACCAACGCCATGAGTAGTGCAAGGATGGTGGGTGCGGTTGGGGTGCGCATGTTCTTCCTTGCGTTGGTCGCGTCTTCCGATGGAATGTGTGGTCGTGGCCTTGGAAGGCTGAGCCCAGCAAAGCTAAGGGCGGCTCCTACAGGCTCTGGGCCTATTCTAGGGGTCTGGTTGGCTGGACTCCAAGCCTGTCGTTGGAGCCGATTCCGTGGTCAACTGGGGCATTGGCCTCGGATTACGCTGCCTCTCAGCCAATCATGACCTGCTGCTTCGCCAGACGAACGCGGCCTCCCGAGCCTCCTCGGTCGGCGCACAGTTGGCCGGATTTCGTTCAACAACAGCACACCCTCAATAATCTTGTGGACGGGTGGGCCTCGATACATAACTGGTCAGATTGCGCGATATTCGCCGTGGATTGGCGTCCTCATGGCATCATTGGTCCCCCAGGGCGCGGGGCAGAAAGACCGAGGGTGGGGCAGTGGAGTTTCTAATATTCATTGGGGTGCTGTGGCTTCTGGGCGCGATCTTCGGCAAGAAGCCGCCTAAGCCTCGCCCGGTCGATCCAAAGGTGGCGGAGGAAGCTCGTGTCAACGCAGCCCAATCGCAGGCCGCCTTCGATGAGAAGTTCAAGCGATGGATCGAAGAAGCTCTGGCCTTTGCCGGTCAAGGGCGCTGGATCCCGAAGGGGACGGCGAGTCGGTTTCTGGCATCCCACCCAGCCCCCAAGCATCAAACCAAGACTTGGAAGCAGGCTGTTGGGGAGTCATCGCCGGAGGAAACCCTGCGGCTGCGCTATGGGAATTCGAATAGCGAACACATGGAGATCCAGAGGGTCGCGTGCGATAGCTTCTTCAAGACGGTGGAAAAGAACCCCCTCACCGAAGAACAGATCTTTGCTTGCATCTGCATGGACGATGCGGTGATGGTCGTCGCCGCGGCTGGGTCGGGCAAGACCTCCACGATGGTGGCCAAGACTGGCTATGCCTTGCACCAAGGTTTGGCCAAGCCCGAGCAGATATTGCTGCTGGCTTTTAATAAGGCTACCGCCGAGGAAGTGGGCGTTCGCATTGCAGAGCAGTTGAGGGGGGTGCCTCAGGTGGAGAGTGTCCGGTCCAGCACCTTCCACGCTTTTGGCATTGACGTTATCGCGAAGGCCACGGGCAAGAAGCCGTCCCTTGCCCCTTGGGTCGATCCCGGTAACCCCGGCGCTGATGTAAGGGAGGTGGGCGACATCATTCAAGTGCTGTGCGAACAGGACAAGGCATTCAAACGTGACTGGGACATGTTCCGGACCGTATACGCGCGGGATGTTGGCAAATGGGGCCAACCGGACGAGCCCGAGGCCTACGGCAACGGCGTGCGTGGCTTCCGTACGGCCCGTGGTGAGGTGGTCAAAAGCAAAGAGGAGCGTACGATCGCCGACTGGTTGTTCTACAACGGCGTGACCTACGAGTATGAGCGTGCTTACGAGCACGACACGGCCGATCACCAGTTCCGGCAGTATTTTCCAGACTTCTACTACCCAGAAATTCAGCTGTACCACGAGCATTTCGCCCTTAACGGGAAAGGGCATGCGCCCAAGCATTTCAAGGACTATCTGGCGGGGGTCGAGTGGAAACGGGAGCTCCACGCCAAGTTCGGGACGGCCCTGTTTGAGACCACATCGCATGGCCTGCTGATCGGCGAGGCCATCCCTACCTTGGCAAAGGCACTGCTGGCGCGCGGTGTGCGCCTGGTATTTGAGCCTGACAGGGAGGGGGGAGGACTGTCGCCTGTGCAGGCGCAGGACTTGGCCCGCTCGTTCCGGGTGTTCCAGCAGCACGTCAAGAACAACGGTCTTACCCGGCAAGATCTGCAAGCCGCACTGATAGCCCAGTCTCAGGACGGGTTTGGTGCACGCTTACGCATGTATTTGGCGCTCTACGAGCGGATCGCCGAGGAATGGGAGCGGCGCCTCCAGCGCGGCAACTTCATTGACTTCGAGGACATGCTGATCTTGGCCGCGGGGCACGTGGAGTCTGGTGCCTACAAGAGCCCGTTCGTTCTTATTCTGGCCGATGAGTTCCAAGACAGTTCACGGGCCCGCATTCGGCTGTTGAAGGCGTTGTCGAACCAATCTGATCCGCCAGCGCACCTCTGCGTGGTGGGCGACGACTGGCAGGGCATCAATCGCTTCGCTGGATCGGACATTACCGTGATGACCGAATTTGAGAAGACTTTCGCCCACGCCACGCGCTTGTCCCTGGGCACCACGTTCCGGTGCCCCCCGGAACTTTGCGATATCTCCAGCCGGTTCATCCAGGCCAATCCCGCGCAGATCAAGAAAAATGTCAAGACCACCAATCCGTTGACCAAGACCCCACTCCTTGCCTACGGGTTCGCGGAGCAGGCGAGCATCGTGGGTCATGTGGAGAAGCAATTGGCCCATATGCACCACCTGGCTGTAAGCGGGAAGCTGACGCCGCTCAAGGGGCGTCACATCACCGTCATGCTTCTGGGGCGCTACCGGGATGACAGGCCGGGTGCGTTGGACGTGTGGCAACGCCGCTTCGGCGACAAGCTGAGCATCGAGTATCGAACTGCCCACGGTTCCAAGGGATTGGAGTCAGAGTACGTCTTCATCCTGAACGTGGTGGAGGGCAACCGAGGGTTTCCGAGCCAGATCCAAGACGACCCTGCGCTGCAGTTAGCCATGCCGGCACCCGACCCCTTCCCTGTAGCGGAGGAGCGGCGCTTGTTCTATGTGGCCATGACCCGTGCCCGTAAGCAGGTTAGGCTGTATACGACCCTCAGCCAGCCTTCGCGCTTTCTGGTGGAGTTGGTGAAGCAAGGGCACCTCAAGATCGAACCCATCGATGGTGAGGCCTTGGAGCCGTGCCCACAGTGTGGGCGTGGGATCCTGCAGCTGCGGTCGGGACCTTACGGCGACTTTCACGGATGCAGTCGCTTCCCTGCTTGCACCTTCAAGCTCAAGGCGGACCAAGACGCGCCTTTGAAATTCCAGGTCAAACCTCGAACCCAGCGACTGCCGGCGAGCACACGGGCAGGTGCCCAATGCCCCGTATGCAAGCAAGGGGTGCTTCAGTCGCGGAACGGTCGCAACGGCTCCTTCTTGGGTTGCTCCCGGTTCCAAAGCGGTTGTAAGGCGACTCGGAGCCTATCGGACTGATGGGCTTGTGTAGCTTTAGACGACGAGCGCGCTGCCCTGTATTTGTGGCCCAGCTCCTAAGGCTTAACTAGCGGCGCATAGTGCCCGGATGGGTCCCCTGGGGGCTTGTAGGCTCTGAAAGCTAAAGAAACGACGCATTTAGCCGATAGAGCATCAAGTTATTCCAGCCAGAATGCGCGAGGACAGGATGTCGAGAAAGATCGTTGGTTTTAGTGTGGCGTTGATACCACTGTTGCTGGCCGGTTGCGGCGCGAGCAAGCCTCCGGCTTGCGGTGATGAAAGCACGCTGGATTTGATCAGAAGCATCATCCAGCGGGAGCTGGGCGCGGGCAGTTCCGCAGCCTCCCTGGACGCAAAGGCGCTGCGAGAGGTTCTGGCCATTTCCTTGGCGCACCCCACCAGCTTTGACGAGGCAATCAGCCGCTACAGCTGCGAGGCGGACCTCACCGCTCCGTTCAACAACCCCGGCCAGGACGTCTACAAACTTCGGCTCGAGTACACCTCTCAAGTCGTCGACGGGGACCACTTGGCGGAGGTGCGCGTGCTTCCTGGTGATCTCATCGGCATCGGAGCTGCGATCCGCTCCAACCTTCAAAGCAAGCAGAAAGCGCCTGAGCCCGCCGCGGCTCCGCTTGCAAGTGAGCCCGCACCCGCGGCGCAGGAGGACTTTGACGACCTGGCATCGGTAAAGTCAGATGATTACACGGACGTCGAGGAGGTCGAGCCGTCGTTGGGCGCCCCCAGCCCTAGCTTTGACTGCTCCAGGGCATCATCGTCAGTGGAGCAAATGATATGTGCCGATGGTGAGCTGGCCCGGCTAGATAGCGAAACGGCCGAGGCCTTCAAGGTGGCACGTTCCCATTCCGCCGATCCTAGCTCTATAAGCACGGACCAAGGACGCTGGAGAAGGGAGGTGCGCGACGCGTGCGGGGACAGTTCGTGCGTTAGTGACGCCTACCGTGCTCGCCTAGCTGAGCTCAACTGAATCTCTTCATTAGACTTGGGGAGGTCTAGGAGAGGCGGAGCCGATGATTGCTCAAGCGGGGCGGAGGGCCCCTCCGCCTCGTGGCTTGTCGCTACCGTTCTACAGATCGGATTCGACGGAAGAGTTCGGCCTGGTAAAGCGCATCTTCAAGGGCATCGTGTGTCCCTTCGAGCTTAGGGTGAAGCGCCTTGGCTATGTGGCTGGACTTGGTACCTGCCCACGTGCAATTCGTTGCCCCCATGTAGAGCGATTTAATGTCCAGCGCGGCAAATCCGAACGGGTTAGTGGACAGGTATCGGTGGAAATAGTAGTTGACAAAGGACCAGTCAAACGCGGCATTGAAGCCTACAAAGACTGGATCGGCTTCCGCGCCAGCCACTTCCAGTACCCAGTCACGGAACTTCCCCATTGCAGCTTCAGGCTCAAGGCCTGTCCGATCCAGCTCATCCAATGAAAGCCCGGCCACTTCCAACGCCTTAGGATCAGCCTTGCGAGTAGTGGGCTTGAGTTGGCACGAAAAGGTGCGTCCTGGCTGATATGCATCGCAAGCGCCAATGGAGAGCAGTGCATATTCTCCCGGAATGGGGCCGGCCGTTTCGACGTCAACGGAAATGAAAACTTCCAGGTTCTTTGTCATGGAATCAGCGGCTCGGTAGGGACAAGGGAGGGGCGATTCCTGATGGCGTTCCAGTGTTCAAGAAATGCCTTCCGACGTTCTACCGTGCTTCCCGTGGGCTTCCAGTGATGGCCGGACAGGGTGGTGATATCAAAGGGATGATCCGACCCCTCTTTTGCCATCAACATCGTGGGCAGCCCTCGGCCGAGCGCATAGCCGAGTTCGATAAAGCAGTTGGGACGTCCACCTGTGATGTCGGCCAGAACGACCCTACTGCGATGCAGTTTTGCAAAAATCTCCTCGTCGATGCGGGCGTGGTCGTATGACTGGCGGCCATCGACCACCGTCAGTCTGTAGCCCAGCTCGTTCTCCATCACAGGCTGGACGACGTTGTCGAAGAAGCTCTCGACGCTCTCGAAGTCCGGGTGACTCGGGTTAAGGAGCCGCACGACAAAAGCCCGTGGAGGTACCAGCGACTCGACCAGTCCGATCACATCCTTGACGCAATCGGCGACTGCCTTGCGCGACGTGACCTCGATTCGGTTCAGCCAGCCGTGCTCATTGGGGGCTCCCTCGACTAGGAAAAGGCGCTTGGCGTTATTGCTGGTGGACGCAAAATCGAAGATCTTCTGCGAGCCCGTTGTTGCAGATTCCAGCTTGAACGTCAGGGGAACAACTGGCTTTCCTGCGTCATGGTAAAGATTGGCCAAGAAGAGAACGCCTTCACCGCCACCCAACGTAATCAGGATGTCGCCATGGCGAGCCTGCGCCTCCATTCGCTTGGCATTCATGTTCCAATGCGCAGCAGACTCAATCTGCACCAAGTCCGACGAGCGCATCGTAGCCCATAGATCTTCGTACTGTTCCGGGATTTGATCCTCGTTCTTATGGTGCTTTACGGCAAAGACGAGAGGGCCGGTGGCACTCGCAGGCCGCGACGCCAAGTTGTTAAAGATCGTCTTTAGGACTAGCCAGTCAAAGCAAATGGGCAACCCATCTTCACGGGGCTTCTCGGCGTCGATCGGCACCACGAATGCTGCACCGCGGGCCATCAGCTCCTTGACCAAGAGCTCGACGCTCTGTCTCGCGCGCTCCACTTCCTGGGGGGCGGCCGTGCAGGAATCTTTGGAGATGCTCCCGGCAATGTGGATTCGCCGGCCAAGCAGGGAGGGGGGCGCCATTACCGGTCCTCCATGACTGGAGACGGCCGAAGTGAAGTTGCGGCGCTATGGATGTCTTCGAAGGACAGTGGGCGATCAGGAAAGGCGCGAGCCATGGCCGTCGGGTAAAGGCGCGTTCGGATATCCGAGTACGTCCAGCCAGGCTGTTCACCTTGCGCCCCAGTGGCGGCTACAAGCTGCTCGATGTGCTTCGTCGTGAGTGAGAGCCCTTCCAGATCCATCGTCAAAAGTTGGCGGCGCTCGCTGTCGGTGGGACGGGAAAACTCTTCAACCACTGCGGCCCGACGGCGCAGGGCCGCATCGAGTACAGAGAGTCGGTTCGTGCAAAGAATCACAACGACCCGTCCGCCGTAACGACGGAGATCATCGACGCCCTGAATCAGAGTGTTGACTGCCACCTTGTCTTCATGGTGGCTGTTCTCTTGGGAGCGCGATGCTGCGATTGAGTCACCTTCGTCAATGATCAGGTAGGCTCGGCGCGCCTTGCCCGCCGACTGACATACCTCTTGAAACGCTTGATTGAGGAGAGTGCCCATTTCACCGACCTTGCCGCCGCCGCGAACTCGATTACTGAGTCTGAAGAGAAGCGAGTCCTCGGTCCGCGATTCTTTCGCCAAGCGATTAACGACACACTCGGCGGTCGCCGTTTTGCCAGTCCCTACGTCACCATGGAAGATGACCAGGGGGTACTGCTCGGATACGAGGCCGCACAGGGCAATCTTGCTCTTGTGGTGCTTCTTGCTCCACGCATCGAGCTCGCTCAGGCTGAGAAGCAGCCGAAGCTGATCATGGATCCTGTCGTATCGATCATTGAATCCCAGCAGCGTCTTCTCGCGCAGGGCGAGCTTCGGGTCCGGGAGGACGATCTTTGCATCGAATACACTTTCCTGGCTCATCGGCTATAGTCCTCGCGCTGCATTCCATATGAGTTGCTTGAGTAGCTGCGATTCGAACTCAAGCTGAGGGACGAATGGCTGGTGTCTGCGGTTGAGGTAACCCAACCGACCTTCAGCTTGTCTCGCATCTTCTCTCTGGCCGCCTGGTCATAAGAGTCATTGTAGAAAAGCACGATACGCAGGTCGGGGTTGGCCACCTTCGGCCACATGAGCCCACCGGGGCGATTCATTTTGAGGCTTCCAGACTCTGCTTCGACAGTGAAGCGAGTCGCCATTTGCTCAATACCGCCGCTTAGCAGGGTCAGGTCAGCCATGCGCAAGTAGCCCTTGCTAGCCAAGAGCTCCATGTCGTGCGCCCAGTTGCGAGCCTTCGCTTCCGTAATGGCACCCGTGCTCGAGGCGATCATGACCAAGTCTGCTGTGACTCGACGCATCACTGCTTCGATGTCGGCGACAGAGTAGGTATTAGTAGAAGTGCTGGTCTGACTCACGCGTCGTCCTCCACCTTGAATCGAGGTCCAAAAATCTCCTTCCAAATCTCAGTGTCGTTCTCTGCGGAGGCGAAGTTTGCGGTTTCCCAGGCTTCGCTTGCCGCGTCGACAATTGCTTGGCGTTCGGCCTCGGAAATCCTGCTCGCGACGTTGTTGCTGCTGCACACCGGATCAAGGATGACTACGGGATGTTCGAAGGTGGGAACAACGGAGCCGTTCTCGGGAAAGGAGATCTTCTCCTTAAGCCCTGACTGTGCAATGTAGAGCAGGAAGTCCCTAAATCGCTTCTCAATCGTTCCATCCTTGCCATACTTCGCCAGGACGTGAGCCATGATCAGTTCGATGGCAAACGATTTGAGCGGTTTGATGTAAGCATGGTTGCGCCACTTCTTCGCCAGTCGCACCAAGGTTCGGAAGTCTTTGTCGACATCCTTCCGGTCCCTGACAAATTTTATTTGGCAGGGAGCGCAGGTTTGAATCTTTGTCCCGTCATGGATGTCGAACTGCCACCCAAAGCCGGGTTTCGACGAGTCCTCGATGACTGGAACAATGTCGACGCTCAGGCCCGAGCCAATGAACGTTACGGTGGCGGCCTTGCGCTGGATCTCAAAGTCTTCGACCGACTTGTTTGGATAGAGCTCTATAAGTGCTTTGTAGATCAGCTCGCTCAGGCTGCTCAGGGTTTCTTGGTCCACTGAACGGCCGGAGATGTAGAACACCACGTCTACGTCCACCGGATCTTCTGACGTCTTACGTAGGATGGTGTACTTGGCGAAGGAGCCAGCCTTCACGACTTTCGTGATCTTGATCTCCGTCTGGTCGTGCACCCGCTTGCTCAAGGCGCCGATCAGACGATCAACCTGCTGGTGGTACTCCGTGCGCTTGTCCGCGGGAAGGCGCAGCACGTTGCTGTCATAGTAGAGAAGCTGGGTGTTGGTAAGCGGCATGCGGCTACTACTCCATAGTTATATGAAGTCCGGCATCTCGGTCAGCGCAAAAAAGAGCGACTTCGTCCACCAGATCCATGGTTCACAAAGGTTTTTCTGTTGTTTGCATTTCGGGCACGGCGTAGACGAATCGGAGGCCGGATTGCACGTCACGGTCTCTTCACGTAGCATAACTATACGCATAGATACTATGCGCGTCTAGTATTTATCCGGTCCGGGTGATCCACATGAGCAACGTCCAAGAAACGCATCCTAAGCTTCCCGCGCTCGGCGCTGGGTCCGGGTCTCGCTGGGGCCAGGAGCGTCGGTTGGAGTTCATCGACTACAGACTTAGGTGGGGTGGGCAGCTGAATAGGAGCGACCTCACGGGGTTCTTCGGGATTTCTACGCCCCAAGCATCGCTCGACCTGGCCGAGTATCAGCGCCGTGCCCCAGGTAACCTAGAGTACGACTCCAGCGACAGGGTCTACCGGACGTCGGCGGCGTTTGACGCGGTTTTTCCTTCTAGCTCCCACGTCCGCTACCTCGAGGATCTGCTCAGGGTGGCTGTGAGCCCAGACCTTCCTTACGGAAGTTTTCTTGGTGGTCATCCGCCAGTCGCAGTCGTGCCGAGGCCTTGGCGGCGACTGGATGCGTCTGTTGTCATCTGTGTCGTTGAGGCAATTAGGCAGAATCGGGCGCTCAACGTGCGCTACCAGTCTCTTTCGAACCCTGTCCCATCCGAGCGTCTATTGACGCCTCACGCGCTCGCCAGTGATGGGTATCGGTGGCACATGCGTGCTTACTGCCACCAGAAAGGCGAGTTTCGGGACTTCTTGCTGTCTCGAATTCTAGAAGTATCGGGAAGAGAGGTAGATCGCAGCAGGGGAGAGGAGGACCTAGCGTGGTCGACCATGGTTCAGTTGGTTCTGGCCCCTCACCCTGGTCTGGAAGCGGCCCACCGCGCAGTGATCGAGCTCGACTATGGGATGACGGACGGAGAGTGCGTACTAACGTGTCGGCAATCGCTGCTCTTCTATGTTCTGCAGCAGTTGGGACTGGCAGAAGAGGAGTGTGCTCGTCCAGCGACCAGGCAGCAGATCGTTCTAAGGAATCGGGAGGAGGTCGAGCGGCTTCTGCCGCTGGGGGAGGTGAAGTGATGCGCGACGAGCTCGCGCAGTTGGGCTCTTAGTCTCTTTTTCTGCAAGGGTCTCGGGCAGTGGCCTCAGTACTCTTTGTCAAATGACAGATGGTTCTGGATAGTCAAGACTACGTTTTTGAGCTTTCTAAGCTCGGACTAATCACGTTTTAGGGGGATGGAATGAAGATCGGTCGTTGGCTCCTTTGTTCGGCAGTATTCGTTTGCATGGACGCTTGGGCGCAGGGGCCGACTGGCATCGGTTCGCTCCAATTAGGCTTGACGCCCGAGCAGGTCACGGCACTTCCTGAAAGTGGCGTTCATTTGGCCGCTCCTCTTGGGCCATACCAAAGCCCGGGTGGCAGGCCGGTGGAGTTGAAGCCCGGGGAAGAGCGGTTTGATACGAAGATTCAGACCCCTTGGAGCGACGGCCCTCTAAAAGCAACGTTGACGTTCAATGGCGGTACGCTGACTAGCATGTATGTAAACCTGGACGACAGCGAGGCGCTGGTCAAAACGGTGGCCGCACAAATTGAGGAAAAGTTTGGCGCGCCACAGGTCACAGACAGTCGGACCGTGGAGAGATGTCCCAGCTACGCCGGCGGAACGGAAGAAGTCCGGAGCGGCTCGCTCTACAACATCTGGAATCAGGACAAGGGCAATAAGGTGGTGCGCACGAACGTCGGCACTTATGTGCTGGACGGGTGTCTGGGGCGTCGATACAACGAACGCCGCAAGGTGCTGGCGAGCATCAGCGTCTTTACTGTGGAGGCCAGTAAGAACCCCTTCTGATTCGGCGACGATCGTGCGATCGAGCTACCGCCTCCATGAGTCATGGCCACTGCTGGGGATAGTTAAATGATCGATCCATTCGCGCTGCAAGAAGAGGCCTGGCCGGAGTCTGTCGCCTTTCTGCCGTACGTCGGAAAGCACTACATGGCTGGTCCTCGAGGACACCGTGTGCTTCTTTTGGGCGAGTCGCACTACCGCTGCGAAGGCTCGACTGATGACCCTGCGGTCACTCGTGGATTCACCCGCGGCACCTTTAATGACATCGACGTCCCCCCGGCTTGAGTAGTGGGCGGGTTTAGAGTCCGGTGCTGATGTTATCTTTCTTCGTCGCCAACTGCGCGGCGTACTGGGCGGGCGTTAGTCCGCCAAGCGCTCTTTTGGGCCTTT
>Ga0308163_10003549_pt1 | contig 13000 bp, 12 predicted proteins | sample PhyTR1_FD_201037 | JGI IMG/M metagenome (GOLD analysis project Ga0308163, IMG submission 201037) | Phyllosphere microbial communities from UC Gill Tract Community Farm, Albany, California, United States - DLSLT.R1 | ecosystem: Host-associated > Plants > Phyllosphere > Unclassified | place: USA... | reverse complement strand
CAAAGGGTTCCGCGACATCGACATCGCGTGAAGTTCCGCCAGCCGTCACGGTCACCCGGTACGCCTCGACCTCTTCGGCCAGCGGCGCATCGACCCCGTCGATCCAGCGCCACCCCGCCCGGCTCCGCCGCGTCCAGCGTACCGTGGCACTACCATCGGCTTCGCTCGCGAACCGCAGATGCACCGGCGAAGGCGGCACCACCGAAGCCCCGCGCATCACGCACCGCGTCTCGACCGGCGCATCATCGCCGACGCCGGACGCGATCACGCGAACCTCGCGCCCCAGCACCGACACCGGCAAGTCGAACGCCCGAGCCGCCCCCGCCTCGAGCAACACGAACCGATCCCCGACCATCTGCGCGCCAGCCGCCGCCTCAGTCCCCCGCCGCCCCCGCAGCAACTGGCTCAGCCGCCACCGCGCGCCGCCCAGTGGTTCCGCCCGACCGAACTGCACCAGCTCGTCGCCCAGCAGAGCCAGGTTCACGCCGCGATCCAGCGCCGCCGCATCCGCATCCCCGAGTTCCATGCCGGCATGCGCAAGGACCACCTCGAACGCCCCACGCAGATCGACCAGCGAAGCCGGCGCACCCGGCGCCACAACCGCAATCGTCCCAAGCACCCCAGGCGCAGCCGTCGCGCCGGCCGCCACCCAACTCACCCCATCGTCAACGCTGTAGAGCAAAGCCGCCTGCCGCCACGCCGCCCCCGTCCCCGCCGCAACCACCGTCATCCGCGGCGCACTCAGCGGAGCCTCCTCGAGCCCCGGAGCCTCGAACGCCCGCACGATCGTCACGCCGACGACCGCATCCACCGCCCCCGAAACCCGCCCGCTCGTCGCAGTCGCCGGCAGCGAAGCCGCCACCAGCGGCACCAGCCCCAACGTCGTCACCATCCCCTCGATGCTGACATCGGACACCCGCCAGACGCCACCCTCCCCCGGGATCGTCACGCAAGCCCCCGGCGCAATCGCCATCGCCCCGAACCCCGCCGCAACTGTCCGCCGCACCCGCCCAGCCTCAGCCCGCGCTAGCATCGCCTCCGCCACAGTCTTCGCCGCGCCCGCCTCCAGCACCGCCGGCACTTCGACGCGGTCGTCACGCATACCAGCCCCCGGCCGCCGCGCCCGCTGCACGCCCGCCTGGTAATCGCGCGCCGCATCATAATACCCGACGGTCACGGTCCGCGGCACGGTCTCGATCGCCGCCACAGCCCGAGCTCGCCGCACGCCCTTCCCCTCAGCCGCAAACCCCTCGTCCGCCACCACGACGGTAGCCCCCGCTGCATCCCGCATCACCAACCCCACCCCCGAAGGCGCAAACCAAGCCCCGCCAGACTGAGCCAGCATCTCCAGCACCGCCCGAACGCTCCCGCCGGACGCCGCGAACCCGCCCACCGCCAGCGCAGCCGTCCCCGAAACCTCCCCCGCCAGCGCCTTCGCGATCGTCGACACCAGCACCGCGCCCTCGTCCGCAATCACCTCGAACGTCAGCGAAGGGATCCGATTCCCGAAATCCGCCAGCTGCAACATCTCGAACACGGCATAAGCCGCCCCCCGATACGCCGGCGTCGCCGCGCCCTCCGCCGACGCGATCAACGGATCCACCGCTTGATCCTCACCCCCCAGATGCAACCGAAACCCGGTAGCCGTCTTGAAGTCCCCAGCGGCCCCCCGCAGCAGCTTCCCCTCAGCCCAGATCCGCCCCACGCCCAGAATAGCCCGAGCCGACAACAGCACCGCAAACGACGCCTCATAGGAGTAGGTGGACGTACTCGGCTGCCCCTTGCCCGAGCGAGACGAAGCCCGACTCTCGATCAGATCGGTCGCCCAGATCACCGTCCCCGCCACCCGCATCGTCCCGAACAGCTTCGGAATCTGCGCCCCATAAGACGACGTCTGCACCGCCAACTCGACCAGCCGCGGCCCCTCCCGCCGCTTCGGCCCGAACAGCGCGTGATCCACCGACTGTCCGATCAAGGCGCCGACCGCGCCCCCGATCGGCCCGCCCACCGCGCTCCCCACGGCCGTCAATACCAAGGTCGCCATGTCACACCCCCATCCGCCACACACCGATCAGAGGCCAGGGCGGCATCCCCGGCCGCTCCACCACGCGCCGCAACCCCGCGTCCGCATGCACGAACCCGCCCACCGTCCTGATCCCAAGATGAACCTGCCCCGGCCCCGCCGCCATCAGCAGCACGTCGCCCGGCGCCGGGTCGACAACCCGCACCAGCACCCGATCGAGCAAACCCCGATCGCCGCCCCGCAGTGAATACCCGCTCGGCACTTCGCCGAGATACCCCCCAGCCCGAAGCGCCAACGCGACCAGCCCGACACAATCGAGCCCGTCCGCCCCCCGCCCATGCAACCGAAACCGCGTCCCCACCGCGGCGAGGGCAGCCGCCGCAACCCGGCTCAAGCCCCAGGATACCGGGTGAGCAGATCGATCCCCGGCAGATACGGCTCCCCCCGAAAGTTCACCGCATTCCCGAACCGCCCCGCGCAGGTCGCCAAACTCTTGTCACACCCCTCGACGACCTCGACGAGAGCACCGTCATCGACCACGAACGCCGGCACCGCCCGAAGCGTAACCGCCGTCCCCACGCCTCGAGCGACCGCGCTTTCCAACCCGCAATTCGCGCCGCCGAACCAGCGCAGCAGTCCGCCCCCAACCCCCTCCGCGCTGGAGTCCAGCGTCACCACCGCGCCCTCACACGCGACCACCCGGGCAAACCGCCGCCGCCCCGCCATCGCCACCCGACAGCGCCGATCCCCCAAGTCCGCCCGACACTCCGGCGACGTCTCCTCCACCACCGCCCGATCCAGCGCCGCACTCGCCCCCCGCAACTCGGCGGTGAACCCGCCATCCCCCAGTTCGACCGCCCCGATCACGCCCTTACCCAGTTCGACGCGGGAAGCCGGATCGGTCCAGTCCACTGCAAACAGCACCACCCGAGCCCCATCCCAGCGCCCGCTCAACAAATCCCGCTCGCCGATCGCGGCCGAGGTCAAAGCCCCCGCCACATCCATCGTATCCGCCTCCAGCCCCTCACTTCGCTGGATCGCCGACGGCGTCATCCCCGGCGCAGCCCGGTGCACCAGCCCGTCCACCACCAGGTCCCGGTCATGCGCGGTCAAGCCCACCGCCACCCCATCCCGCCGCTCGATCCGCCAGCAAAGGGCGATCGTCGCCAGCTCAGCATCCAGAAACATGAGCGTCTCCTCAAAACCCCCTCTCCCTTCAGGGGAGAGGGAGGGGCCCGCGCGAAGCGTGGGAGGGTGAGGGCACGCTCACCAGTACACGTGCCCTCACCCTCCCGTCGCAAGCGCTCCTCCTTCCCTCTCCCCGACGGGGAGAGGGTTATTCCCGAACCTCGACCAGAGGCACGCTCGCCGCCACCCCAGCCAGAAACGTAGCCCGCGCCACGCTCAACCGATCCTCCGCAAACCGAACCGGCACATCGAACGCAAACCCCGCCGTCACCACCACTCCGAGAGCAGGCGCGACATCCAGCACCACCCACCCCCCAGCCTCCACGGAAAACGCCCAAGTCCCCACGCCCCCCAAAGCCACCGAAACACTCCCCGCAACCGGCCGCGTAATCCGCCGCTCCATCGCCCCATACGACTTCACCAAAGCAAACCGCCGCAGGACGCCATCGCCAACCCCCACCACCTCCCCGACAGCGTCGAAGTCGAAAGGATCGCGCAACCGAAACCCCCGCGCCGCCCCCATCCGCGCTCGAAAGAACGCGAGCAGCACCGCGATATCCGCCTCGCTCCGCAACCCCGGCCCGACATCATACGACGTCCGAGCCTCCGCCCAGGCCGCGTTCCGAGCCTCCCGCCCCCCCGCACTCGTCAAAATCGCAGTCGAAAACCCAGGCGCCACCTCGGCCTCGCCCCCCAGTTCCAACGGAAACAGCACGTCATCGAAAGCATCCACGACCTCATCTCCCTCAGAACGATCAAAATGCACGAACCCATCCCGCATCACCTGCGGCAGCGCCCAGAGGAACGTCTCCGCCACCCCCCGAGCCCGAGCCACCTCGGCCGCCGCCTCGATCAGCCCCCACTCCGCCGCCTGGTCAGGCTGCAACACGAACCCGGATAAGTAGTGCTGCCTCTCCACCGGATACCCCAGCCGCGCGAACGCCACCGCCACGCCCTCGGCCGACGACGCAGAATCCCCCGCCGTCACCCAGTCGTAATCCTCCAGCTGCAACACATCGAAGGCAGGACTAGCCCACCCCAAAGGCATGTTCGCCCGCTTCGCCTCCGGCGCCTTCGCCTCCAGCACGGTCGGCAGATACGTCAGCAAATGCGACACGCACCCCGGCGCGGCTCCTTTCGCTGCCGCCACCAGCGCCGCAGTAGACGCCGCCAGGCAAACCCCCGCCGCATCCAGTGTCGCGATCTGCGCAGGCGTCTTCGACCTCCGAATGCTCGCCATCTCGACCGGCGCAAACGCCGCCACCGCACTCGCGTCGTAGAAGCAAGGCCGCCCATCCGGCATCACCCACCACCACGGCTCGCCCACCTGAAACTTCGGCGCCAACCCCGCCGCAACCGCAATCCCCATCAAAGCCCGAGCCACGGCTTGCAGATACCCCATCGCCCCGCCATGCGCCGGCGACAGCAACGTCGACGGCGGCTCCCACCCCGTCAACGCCGGCGACCCATCGGCCGCCCGCTGCTTCCAGTCGTTCCAACAATGCGCATCGAACAGCTCGTAACTCAGCGACCAGATCACATCGAACCCAAGCGCCTTAGCCCGCCCCGCAAAGTCCCGATGCCAGGCCGCACAGGCAACGTTCAACACGCCCCCCACCGCCGAAACGTAGAGCCCGCCCCCAGCCCCCTCGAGCCGGAAATAATGGCTCATGCCCACATAATGCGTGATGCTCCCCCGATACCCGAGATGCAGCGCATTGCGCAGCAACCGCGCCGGCGTCAGGTTATAGCTATCGTCATACCCCCCAGCGATCCGAACCCCGTGCTCGGGCACGACGGCATCGCCGATCGCCAGCACCGACCCCGGCCCTTCGCAAACGAGATCAGTCCACTCGACCCACCCCTCGCGCGGCCCGGCCAGCGGAACATCGACCTCGGTATACTCCGGCGGCACCACCGACACGAACATCCGGTCGATATCCCCCGCCCACACCGGATCCGCGTCCTCGGGCAGTTCATACCCGCCAACCATCGCCGCGAAATCCAGCGAAACGACCGCATCCTCCGGCGTCCCGACCGCATAATTCCACAACCGCACATACCAGGACCGAGCGCGCCCCGCCGCATCCCGCCCCTCGATCGTCAAGGTCGGGCCATTGATGGCATCCAACGCCATCACCCCCGAAGACCGCCACCGAAACCGCAACCGACAGTCCCGAAAATCCCGCGAAGTCTCGTACTTGAGCAAAGGATGATCGAAGCGATCCACCGCCTCCCAGATCACCCCCGCCAGATCGTCAGCCTTATAAAACACCGCATCCACCCGCAGCGCGTCAGGACCGACAGTCACCACCGACGCCATCATCGGCCGCGGAAAATCCACCGTCCAGAACCGAGGATCGAACCGAGAAACAAGCCCCTCGACCTGCACAGTCCGCCCCGAGCAAAGCCAATGCGCCATAAGATCCTCCTCACTATCCCTCGCCCCTACGGGGAGAGGGAGGGGCCCGCGCGCCCTTGCGCGTGGGAGGGAGAGGGGCGTGAGGCACGGAACCCCCGCCCCAAAGCCCCTCACCCTCCCGTCGCAAGGGCTCCTCCTTCCCTCTCCCCGACGGGAGAGGGACAAGTTCACTCCACCGCCAAAGCCGCCTTGACCGCCCGAGCCACCTGCCGGCTCGACTGCGCCAAAACCCCCGGCGCACTCCCACCAGCAGCATTCACCGTAATCGCCACCCTCACCTCGCGCACACCGCCCCCCGGCGCACCAGCCTCGACCCGCCCGCTGGAAGTAGGCACGAAAACCTCCGCCCCCCGCTCGCCCACGACATAAGCCCGCCCCGGAGAAACCGGCCCGCCGGTAGCCCGCCCCGGCAACCCACCAACCAGCCCAGCCAGTGCCCCACTCAAACCCCCACCACTCAACACCGACTGCACCCCAGCCTTCAAAGCCGCCGAAGCAATCGCATCCAGCGCCGACAGAGCCACCCCCTTCAGCTCCTCGAACCCCAGCTTGCCCGACCGAACCGCCCGCAACAGCCCCGCCTCCAGCCGAAGCGCAGCCCGCTCCGCCCCAGCGCCGAGCACACCCTCCAACTCCCCCCGCATCGCCTCGACATCACGCGAGAACCCGGTCGTATCCGCCCGCACGCTCACCAGCGCCACATCAAGATCATCCATCAGGAAAAGCCCCCCTCAACCGAGCGATCGTCGGAGCATCGGGCGGCGCCGTAACGTCGCCCACCAAAGCCCCCACGACCCCCGCCAACTCCGCCGGCGTAGCCCGCCAGAAAACCTCCGGCGCCCACCCCAGCACCGCGCCAGCAAAGCCAGCCAACCGTCCGGCGCTGTCGGAAAACGTCACTTCCCCGCCAGGATCTGTCGCAACAGCCCCCGCAAGACCGGCGTCACCGCCGCCAGCCCAGCCTCGACGACAGCCTCCCCCAGCCGCTCCCGGGTCACCCCCTCAGGGCACTCGCGAAGGCAATGCCAGAACAGCCCCACCATCTCCCCGATCCCGAGCCGCCCCTCCGCCGCGCGCTCCACCAGCGCAAACAAAGGCCCCAACTCGCTTTCCGCTGCGACCAAAGCCGCAAAGCTAGGCCGCAAGACAAGGGTCTCCCCCCAACCCGAAGAGACCCCTCCCCCCGAACCGGATTCGCCAAATCACCCATGAGAATGTCCTTAAACACCCCCTCTCCCTTCAGGGGAGAGGGAGGGGCCCGCGCGAAGCGTGGGAGGGTGAGGGCACGATCACCAAAAAACGTGCCCTCACCCCTCCGTCGCAAGTGCTCCTCCTCCCCTCTCCCCTTCAGGGAGAGGGCAAGAAACTAACCCACAACAACAGCCCCAGAACTCTCCAGGCTAAGCGTATAAGACCGCTCCCCATTGAAATCCCCGGCATAGTCCAGCCGAGACACCAGGAACTTCCCCGTCATCGTGTCGCCCCCCTCGAACGCCAGCCGATAATCATCGAGCACGCCGGTGAGTGCGCTAGCCTTCACCCGCAACTCCGCCACCGACCCGGTAAAAACCCCGGCGCCCGACACGGAAACACTCCGAACCCCAGCCCCCGACAGCAACTGACGCCACCCGCCGGAGTCCTTCGTCGTGACAACGATAGCCTCCCCATTCACCGACATCTGCGTCGTCCGCAGCCCCGCCACCGTCGCATAAACGACAGGCGCCGCGCCGTTCCCCACCTTCAGCAGGAACGCACTACCCTTCTCCACCGCCATGTCAGCTCCTTCCTTGTTTCCCCGCGAAGGCGGGGGCCCAGCCTGGACTCCCGCCTTCGCGGGAGAACAATCTTGTTCAGTTCCCGAACCGCTCAGCTCTCGCGGTACATCCGCACCAGAAACTCACTCGTCCCCCGCCACCGATCCCCGACCCGCAGCACGCGAGACCGCACCAGCGCCAATCGAACCACCCGCCACCCCTCGCCCAGATCAGGCGGCAGCGCCTCCAACCCCTCCTCCGCAGCAGCCAGCAGAGCGCGCGCCCGAACCGGCCGCTCCCCCCCATCGAGCAGCGTCAGCAGGACGAGCCCCTCCCGCCCAACCCAGGTCTTCGTGCTCCAGTCCGACAACACCGGCTCATCGACGACCGCATAAGGCAGCCCACCCCGAACCGGCGGCGCATCGAACACGCTGACATCCAGCACCGCGTTCAGCCGAGCCACGATCGCCGCCTGCAAGACGACCCGCCCACTCACGAATGCACCGCCAACCCAAGCCGCATCCGCCGATAAGGCCGCCACAAAGCCGCCACCGCCGCCGGCGGCGCGACATCGCTCTCGCGGTGATCGAACAGATGCGCGACCAGCATCGCCACCCCCTGCGCGATCGGGGCGGGCACCGCCTCGAAACTCAAGGCCAGCCCCGCCGAATACGCCACGGCCACCCGCCCAGCAGACCCGGGAGCCAGGACACGAACCCAACCAACCCCATCCGCATCGATATCGACCGCATAAGCCCCGACCGCCAACACGAACGGAGCCCCCTCCACAGGCAGGCCAGTAACCCCGGAAATCACGGTAACCGGCGCAACCATCAGCCGCCGCCACCCCGCCGCACTGGTCACCACATCCTCGAACGGCCGCCCGATCACCGCCGCCCCCAAAAAAGCCTCCCCCAGCAACAACGCCGTCGACGCCAACCGCGAGAGCACCAAATCCTCCCCCGTCTCCACCCGCAACAAAGCCCTCGCCGCAACGACCACCTCAGCGATCACCCCGGCAGAAATCGCCGACCCCGTCATAACGATGTCTCCAAAACTTCCCTCGCCCCTCCGGGGAGAGGGAGGGGCCCGCGCGCCCTTGCACGTGGGAGGGAGAGGGGAGTTGGCGGACACCAACGCCCCCGCACCCACCCGCCGAAACTCAAGCCACCGAGAACTTCATCAGCTTGATAGCCTCGGAATTCGTCACGCACCCACCGACCCGCTTGGTCGCGTAGAAATTCACGAACGGCTTGTTCGAATACGGATCGCGCAGGACCCCCGTCTCGGTCCGCTCGGCGATAATATACCCCGCCCGGAAATTCCCGAACGCGATCGCCAGCGCATTCGCCGCGATATCCGGCATGTCCTCGGCCTCCACCACCGGATACCCCAGCAGCGTAGCCGGCACCCCAGCCGCCAGCGAAGGCGCCCAGACGAAAGCCCCATCCGTAGTCTTGAACTTCCGGATCCGCGCCAACGTCGCCGCATTCATGACAAAGCTGGCCCCCTGCCGATAAGGCCCCCGCAAAGACTGAACCAGATCGATCAACCGCTCCTGCGGGTTCGCCGAAAAGTCGCCCGCCGTACCGCTCGCCAGATACTGCAAGGTCCCGAAAGCCCGCACGCCATCCGCGGTCGCCGCAGTAACCGACGTCAGAAACCCCTTCGGCCGCGACACGCCCGACCCGGACACGAAAGCCGCCCCCTCGGCCTTAGCAAACTCCATCGCGATCTCGCCCGCCAGCCACTCCTCGACATCGAAAGCCGCGTCATCGAGCATCGCCTGGCTGGCCGAAGGATTGGCATACAGCTCCCCCGTAGGCGGCGCGATCTCGACGAACACCGGCGAAGCGGTCTCGGGCCGAGCCGCATTCTCCGCCGCCCAACCGGAAGGCGTACCCCCGGTCGTAACCAGCTTGCGATACCCAGCCGACCCAACCTTCACGACATTGGCAATTGCCCGGATCGGCGAAATCCCCTTCAGCAAAGTATCGATCTGAGCATCGATCTCCCGCGGCACCGCAAACCCGCCGGCATCCCCCGTGACCCCGGTAAAAGCCTTCATCTCCAGCGTAGCGCCAGTCCGAACGAACCCCGCAAACGCCGCATTCTGCGCCAAGGGGGAAGCCCCCGCCAAAACCGGCCGGTCAACAACACTCATGTCCATCTCCTCGCATGAAACGAAAAAAGGCGCCCCGCAGGACGCCCAGTGAAACTTCAAAATTCCCTCGCCCCCCCGGGGAGAGGGAGGGGCCCGCACGCGCTTGCGTGTGGGAGGGTGAGGGGAGTGAGGCTCGGGACGCCCGCGCCAATCCCCGTTCTCCTGCGAACGCAGGAGCCCAGGGTCACACGCGTCTCACCCCTCGACCCTGGATTCCTGCGTCCGCAGGAAAACGATCACGCCACGATGTCCACCACCTCAACCCGCGCCAAAGCCTGCATCGGCACCGCCACCAGACTAACCTCCACCAGTTCGACCGACAGCAACTCCCGCCGAACCCCTTGCCGCACGGACGTCGCTCGATACCCAACCGACAACCCAGCCACCGCACCACCCCGCACCAGCCGAGCCAGCTCAGGGTCGGCAACCACCCCCTCGACCCGCAACCCCCGCGCATCCTCCGCAACGACGGACAAAGACCCAACCGCCAGCCCCCGATGCTGCCACAACAAAGGCACCACCCCAGCCCCGGCAAAAGCCCCCCGCCGCATCACATCCCCCGCCCGATCAACAACATCGAACACCGCCGCATACCCAGCGAACGCCACTTCGCCCCCTCCCCGTTCGTCCCGAGTAGCTGTCGAGCCTGTCGAGACGGCGTATCGAGGGATCACTTCAACCACGCAGCAAACCCCAGCTTAACCGCCAGCCCAGCCAGCATCAGCGCCATCGCCAGCCGAGCGATCCACCCCACCACAGCCTTCCACACCGACCGCTTCGCATCCCGCCAGGCCGCCAGCTGCTCGCGCAATTCCGCCACATCCTCCCGAGCCCGCTCGTCGCTCAACGCCACCCGCGCCAAAGCCCGAGCCGCCCCCAATTCCCCCGCCTCCTCCACGATCGCCCGCAGCGTCACCAGGTCGACACCCCGCTCAGCCCCCTGCCGCATCAACTGCGCCAAAACCGCCCCATCCATCACGCCACCTCCTGAATCTCGAGCAACGCCCGCTTCTCCACATCACTGAGAAACGAAGCCGCTGAAACCATCCCCCAAAGCCGCTCGCGATCCTCCGCCAGCGCCGGCACCCGGTCGAGATCGACCGAGATCGCCGCCCCCTCGAACCACCCGGCCAGCCCCTGCGCGATCCCGCCCAGCACCGCGGTCGCCAGCGGCAGGATCGCCAGCCGCCACAGCGCCCGGTTCGCCTCCCGGTAATTCGCATACGAATTATCCCCCGGCAGCCCGAGCAGCATCGGCGGCACCCCGAACGCCAGCGCGATCTCCCGCGCCGCCGCCGCCTTCGTGCCCACGAAATCCATATCCGCCGGCGACAAGCTCAACGCCTGCCACCGCAAGCCCCCTTCAAGAAGCATCGGCCGCCCCGCATTCCCCACCCCCGAGAACGACGCCTCCAGCTCGCCCCGCAACCGCTCGAACTGCTCGGTCGACAGCGTCGCGCCGTCCTTGGGATCGTACATCAACGCCCCCGAAGGCCGCGCCGCATTGTCGAGCAAGGCCTTGTTCCACCGCGCCGCCGCATTGTGGATCGCCACCGCCCCCGAAGCCGCCCCCAGGCACCCCAGCCCATAATGGTCATCCACCGGATTGAAGCTCTTCAGGTGGATCACCTCGGGCCGCACCGGATCCGCGTGCAACCGCGAAACCCGCTCCCCCACCCGGTACCGATAAGCAGCCGGCCACCCACTGGCATCCGGCTCCACCGTCACCCGCTCGGGTCGCAGCGCATAAAGCTCGGCCGCGCCCCCATCGACGTCGCGCAGCACCTGCACATACGCATTGCCGTGCAGCATCAGATGCGCCGCCACCGTCTCGATCAGCGTCTGCCCCCCCGACCGCACCGTCGCCAGCGCCAGCAAAGCGGGATCCGACGCGACGATCGGCGCGCTCCCCAGCCCCTCCACCACCAGCTTCACCGCCCGCTGCGCGATCGGATTGTCCAGATACGCCTCGCGCACCTGGGCCTCGTAACTCCGCGGCCACTCGCCAAACGCGGAGCCCCCGACCGCCCCCGCCGAAGACCGAGACAACACCGGCCGCGACTCATCGCGCCCGGATTTCCACCCGAACAATTTCATGCCGATCTCCTCCTAATTCCCTCGCCCCTACGGGGAGAGGGAGGGGCCCGCGCGCGCTTGCGCGTGGGAGGGAGAGGGGCGTGAGGCTAAGAACCGAAATCCCAACCACCCCTCACCCTCCCGTCGCAAGCGCTCCTCCTTCCCTCTCCCCGACAGGGAAGAGGGCCAAACCTAAAGCACCCGCACCGAAACCCGCGCTCTTGGCCCCAGCATCACCTCGGTCATCGCCCAAACCAGCGCATCAGCCCGATCCGGCGACCGCCCCGGCCCCTCATACCCGCCGCCAGCAATCAGCCCGCAAAGCTCATCCTCCAGGTCCGGAAACGCCCCCACATGCCAAGCCCGCCCGGACTCATACAAAGCCGCCACCGGCTCAGCCCGCGCCACCTTCCCCAGCGACGCATGCACCAGCTTCACCGGCATCGCCCGGTCAGCGCCAGAGAGAACGCTCCCCACCATAGTCCCCCCCTGGTTGGCCTCCGCAATCACCCGGTCCGCCCCATGCCGCGCCGCGCACTCCGCCACCGCCCGAGCCCACCCCTCAGGACTGGCCCCGGAAACGCTCGCGTCCTCCAGCACATACGCAAACCCGTTATCCCCCAGCGCCACCACCACGATCCCGCAAGCATCCCCAGGCCCCCCGGACACACTCCCGGCGGGAGGGTCCACCCCAACGACAACCCGCACGACGGCCGGCGCAAAAGCCACCCGCCGAGACTCCACCAGCTCCCGCGTCCACAACGCGCCGACAACATCCTCGATCAGCTCGCCATCCAGCTCCTGCCGCCCCAACCGCGTCCCCGCATACGTCGCGGTCACCGCCTCCACGAAACTCACCGGCAGATGCGGGTTGTCGCGCGTCCGCCCGCGCGTTTCGACCAGTCCCGGCAACGCCATCACCCGCCGCATCAGCGCGACCGGCCGCGGCGTCGTCGTCACCAGCACGCGCGGCACCGTACCCAGCCGCAAGCCCATCATCAGATTGTCCCAGGTCGCATCGCCGTAACGCCACTTCGCCAGTTCGTCGCACCACGCCCAGCCATGCTCGGGCCCACGCAACGCTTCCGGCGCCTCCGCCGAATACGCATAGGCCTTCGCGCCATTGCCGAAATGCACTTCGCCAACCGCACTGCGCCACGTCAGCGCCACGTTGTCGTGCGCCACCGCGATCAGTCCGCTCTCGCCCTGCACCATCACGCGCCGCACATCGTCGATCGTCGCGCCAACCAGCGCGATCCGCGCGGTCGGATCGTCGCGCGCGATCTGGCTCACCCACTCCGCGCCCGCCCGCGTCTTGCCAAATCCGCGCCCCGCCCGGATCAGCCAGATCCGCCAGTCGCCCTCGGGTGGAT
>Ga0308163_10003545_pt1 | contig 13016 bp, 10 predicted proteins | sample PhyTR1_FD_201037 | JGI IMG/M metagenome (GOLD analysis project Ga0308163, IMG submission 201037) | Phyllosphere microbial communities from UC Gill Tract Community Farm, Albany, California, United States - DLSLT.R1 | ecosystem: Host-associated > Plants > Phyllosphere > Unclassified | place: USA... | reverse complement strand
CCGGTTGTTTTGCCGTGCCACACACCCGTCCGCAAGGACGCATACTCCCCATCCTGCTCAATCCCGCCCTACCTTTTTTTGAGCGAAAGAGCTGCGGCATTGCTCTTTCGTGGACAAGGTCGAGGTAGGACCTCGCTGCCGAGCCGTTGTTGACGATTACCGCACTGGAGAGTGTTGTGACATGACAACAATGACAAAAGTATCGACTTTGAGAGTACGACGGGTGTCGTAGCTGAATCGATGTGTTCGCTGTACCGGGTTATTCAGGTGTTGACGTATGGGTTCTATTCACGAGCAGGCCATGAACTATGTTTATCAACAAGTGCTGCAACGCTTGTTGAGTTATTTCAATCGCGCAGAGCGCACTGCACTGCAACTACTGATTCAACGCTTGATCGTCGCCGCTGGCGGTATCGAGAACATCGGAACGTATAAAGTCATGGTGGCGTTCAGTGGCGGGAAAGACAGCGCCTACACTGTGGCGCTGATGCGTGCTGCGCAGTTGAGCATCGCCGGACGGGCCCCCGCGACGTTCAATCTGCGGGTCGCCAATATGCGTCACGCGGGCATGACCTCGGCGGTCATGGCCAACATCCATCGCTGCTACTCCGCGCTGTTTCTGCATGACGATCCACGGGTCGAGTTGCTCGTGGTCGATCATCAGTACGTCCAGATGTTTGAGCCCGATCTCCCATTTTCCAGTGCGGGGCGCGAGCAGAACCGCTCTGACATGCTGCTCGGTGGGCACCTGACCGCAGGTGATGCGAGGACGACGTTTTGCAACAGTTGTTATCTGGGAATGGCCGAGTTCCTTGGCCGTGCCGCCTGCTGGGGCGACGGCGTGGATGCTGTCCTCAGTGGCGACTCGCTCAAGGAGCAGAAGCAGTACGCGACCTGGATCATGCGCCTGGCACGGCATGAAGGGCAGGCGGTCGAGAACTGGCACACGCTGGGGTTCATGACTGCGTTGAACACCATCGACAGTGTGGGGCGCGCGTACTACCGCGAACTGTACGGCGAAGACACGCAACCCGCCGGGTTCATGCTGCGACCGCTCGGGTATCCGAACAAGCCCGTTGCGCCTGCGTTTCTTACGGTGGCCGACCTGATCGGGTTTCGGCTTGAGGATCACTGGGCGTTGCTCACGGATTTCCTGGGGTTTCGTTTCGATGATCTGGCCTTCAGTTTCAGTGAGTCGGATTGCGCCAACCCTTTGCTAATGGCCCACATGCGAGGCCTCAAGGCGCAATTTGTGCATCGTCGCGCGTACGCCGATGGCATTTTCGAGTACCTCGAACTGGCAGCCGAGATGATGCGTCGAAAGCGCATGCCCAGGCGCCTGATCGACCAGGCGCTGGCGGCTTACGACCATCCCGAGAAGCTTGAAGAGCGCCGTGCGCTGGCGGCGGGCTATGCGCAGGAGGCGTTTGGCCTGAGCGAGGCGCAATTGGTGTGTCTGTTGTTCGCACCCTTCGTCGACGCGGGAGCCCGATTGGAAGCGTTCCTCCGGGTCTGTCATCCCGGGATGCTGGTGGCGCTCGCGGACCTGCACCGGGCGCTGTCGGGGCATTCGGCGCCGGAACAGGTCGTTCAGTGGCTGGTGGATGTCAGCGGATTGAGTCTCAAAGGATTGCAGAACCTGTACGAGAAGCGCCGAGTGGATTTCAGCGACGACAGCTCGTTCATCGCGCGGGTCCGAGCCAGCGACCCGGACAAGGGCCACGTGATGACGGTCGATCTGCACACCGGCGAAGCGGTCTCGAAGCTGATCTCGGGGCGTTGACCACGTCTTTTCACACGCCGGGTGCGCAAGCCTGTCTTCAACCGCTGCCCGGTGCATCTTTGTCATTGACCCTGCGCTTTGCGCATGGATGGGGTGTGTCCAATGAATAATAACAAGACCGATTTTGCCTATCAGATGGTGTACCGCTACCTGTCGAGGCTGACCAATGAGCTCCCCGAAGGGCCGGCGGTCAAGCTACCGTCGTTGCGTCTGCTGGCACGCCGGCTGCGCGTGTCGATTTCCACGGTACAGAATGCCTACTCATTATTGGAAAAAGAGGGCCGTATTTGTTCGGTGCCCAAATCCGGCTATTACGCTTTGCCCCAGCCGTGCAACGACATCCTTTGCGAAGGTGAAGACGTGCTCGAACGCTATCAGGCAAGCGCGCGCCGTTCGGACATGTTTGTTTTCTGCGCCGATGAGCCGACGCTGCTTCAGTCTCTGGACGGCGCCCTGCTAAACCTCGAACGCGATCTCATCCGCCATTACCCTTGTCAGCCCGATCCGCGCTTTCAGCCGTTCGGCGACATCGAACTGCGGACGGCACTGGCGGCGTCCTACACCTCGTCCACCGAACGCTGCTGGCACCCGGACAACGTGTTTATCGGCCCGGACAAGACCGGTGTGTTGAAGACCGTTCTGAAAGCCCTTCAGCTTCGTGATAGCGCGGTACTGGTAGAGTCTCCGTGCAGCTGGAACGTGCTGCGTACGCTGCAATCCTTTGGCATTCGGGTGATTGAGTGGTGCGCGAATTCCGAGGGCATCGTCGACACCGATGAGCTGAGCGGCCTGTTGCGCCATGGCGAGATCAAAATGGCGATCCTGTCGTCGCGCATGGACCCTGTTCGCGGGCGCGTCATGGCACTGGAGCAGCGTCAGCGACTGGCGCAGGTGCTGAACCGGCATGGTCTGTGGGTGCTGGAAAACGATACCCAGGGCGGGCTGTGTTTTGACCAGCAGGTCGAGCCGCTGCACAACTTTATCGACCCTGAGCGGCTGATGATCCTGGGGGCGTTCGACAAGACGATAGGTCTTGAGGCGCCTTTCGGTTACCTGCTGAGCCGCCATTCGCGATCCCTCTGGCATCAGCAGATGCTGCTGCGCTCATTTCGCCTGCCACCGATCAGACAGAAAGCCATCGCACGCCTGTACAGCTGCGGCCAGTTGGACCGTCATCTGCAGGGCTTGCGCATCAGCCTTCGTGAGAGGACCACCCAATTAGGCATGATGATCGAACATTACCTGGGTGACGACGTGCGTTTCGAGCGCCCCGGTGGCGGTGCGACGCTCTGGCTGGACAGCGAGCACCGCGTCGACATGACGCGGGTATTCGAGCGTTTGCTGGATCAACGTATCGTTATAGCGCCCGGCGAGCTGTTTAGCGTGCGCGGTCTGCATCAGCAAAGCCTGTGTCTGAGCGGTGCGGCAGACTGGAGCCAGAACATCGAATCGATGCTGGTGATCATCAGGAATGCACTGCTGCAGGAACGGCTGGTGTAGCGCTCCGCCGATCCGTTTTGTTTGCCAGAGACGGCATACAGCTGCTATCTGTATGCCTGTCCAGTACTCAACCTTCGGCCAGCTTTACTTCGTGACCTCTATTCTCCCGTTCGATCCCGGTTCCGGCCCTCAGGCGAGTGAACTGTCTGCTGCGCCGCCAAACCCTGTTATCGAGCCGCAAGCCGGGTACACGATTGCCGTGCGGGCGCTGTGCGAATTCACTGCCAAGGCCGGGGATCTCGATCTGCGCTTCACGCCATCGCCCACCGCGCTCGAAGGCATCGCAGGGCATCGCACGGTCGCCGCGCGCCGCAGTCCGCAGTACCAGCCCGAAGTGGCCGTCAGTGGTGTCTACCGTGAATTGACGGTCCGGGGCAGGGCAGACGGCTATGACGCCGCGCTCAATCAGCTGGAAGAGATCAAGACCTATCGTGGCGACCTTGAGGCAATGCCCGACAATCACCGTCAGCTGCATTGGGCGCAGGCCAAGGTATACGGCTGGCTGATCTGCCAGCAATTACAGTTGCCTGAGGTCAATGTTGCGCTGGTGTATTTCAATATCGTCAGCGAGCAGGAAACGGTGATTCTCGAGCGGTATTCAGCGGCGCAACTCAAGGGGTTTTACGAGACGCAGTGCGAGATATTCCTGCAGTGGGCGCGGCAGGAAATGGCCCACGTTCAGGGGCGCAATCAGGCGCTGACCGAGCTCAGGTTTCCACACCTCGACTTTCGCAGCGGGCAGCGGGTATTGGCCGAGTCGGTCTATAAGGCTGTCAGCACCGGGCGCTGTCTCATGGCGCAGGCACCGACCGGCATCGGCAAGACCATCGGCACGGTGTTTCCTATGCTCAAGGCCGCGCCCACCCAGAAGCTGGACAAGGTGTTTTTCCTCACGGCGAAAACCCCAGGCCGCAAGTTGGCACTCGACGCCTTGAGCGTGATCGGTCGCAGCGCGCCGCAGCTGAGGTTGCGCGTGCTGGAAATGGTCGCGCGGGACAAGGCCTGCGAGTATCCGAACAACGCCTGCAACGGTGACGCCTGCCCGCTGGCCAAAGGGTTTTACGATCGGCTACCGGCCGCACGCAGCGAGGCGTTGATCTCGCCCTGGCTGGATCAGGCAGGTCTTCGTGACGTCGCCTTGCGGCATCAGGTCTGTCCGTATTACCTGAGCCAGGAGCTGGCGCGATGGGCCGACGTGGTCATCGCCGATTACAACTATTACTTCGACCTCAATGCCTTGCTGTTCGGGCTATGCCAGTTCAACCAGTGGCGCGTTGCGGTGCTGGTGGACGAGGCCCACAACATGGTCGAGCGCGCCCGTCAGATGTACAGCGCCGGTCTCGATCAGCACGCGATGAACCTGGTGCGACAGGTGGCGCCGGAGCCATTGAAGAAATCCCTGCAACGGGTCAATCGCGAATGGAACGCGCTGCACAAGGATCAGGTCGCCCCGTACCAGGCGTACCCCGGCACGCCCGAGAGGTTTCTCGCCAGCCTCGCGCTGTGCGTCGCGGCGTTCGGCGATTACTTTAATGACCATCCGCAGGCGGCGAATGGCGAGCTGCAACGTTTTTATTTCGACGCCATTCAGTTCGGGCGCATTGCCGAGCTGTTCGACGCGCATTACCTGTTCGATATCAGTAAGCGTGGATCCGGCAAAAAAGCCCTGTCGCGGTTGACCCTGCGCAACGTAGTGCCAGCGGGATACCTGCGCCCGCGCCTGACCGCCGCACGCAGCACGGTGATGTTTTCTGCCACCCTCAACCCTCGTCACTACTACCGTGACTTGCTGGGTTTGCCGGATAACACGGTGTGGGTTGACGTCGAGTCGCCGTTCCAGCGCTCGCAGCTGGACGTGCACATCGTCAGTCGGATTTCCACGCGTTATGCCCATCGCCAGGCCTCGCTTGGGCCGATTGTCGCGTTGATGGCCGAGCAGTTTCAGGCGCGGCCGGGCAATTACCTGGCGTTTTTCAGCAGTTTCGATTACCTGCAGCAAGTGGCCGACTTGATGGCGGCAACCCATCCGCACGTCCCGATGTGGCTGCAGTCACGCGGGATGGCCGAGGCCGATCGGCAAGCCTTTCTTGATCGATTCATGCAGGACAGCCAAGGCATCGGTTTTGCGGTCCTGGGTGGTGCCTTCGGCGAAGGGATCGACCTTCCCGGCGCACGCTTGATCGGCGCGTTCATCGCGACGCTGGGGCTGGCGCAGATCAACCCCGTCAACGAGCAACTTAAACATCGGATGAGCCTGTTGTTCGGCGCAGGTTACGACTACACCTATCTTTACCCCGGCATGCAGAAAGTGGTGCAGGCAGCAGGGCGGGTGATTCGCGGGCAGGACGATCGCGGGGTGGTGATGCTGATCGACGACCGTTTTGCCGAGCGCAAGATTCAGCAATTGTTGCCCGCCTGGTGGCAGCTTTGAAAGCGCTCTGCTAATTGTCTCAAGCGTTTACGGATCAATAGCCGAGCAGGGCGGTCCAACTGCCAGTAAACTGCCGCGCAGCAGGTGGTTTCAGGCGTTTTTTGCGCTTCGCTGAGCATCTTTTATTTTCGTCAGTCATGACTAATCACGGTTTTCCATCCACGGAGGTTTCGCATGAGTATCAGTCCATTCGCAGGCAAACTGGCGCCTGCAGAATTGCTGGTCGATCTTCCTCGTCTGGTGACGGCGTACTACACCGGTCAGCCGGACGCGTCGGTTGCCACCCAGAAGGTTTCGTTTGGTACGTCAGGCCACCGTGGCAGCTCGTTCGACCTGAGTTTCAACGAGTGGCATGTGCTGGCCATCAGTCAGGCCATCTGCCTGTATCGTCAGGCGAACGGCATCGACGGCCCACTGTTTCTGGGTGCCGACACCCACGCATTGTCCACGCCCGCTGCTGCATCGGCGCTGGAGGTGCTGGCCGCCAACGGTGTCAACGTCATGATTTCCGAAGGTGACGAGTACACGCCAACGCCCGCCGTGTCTCACGCCATCATTTGCTATAACCGTGGCCGCACAACGGGCCTTGCGGACGGCATCGTCATCACGCCGTCGCACAACCCGCCGGAAAGTGGCGGCTTCAAATACAATCCTACCAATGGCGGCCCGGCCGATTCCCACATCACCAAGTGGATCGAAAACAAGGCGAATGAACTGCTCGCCGAAAAAATCGTCGGTGTGACCCGCGTGACCCTGGAAAAGGCGCTGCGTGCCGACACCACTCACCGCCATGACTACCTGAATACGTACGTCGCCGACTTGAAAAACGTTATCGACATGGACGCCATCCGTGGCTCTAACCTGCGTCTGGGCGTCGATCCGCTGGGCGGCGCAGGCGTGCGCTACTGGTCGGCGATCGGTGAGCACTACGGTCTGAACCTGGAGGTGGTGAACACGTTTGTCGATCCGACCTTCCGCTTCATGAGCGTCGACTGGGACGGCAAGATCCGCATGGACCCGTCGTCGAGTTTTGCGATGCAGGGCCTGATCGGGCTCAAGGACCGTTTTCAGGTGGCCTTCGCCTGCGACCCGGACCACGACCGTCATGGCATTGTGACCCCCACCGGTGGCTTGCTGGCGCCGAACAACTACCTGGCGGTCTCCATCGACTACCTGTTCCAGAACCGCCCCGACTGGCGCGCCGACGCGGCAGTGGGCAAGACCGTGGTCAGCAGCGGGATGATCGACCGCGTGACCGAGCGTTTGGGGCGCCGCCTGTACGAAGTGCCGGTGGGTTTCAAGTTCTTTGCTGAAGGCTTGTATGACGGCTCGCTGGGCTTCGGTGGCGAGGAAAGCGCGGGTGCGTCGTTCCTGCGCCGAGACGGTACGGTCTGGACCACGGACAAGGATGGGCTGATCCCGGCGTTGTTGGCGGCCGAAATCCGCGCCCGCAAGGGGCGTGACCCGAGTGAAATGTACACGTCGCTGACCGATGAGTTGGGTGAGCCGGTGTCGACGCGTGTCGAGGCCAAGGCCAACTTTGAGCAGAAGGCGTTGCTGAGCAAGCTGTCGCCGGAGCAGGTGACGTCGACGGAACTGGCGGGCGAGAAGATCACCGCCATCCTGAGCAAGGCGCCCGGTAACGATCAGGCGATTGGTGGTCTGAAGGTCATGACTGAGAACGGCTGGTTCGCCGCGCGTCCATCGGGCACTGAAGACATCTACAAGATCTATGCCGAGAGCTTCAAAGGCGAGGAACACCTTAAGCGCCTGGTGGCCGAGGCGCAGGTCCTGGTCGACGGCGCGATCGCGCCAAAATAGGTCGGTCTCAGGCACCGGGTTCCCGGTGCCTGACAGAAGTCGGGATGGCGCTTCGTGCGTCATCTTTGACTTCCCCACGGCTCGCAGGGGCATTTAACACCGCTCGTCCATCTCCCGGCACTCCTGATTTCTTCCCGCATCCCACTTCTACGTGTGCTTATCGCGCGCATTGACGAGGAGAGTCGAGATGGAGATGAATCACAACGCACCCGGCAATATTTCCCAGAAGGGCGTCAACAGTGAAGCCGACAACGAAACCGGCTTCGACCCGAGGGCCGAGGGCGGCGCAGGTCACCCAGACCACGTCGATGATGAGCTGGGCTTCGACCCGGAATCGCCTGATGCTTCGGATCCAGCTGTGGATCCCCTGCATCCTGCCCGAACCAGCAACGACCCCGATCCGTCCGCGGGCGATCGCGAGAAATCCACCTCCGGGACTGGCGCCCGTTAATCGGACCTGTTTGTCTGTAAGCCCGGCAGGCTGTCGGGTTTGCGGATTGAGTGTCTGACGACGCTCGCGGCAGCTGGTTTTGGGACGATCAATTCGTTTATCTCGTTCGGAACGAATCGATTCGAAATTCGGTCAACCCATTTCGATACCTGAATTCGGATAGCCTTCATGAACCAGACAATCAACAAAATGACCGACAGCTTGAGCGAAGATTTGTATGAGAAGACCCGCGCTCAGTTGAACACGTTTCTCGACGAAACCAACGCGTTGCTTGCCGCAGGGGATGCCTTGCAAGAAGACCGCACCGCGCAGGCACATGAGCGGCTGGCCGAGTTTCTCAAAGGTTCTGCGACGGCGGCATTCCATACGGAGGAGCAGCCGCCGGTCACTCGGGTATTGAACGATGCCAGGCAGTACGTCAAAACCAATCCGTGGATGGCGATCGGCGCAGCGGCAGGGGTCGGTCTGCTCGTTAGCCTCTTGCTCAAACGTAACCATCATTGAGGAGGATTCTTCGTGAAGCGCCATCGCGGAATCTCAACGATGCGCAGAGAACCTGGGGGTAGGTTCTCGCTTGCCAGTGCTTATAAACGCTCTGAGAGCCTGTCCGTGCTCTCGGCTCATTACCGACTGGTTTCCGGTTTATCGGGACACCGGATCGACACGGATCTTGAGGTGTATCCGGGCTTGGGGAACGGTCGGCAGCGATACGAAAGGGGGACTTGCATGAATGTCGACGAGGAGACTGTTCGTCAACTTGCTGCGCTGATTTGGGAAACCGAAGGCCAGCCAGAAGGGCAGGAGGCCCGACACTGGGAGATGGCGACCAAACTCGCTGAATCGGCCGCCATGGCCCCAGTGCGCACGTCTCATCGAGCTAAGGTCAATACGCTGTTTCCGGCGCCTGACGAGGAGCCGGAGTCTTAGTCAGCGGCCATCACCACTGGGTGGGTTACCTTCCTGACGACCGGGCCGCGCCAAATCGGTCACGACCCGCTCGCCTGCAGTTCGTTGAGCAGCGACCGTGCGAAGTCTTCCGAGGCTATGAAGTCCAGGGCTTGACGCAGCTTGACGGTTTCCTCCACGCCAAACGTCTTGTCGAATACCTGCGACACCCGTTCTGAGATCTTGCGGGCCTCGGCGTACTTCTGCTGACCCGCTTCTGTCAGCAGGACGCGACGGCTGCGACGATCGGACTCATCGATCTGCAGCTCTATCAGGCCGTCTCGGACCAGTGGTTTGAGGGTGTGGCCCAAGGCAGAAAGGTCCATGACCAGTACCTGAGCGAGATCGCGCATTTTCGGCTGCCCGCTGCGCGCGATTTGTGACAGCAACGAGTATTGGGTGGCTTTCAAACCGCAGGCCACGAAGGCCTCATCGTAGATCTGACCCAACCGGCGAGAGGCCCGGCGCACTGAGCCATTGGCGCAGCTGCTGGCCATGGCGGGATCTGAACAGGTCGTCGCGTGTTTCAAAGCCTTGTTACTCACTGCGGACAAAGACAGGCGGAATTATGCCTGCCCAGCCAATCGGGACAAGGTTTTTTCGGCCAGCCGGTTGATGACAGGGTGTCGCAGCCGTGTCGGGCCGCACCTTTAATCAAGCCTGGTTTGCCGCGTTGGACGTAAAGCGCATCGCTGCGCGACGGGCATCGGTAACCGCCCAATACCACATTCCCAGCCCGCCCAGTGTCAGCGCCGCAGCGGCATAGCCGGTGGCCGGCAAGCCAAAACCGGCGGCGATGACGATTCCGCCGACCCAAGGCCCGATGGCATTGGCGAGGTTGAATGCACTCTGCACCAACGCACCGGCCAGGGATTGAGCGTTCGGTGCGACGTCCATCAGACGGGTTTGCAGGATCGCCGCCAGCCCCACACCGCAACCGATGAAGAACACCAGCGGGACCAGGAGCCACAGGTTTTCCGTGGACGAGGGGTAAAGGGCGAGCACCAGTGCCGTGAACCCCAGTGAAATGCCGGCGGCCCGCATGGTGGCGCGATCCGCGGCCCAGCCGCATACCAGGTTCCCGACGGTAGTGCCCAGGCCGAACACGGCCATGACCACGGGAATCATAAAGTCCGACGCGTGGGTGACTGCGATCAGCGTTGCTGCCAAATAGGTGTAAACGCAGAAAATGCCACCGAACCCGATCCCTGCGATGCCCAGCGTCAGCCACACCTGCCGGGACCGCAGTGCATTGAGCTCGCGCAGCGGGCTGGCATCGGCTTGCGCCGGGGCGGCCGGCGCCAGGCTGCGGATCAGCAATGCGGTAATCGCCGCCAGTACCGCGACGATAGCCATGCCCCAGCGCCAGCCCAGCGTCTGACCGATCCAGGTGGCGAATGGCACGCCGATGATGGTTGCGATGGTTAGCCCCATGAATACGCGGGAAACCGCCTGCGCACGCTGGTTTTTAGGGACCAGCGAGGCGGCCAGGAGCATGGCGACACCAAAGTAGGCGCCATGAGGAAAGCCACTGAGGAACCGGAAGAACACCAGCCATGGCAGGCTCGGTGCAATCGCGCTCAGCGCATTGGCGATGCCAATGAAGGCCGCGAGCCCCACCAGCAATGCCCGGCGCGGAAGCCTGACGCCTAGCACCATAATGACTGGAGAGCCCACGACCACCCCCAATGCGTAGGCGCTGATGGCATGCCCGGTCAGTGGTTGAGTGGTCTGGAAGTCATTCGCGATGAACGGCAGCAACGTCATGGACGCAAATTCGGTGGTGCCAATCGCGAACGCACCCATGGCCAGCGCGAACAGCAGCCAGCCCATATGAAATTCATCGGGGGTGGAGGAAGTGGAATTCATCTGAAAACTGACGTGAGAATGAAGGAAGGCTAGCGTCCTGTTATACCTGAAACCGGTTTCAGATCAACCCGAAACCGGGATTTCAGAAGGAATGTGCGCCTGAACCGATCATTGCTTGGGTTTGGCGTCCGGCAGCGGAGCGCCCTTGGGCCACAGCATCCAGATTTGCCCCTGTTGCTTCATGTTGCCCGCCAGTTCGCCCGCCGCATCGCCGGTGCCCCAGAACATGTCGGCACGGACCTCACCGGCGATCGCGCCACCGGTGTCTTGCGCGGCAACGGGCCGAACCAGCGGCGCGCCGTCAGGGCGGGTCGAAGACAGCCACAGCAGACTGCCCAGCGGAATCACTTTGCGGTCGATGGCCACGCTGTAACCGGCGGTAAGAGGAACGTTGAGCGACCCGCGAGGGCCTTCGTTGCTGTCAGGGCGCAGGGTGAAGAACACATAGCTCGGGTTGCTGCCCAACAGCTCATGGACGCGCTCGGGGTGGGCAATGGCCCAGTCACGAATCCTGCCCATCGACACTTCGTCCTTGGTCAGCTGGCCTTGTTCCACCAGCCAGCGACCGACGGGTTTGTACGGATGACCATTCTGGTCGGCGTAGGCGATGCGCAGTTGCCGGCCACTGTCGAGTTGCACCCGGCCCGACCCTTGAATTTGCAGGAATTGCAGGTCAATGGGGTTTTCCAGCCAGGCGAGAACGGGTGCATTGACGCCTTTTTCGCCGATGGTGGCGGCGTCGTCGTAAGGGCGCAGGACCCGGCCGTCGAGACGACCTCGCAGACGCTTGCCCTTGAGCTCAGGGTAAATGCTGTCGAGATTGACGATGATCAGGTCATCAGGCACGCCGTAGATCGCCACCGGGTGCTGGTCGTTGTGCTGTTCACTGCCTTTATAAATGGGCTCGTAATACCCGGTGATCAGGCCGTTGGCGCCATGCTCCGCCGACCGCAGGCTATAGACTTGAAGCTGGTTCTTGAGAAACTCGCGGACGGCGGCAGGGGTAGGTTGCACCTGCGCGGCCATGGCACAGGTGGTGCCCCAGACCGGGTCTTTGGCCAGACGCTTACACGCTGAAAACCAGCTGTTGTAGCCCGCCATCAAGTCCTGGTCGCTGACAGCAGGCAGCTTGTCCCATTCCACGCTGACGTACGTCGTGGCCTCGGACGGTTTGGTTTTGGGCGCGCCGCCGTCGCAGGCGGCGAGCAGTGCGATCAGCGGAGCGAGGCAGAACAAAAAGCGGCGCCAGTGCAGGCTTGTGGTCATCACGCGGGGTGTTTCCTGAAAACAGAGTGAAGGCGGCTAGCTTGGTGAAAGGCGAGGGCGGCGTCAAATCTTCAAGGCGTCACGTGGCTGAATGTGGTGAGAATTTATGCGTCTTTGAGCGGCATATCGTCCCTTTGTCGCACTTTTTGCCGATTTACGGCTCTATCCATGGCCGGGACGTGGCGATCCGCGCTACGTCCAGATGCTGAAGCTTGTGATAGATGGTCTGTGTTTCTTACGTTTCCCGTGTATACCGCAGCACTCTCGCAGCGCTGACGGTGGCCATACTGATGCTCTGCGTCACCGGTTGCACCCGTCAGGACGGGCGCGACGCGGCGACGCAATTCAGCGAAACCCGCCCTCAAGAGTTTTTCCAGACCAGCGTGGATCGCATGGCAACGCTGGCCATGCATGACAACCTGGAAAGTTTGTATCTTTTGATGAACAAGCTGTACCTGCGCAACCCGGCAGAGTGGCGCAAGTCGGGGTTTGTCGATGCTCGGTCCGCCGAGCGCAATGTGCGCAACGCCATCGAGCAGCGGACACCCTTGGCGCAGTTAGGCAATCGCCGTGATCTCGCGGCGCTGAGCTATGCCCTGAGCCCCGAATTCCTCGGAGACCGTGTCGGCGCCTTCATCTACGCCATCGGCAGTATGCTGGTCACTGCGCACGGGGGGCGGCTAGAGTTTTTCATGACTGATCAGATCGACCCGAAATTCGTGAGTAACGCAGCCCGCAATATCGAGAAGGCCACCTGGTTGCTGAGTCAGCGGCAGAATGCCAACGGTGAGTTGATGCTCTTTTCCAACGAGATTTCCGAGGAGGGCAGTAACCTGAGTTTCGCCACCGAATTCGGCAAAATCGTCGCGCGCCTGGATTTACTGACTCAGATGCTCGACGAGCGCTACCGCAGGATCGGTCTGAACTACGCCCAGAGCCTTTTGTTCCTC
>Ga0308163_10003544_pt1 | contig 13016 bp, 7 predicted proteins | sample PhyTR1_FD_201037 | JGI IMG/M metagenome (GOLD analysis project Ga0308163, IMG submission 201037) | Phyllosphere microbial communities from UC Gill Tract Community Farm, Albany, California, United States - DLSLT.R1 | ecosystem: Host-associated > Plants > Phyllosphere > Unclassified | place: USA... | reverse complement strand
CTATAACCATGGGAACCAGCCTAACTTACACATCAGCTGGTTATTTAACTTTTCAGGACAGCCATGGTTGACACAAAAATGGACCAGGATGATTGCGAAAGACTTTTACGGAACGGAACCCATTCATGGCTATGGTTACGGACAGGATGAAGACCAGGGCCAGTTGGGTTCATGGTATGTGATGACCGCGCTGGGACTGTTTGACGTGAAAGGACTGACCGATGCGCGTCCGATGATCCAGCTGGGCAGCCCGGTCTTTGATCAGGCAGACATTACCCTTGGGAATCAAAAAAAGCTGAGTATTATCACCAAAAACAATGGTGCGGAGAACATCTATGTGCAGTCGGCCGCCCTGAACGGCAAAACCCTCAACAATTGCTGGCTATACCGTGATGAACTGATGAAAGGCGGAAAACTGGTTTTTACCATGGGAAACCAGCCGAACAAGAAATGGGGCACGGCCGTACCTCCACCTTCGGCACAATAAAAGATTAGTATATTTCAATACCTAATATAACTTCATATCACTATTTTTAAAATCAATCATATTTATGAGTTCTGATATCAATCATATTTACGATTCCCATATAACCTTCGATCAATGAAAAGATTTTTTAGAAGTTCTCTACTGTTATTATCGCTGACATTAACTGCAGGGCATGGGCTTAGGGCCCAACAAGCCAATTTAGGAAAATATGTAAATACCTTTATCGGCAGCTATCCCCTTACCGATCCTAAAATTCTGGGCTATCAACTGCCCAGCGACTGGCGTTCATGGGCGGGCCTTACCTTTCCGGGAAGCTCTATGCCCAATGCCATGGTGCAGCTGAGCCCCATGACGGAATATGGTTCTGGTGCAGGCTATGAATACGAAGATGACATCATCTATGGCTTTACGCATACCAATAAAGGACACTGGAACCTCTGTAACCTGCCGCTGATGCCGGTCTGGGAGGATGGAATAGCGGAAGCAAAGGCAGTAATTGCAGCTTCTCATAATACCATTGAGGGCAAGGGGCGTAACCCTAAGGATTTCGGATCTAAGTTTTCACATGAGCAGGAACATTCGTCACCAGGCTTCTATCAGGTATACCTGGAGAACTACAAAGTAAAAGTAAGCCTTACCTCTACCCTGCGCTGCGGCTACCACAGGTATGACTTTACCGGCGCTACCGGCAGGCAGGTCATTTTTGACCTGGGCCGTGCCAACAACCGGATTTCTAACTGGGAGATTGAGCAGGAAGGTAAGAATATTTTAAAGGGCTTTCAGCAGACAGGCGAGCGCATTTATTTTTATGCAGTGCTGAATACGGATATCAGTTCAATTGAAAAAGAGAACCTTGCCAAATCTGGCGGATATGCCCGTATTAAACTGGCCAATGGTAAAAAGGGCCCGGTTGAAATTAAGATAGGAATCTCTTTTGTGAGTACCGAAAATGCTAAAGAAAACCTCGAAAAGGAAATCGGCAGCAAATCATTTGACAACATCCGCCAGCAGGCCGCGCAGACCTGGGAACAGGTATTGACCAAAATTAAGCTGAAGGGCGGCACTGAAAAACAGAAGCAGATGCTGTACTCCTGCCTGTACCGCTCACTTTTATGGCCAGCCTTACGGAGTGATGTGAACGGACAGTTTACCGATATTAAAATGAAGCTGGCAAGCTCTAAGGATTTCAACTATTATACAGAGCCTTCTTTATGGGATACCTATCGCAACAAGGATGTGCTTTTAGGTCTGGTGTCGCCTAAAGTGGCACTGGATGTGATCAAGTCGATGAAAGATGTAGGTGATAAAACAGGCTTTATCCCTACCTTTTTCCATGGTGATCACGGTGCCTCTTCCATCGCGGGAGCTTACCTGCGGGGAATAGACAATTTTGATATCAAGGGTACTTATGCGATCCTGCTGAGAAATGCGAATGTTTCTCCCGGCGCCCGTCCGCATCTTGCAGAGTACATAGAAAAGGGATATATCTCTGATCCTGAGGTGGCACATCCTGAAGTGGAAACCAAAGCCAACGCTGGTGTGTCAAAAACGCTTGAATATTCTTACGATGATTATTCCCTGGCGCAGCTTGCAAAGAAACTGGGTGATACCGCGAACTACAGGATTTTGATGGCCAGATCAAAGAATTATAAGAACATGTTTGACCCTTCTACCCGGTTTATGCGTGGAAGACTGAAGAATGGCGACTGGATCAAACCCTTCGACCCACAGTTTCCGTATTACGAATATATGTACAGAGAGGCTAATGCCTGGCAGGTATCGTTTTATGCGCCACATGATATGAAAGGCCTGATTGAACTTTACGGGGGACCGACAGGATTTGAGTCTAAACTGGATTCCTTGTTTACTTTGCCATGGAACCCTAAGCACATTGCCAGAAATGTAGAAACCTTTATTGGTCAGTACTGCCATGGTAACCAGCCAGACCATGAAGCACCCTTTGCCTATACTTTTATCGGCAAGCCTGAAAAGACACAGCGGGTACTGGACAATATTATGAATAACCTCTATGGCATAGGCGACAAGGGCCTTGCACTGGCAGGAATGGACGATGCGGGTGAAATGTCTGCCTGGTACGTATTGAGTGCTACAGGGCTTTACACCTTTTCGGCTACCGACCCGGAGTACCTGGTTACGGCACCTTTGTTTGATGAAGTTAAATGGACTACCAATACAGGGAAAATCCTGACGGTGAGCAAACCTGGCAGAGGCAGGGGAATAACGGAGATTAAAGTGAATGGTAAAACAAATGCGGGTTACTTTGTATCACACGATCTGTTTAAGAATGGCGGAAAGGTGGAGGTACTGACAAGATAGTATGCCACATAGCCAACCTGAAATACAGTAGACATGGAGCTATAGATGCTCTACCCAAATAGTATACAATCCCGCATAATGAAATAATATATTTCAATATGCGGGATTTTTTTGTGATAACAAATTTTAATGACACTATTTATTTCAAATAAACTATATTTGCATTCACTTTTGATTATTCTATATATCTGAAACACAATGTTTCAAATTGGTTTGCATGGTCAGACAACGAATAATCAATATGAATTGAAATAATAAATGTGTCTATGAATAAAAATCTATCTACTCACTTTTTCCTATTAAGGGTATTACTCCTGGCGTTTCTACTGAACCTAAGTTTCAACCTGGCTGCGCAGCAATATTTAGGTGATAATATGGGCAGCCATGTTGCCAACAGAGACCTGAAAATGAATGGCAAAAACATTGTTAATGCGGCAGGATTGGTTATAGGGAGTGCTTCCTTCACCAATCCTAATGTAATTCTGGATATCAATTCATTATCAAAAGTGATGGTTATTCCCCGGGTAACTAATATTGCTACGCTGACTGGCACGATTGATAACGGAAGTATGGCCTATGATGTGGCGACTAATAAATTCTATATCAGAGAAAATAATGCCTGGTCATCCTTTGGGGATTTTAATTTGGCAAGTGGACAGGTAATGCTGGGTAATTCCAGTAATAGAGCAGTTGCTGTTGCGCTTTCAGGAGATGTAACCGTAAGTCCTCTAGGGGTAACCACTATTGGCGAAAAGAAAGTTACTGTTGCTAAGCTGGCAACTGCTGGTACCGCTGATGCAAACAAGGTTTTTGCCACAAATATTACTTCTGGAGATGCAGAACTCATTAGCAAAAATGATCTGGCTATACCAAAATATACTTTAGCCCAGCGGAATGCAATTGCTTCTCCCGCCAATAATATGTTAATCTTTAACACAGACTCCAGAACGCTTCAGGTGTATGACAGTACTATTCCCTCATGGGTAAATACAGGCAGCGCCGCCTCAAGTAATCTACCGGTTGTTTCTACAGCAATATCACCCGCCCTTAGCACAAAGGCAGACACTGCTTTTGCCGGAGGTACCGTAAATAATCCCGGTACACTGCCCGTGACAGCCAGAGGCATTTGCTGGAATACCGCAACGGGACCAACTACCAGTAATTTTGTTACTAACGAGGGCTCTGGAGCTGGCACATTTTCCAGTACATTATACGCTTTAAAACCATCAACATTATATTATATCAGAGCATATGCCATAAATGCACTGGGTACAGTTTATGGTAATGAAATCACCATTACTACCAATACCGCAGGATCTCCAATTATATCTGCTACTTCTTCTGCTACAAACATAACCTATAGCAGCGCTACATCAGGCGGAACAATAAGTAATGACAGAGGGGCCGCAGTAACAGCGCGGGGAATCGTATGGAACACTACCGGCAGTCCACTAGTTACAAATGCCAGCGATTCAAAGGCTGTAGATCCTGGTACAGGAATCGGATCGTTCCAAAGTGACTTAACAGGATTGACGGCTTCTACTAAATATTTTGTTCGTGCTTACGCAACAAACAGTACAGGCACCTCATATGGGCCTCAGGTGGAAATTACCACTGCTACGCCTGTTGCGCCTATACTTACTACTGCAACTGTAGTACAAAGCGGTTCCACGGTAACAGTTGGGGGAACGGTTACTTCTACAGGCGGGGCTCCAGTTACCTCTAGAGGGGTATATTATAGCACTTCGTCAACAACCCCCACCAGTGCAAACTCGTCCCTTGTGATTGGATCTGGCACCGGTACTTTTAATGCAACACTTGCTGGTTTAACTCAAAATACAACATATAACATTAGGGCATTTGCTATTAATTCGTCAGGAACTGGTTATGGAAACCTTCAGACTTTTACTACGAATGGGCCGCCTATACTGGTTTCCAGCGCCATAACCGTGAATACCCTTGCGGAAACGTCGATCACCCTCACCAGCGGTTTAACCAGCAACGGCGGAGATGAAACAACTACGAAAGGCTTTGTTTATAATACATCAACCGCTCCAACTATATCCAATTCCGTGATGAATAGCGGTACTGGCACAGGAAGCTACACAAGCACAATTACCGGGCTTACATCCACAACAACCTATTATTTTAGAGCGTTTGCAACGAACAGTTTTGGAACGGTATATGGGCCAGAGTTGATAATCACTACACGTGGTTCAAGGACTTTTAATCTGGTGGGTACAGATTACAGTGGCAGTTCGCAACAATTTATTGTTCCTTACGGTGTAACCTCCATTAACATCAAAGCTTACGGAGCCCAGGGAGGAGGAAACACTTCTATTACAGGTGGCCTGGGAGGATATGCCGAAGGGCAGCTAACGGTCTCTGCGAATCAAGTATTAAACATTTATGTGGGTGGTGCGGGATATCAAGCCAGTGCTTCAAATTTAACCCCCGGGGGATGGAATGGCGGAGGAAGTGGTTATGGCAATGCAGGAACCGGAGGCGGGGCTAGCGACATAAGAATTAATGGTTCAGCACTCTCAAACAGAGTTATCGTTGCTGGTGGCGGCGGCGGAGCAACCATTACATTTAATTCCAAGGGTGGTGCCGGGGGCGGTGATGCAGGTGCTGATGGTCAGGCAAGCCCAGGTCAACAATATTCGGGGAAAGGAGGCACACAAACAGCCGGTGGAGCCGGTCAAACCGCATACACGGGCACAGGATCAACCAGTGGAAGTTTGAGTACTGGCGGTAGTGGAGGAAATGCCAACTCTGCTGGCGGCGGCGGCGGCGGCGGTTACTACGGCGGTGGCGGCGGAGATGCCGGCGGCGGCGGCGGTGGCTCTGGAATGGTTGGTAAAAATGCCAGCTTTCCAATGACAAATCCTGTTCTTCAGCAAGGTGTTAACACCGGAAGCGGAAAGGTAGTTATTTCCTGGTAAATAAGATGAACTTATTAATTATTGCATCTTTTAAGAGTAGTTTAAAAAGGACCACGATCTTCATCGTGGGCCTTTTTAATTAAACTGCTTCCTATTGGTTCGACTAAATTCAAGATAATTCTTGCGAACTGCGAATGAATGAAATGATTTATGTCTAAATGTGATCAGTTATATATATGCAGTCTGATTGATATTTTTTATTTCAATTATTTAGAAATATTAATTTTATAAGATACATATTATGTCATATATTTGTACTAAGTAGCAGGAATAGACAGGGTTTTTGTCAAGAACGCCATGATCAATCTATCATAAAACTTATGGTTTACGTAAAAATTTAAATTTATTTTATGTCTAAATATTATTTGGTCAGAAGCCTAAGGAGTGCTCTACTTCCCATTTTCTTAACATCAAGTATTTTTGCAAATGGCCAAACTATTGGAGATAATTTGGGCAAACATACAGCAACCCGCGATTTACAAATGCGGGGATTTAGCGTTAAAGGGATCAATATGCTAACGACTAAGGGCATGGTTGTAGGACCGTCTAATTCTTTAAAGCCCAACGTCTATCTACAAACTGAAGGTGATAATAAGACAATATTAATATCTGGGGTAAATGACTTATTAAACTCCACTACTCCCAGCATACCTGCAACCAATGCTATAAATGGCATGCTAGCTTATGATAACACCACAAACAAATTCTATGTATATCAAAATAATACATGGGATACATTCGTCTCATCAAATCTGGCAACCGGTAGACTGCTGACAGGTAGCAGTTCAGATAAAATTCAGAGTACTACACTGGCTGGCGATGCCAATATAAATTTTGATGGTACAACAACAATTACAGTAAATGCTGTTACTTCAGATAAGATCGATGATTCAGCCGTTATAGGAGGAAAAGTAGCTGATTCAGCAATTACCTCTTTAAAAATAGATAATTTATCTATCACCACCAATAATATGGCTGCCCAAACTATTACAAACGATAAATTCATTGGTGGAAACAGCGGAAATGTGTTGGTCACCAATGCTTCCGGAACTGTAGCATGGCAAACTCCAGTTGTAGGATTTGGTTATGAAGTAGGAGATATTAAACCTTTTTTAAAACTAGCCAATAACGAAATACCGCCGGGCTGGGTTTCCTGCGATGGGCAGACACTGGCAAATGCTCAGTCCAGTCTAAATGGCAGAGTGATTCCAAACCTAAATAATAGTGCTTATGTGGTTGGCGGTGCGATTGGCAGTAGCGGAACTACTCGTGGGAGCAACTCAACGAATTTAACTGCATCCAACCTACCAGCTATTACAATTAATTCTTCTGTAGTAAGCAGTGCCGAAGGAGGAACGCCTACAGGATCAGTTGCATTAGCATTTGCTGCACCCCACTACATGTACTATAATGATGAGAAATTTAGTGCTGGCGGCACTAATTATAAAGATGGGTCTAATACTTACGATGCCTACGCGGGTAATGATGTATCATTTACATCGACTTCTTTAGGAGACACTGGCTCAGCCGCCAATCACAATCATACCGCTGGGTTTTCAGGTGCTGCATTGGCTGCACATAATCACACATTTACAGTACCCTTGAACGGTACCACACAGACGCCTATCAATATACAACCTCAATCGAATGTTGTTACCTGGATAATGCGAATTCTATAGATGATTTTAAGATGAAGTATATCATGAAAACAGCATTTCAAATAGCCATAATCGAATGGACTGTATCTATGGGCAATATTTATGCACAGACAATATTAGGCGATAATCTAGGATCTCATATTGCGACAAAGAATTTGGATATCAATAATTTTGATCTCATAAATTCTAGACTTGTCTCTGCGCGCAGCGCTGTGATAGGATCTACCAACACAACATTACCAGATAATGTTGCCCTTAAAATAGAGGGCAGCAATGGTACCATCCTCATCCCCCGGGTAACTGATTTATTAAACTCTACTACTCCTTCTATTCCTACTGCCAATGTTTTAAATGGAATGATCGTATATAATAATAAAGACAATCAATTTTATTTCCGTCAAAATGGCACCTGGGTTAGCTTTGCCAGTGATAATTTATCAGCGGGCAAAATATATATCGGCAATAGTTTAGGACAGTCATCACAGGTAAGCATGACCGGTGATATGGCTTTAGATAGTATTGGAACAGGGAAAATTAATGATGGTGTTATTCAAACGGTGAAAATTCTAAATAATAGTGTTTCAGGTGCAAAAGTAAAATCTAAATCTTTAATTGCTCAAAATTTTAAAAATCAGTCAATTACTAATACCAAATTAGCTCCCTCCTCTATTAACGATACAAAGATTTTAGGAGCAGCACCTGGAACTGTTTTATCTACTGGCACTGATGGCAATGTTAAGTGGTCAAGCTATTCTGCACTGGGTTTTATTGTAGGAGATATTAAACCATATTTTTCTGCTCTCGGACTACCAATACCTACCGGTTGGGTAGAATGTAATGGACAACTAATCAATGACTCCGAATCACCATTAAATGGTAAAACTTTGCCTAATTTAAACAATAGTACCTACTTAGTAGGCGGAAGTTTAAGTGTGAATAACACATCAGTAGGACAGAATCTTCAAGTTATAGCCATGAGCAATTTGCCTACAACCAGTGCAACCGGATCGACATCCTTGGTTTCTGCGGGATCTACTTCTGGAAGAGTAACTGTTTCCACTGGTGGTTCCCATACCCACAACTTCATGGATTCCTACTTTAGCACATTTCAGGATAAATGGTCATCAGGTGGGGCTGCATCGGGTGATTATATGGGAATCTCAAGTGTTCGTGCAAAAGAGTCTTCAGCGGCATCGGCAATAAACCACTCCCATTCTGCCACATTTTCCGGAAATACCTTGCCCAATCATACACACAATGGAACATTCATACTTAATGATGTACAAACACCCATTGCGATAAGACCACAGTCTATTGTAACTACATGGATTATCAGGATAAAATAAACCAATAACTATGATAATTAACAGATATTTAATCGCTATTACTGCTTTATCACTATTCGTTAAAACGTCTAGTTACGCCCAGAAAGTTTTAGGAGACAACCTGGGGAATCACAAAGCTACCCAGGATCTTAATCTTCAAAATTTCAACCTGACTAATATTAAAGCAGGTTATAGTGCTACCTTAGTTGTTGGAAAAGACAATATAAGTAATGGAAGTATAGCTATTGAAATTGGCGGGAGTAACAAAGCAGTCATCATTCCAAATGTCTCTGATATATTTAATTTAACTAACCCTTCAATTCCAAGCACAAATTTCTTAAACGGAATGATAGCCTACGACATAGCCAGTAAAAAAATAGCTTTGTATCAAAATTCAAAGTGGTCAAGTTTTCTTACAGATCGGTTACCCGCCGGCAGGCTATATATTGGATCAAATAATAATAAAGCTTTAGCAAGAACTGTAAGTGGTGATTTCTCTATCAACGCTAATGGAATAGTAACGATAAATAACAATGCAATTAAGCAGAATAAGTTCTCGGCTGGCGCAGTTACAGAAGCTAAAATTGTTGATTTGGCAGTTACTGGTGCAAAAATTAAAGACAGTGAAATAACAAATTCTAAAATTAGTATAAAAGCAATTGACCCAAGTAAAGTAACTCCAAGTTATAGCAATCGGGTGCTCACCTCATTATCTGGTGGTAGAGTGGAATGGGCAAGCATCCCACAAAGTTTTACCGTGGGTGACATCAAACCTATCATCACTGGATTTGGAACAATACCAACTGGCTGGGTTTATTGTAATGGTCAGGTTTTGAATGATAGCGCATCACCAATAGATGGTAAAACAATTCCAAATTTAAACGGAGCGACATATTTGGTAGGAGGTCCGGTCTCCACTAATGGAGCAGCAGTTGGTGCAGCAAGCATTTCACTTACAAAATCTAATTTGCCGCCTGTGACATTAAATGCGGTAATATCTGGTACAGCTGGGGTTCCGTCTGGCACAGTTACAATAGATGCTGCGCAATTACCTTCACATACTCATACTTATTATGACAATTATTTTACTGCGGTAACTAATACATGGAAGGATGGAGGAAATAGTGCCGATGCACATGGATCATCTGCGTCAGTTTCCCGAGCGAGTAATTATGACGGCGCACATACCCACGATGCCACATTTGTAGGTAATGCCCTGGGTCAACATACGCATACAGCAAATTTGGTTTTAAACACTACACAATCAGTTTTTAACCTGCAACCTTTATCTTATGTTGTAACCTATATCATGAAGGTAAAGTAGTATCTTATCTAGAATTCGATGGACCATAATATATGATCTTTTAAAGATACTTTGTGTGATCTCAAGGGTAGGTTTTAAAAACGGTTTTTTTATGAAAAGGATTGAACATCGGACAATGGTAAATGAATCAGGATTTTCGTTCCCTTGCCCAGTTCACTCTCTATTCCGATACTGCCCTGCAGATCTTCAATCTGGGTTTTAACCATAAACAGTCCCATTCCTTTTCCATCGATGGTGGTATCAAAACGCTTATACAGACCAAAGATCTGATCGCCGTTTTTCTCCATATCAATGCCTTTACCGTTATCTTCAAAAGTTAACAGCAGCTGGCCATTCTCGATTTTACTGGATACGCGGATAAACGGATTATCATCTTTTCTGCGGTATTTGATACTATTGAGGGTTAGGTTATAAAACACACTATAAATGTATCCCTTTACGGTAAGTAAGGTAGGCACCTGAAAATCATAATAAAACTGCACACATTCTTTGACAACCAGGTTATTTATACTAAAGGTAATTTCATCCATAAGAGACTGAAAACTGACCACCTCTTTTTTATAGTTACGGGGATCTTTTACCTGTAGGGTATGGTTGATATCTTTAATAATATTATCCATGGTAAGGATAGAAGTATTTAATCCCTGTATCAATGATGAGGCCTCCCCTCCTGTATCTACATCTTTCAGCAGCTCTGTAATACTGATGATATTAGCCAGCGGGGCCCTCAAATTATGGGAAATCACATAGGTAAACTGCTCGAGGTTTCGGTTACGTTTGATCAGCTGATGATTCTCCTGATCAAGATTTAGCAGCACCTGCGCTACATCGGTATAATCGATAATCACCCCTTCACATACTTCCTCACCGAGTACTGCATCATAGATCAGATAAGAATTGATCAGCAGCCTTACGCGCTCCCCATTCTTTTTGATGAGTGTATTCTCATAATTGCGCACGCGTCCTTCTTCCAGCAGGATGCTGAAAGTATCATGAAGTTCCTGCTCAGATAAATAGAGCGAACCGATTTTTTTGCCGATCAGGTATTCTGGCGCATCATAGCCCAAAATAGCTGCAAAGGCCACATTGCAGGAACGGATTTTTCCATCTATGGTAGTACTGAACACCCCGGCAAGGTTTTGCTCGTATAAACGAGATTTTTCCTGCAGCTCATGTTCCAGCAGGCGGCGGTCGCGTAGTTTACCCAGCTGATTATAGAGTATAAATGGAAGTTTCCATGGTTTCTCTTTCAGGATATAATCTGTGGCTCCGGCCTTTAACAGCTCAACCGCTTCTTCTTCTTTTTCTTCCCTGGTAGCAAAAATGAAAGGGATTTCTTCTTCAAGGGTCTGAACCAGCTTTAAAGCACTGTTGATAGAAACTTTATGCACGCCGTTTTCTGCCAGTACCAGATCTGGCCTAAATTGATGAAGCTGTTGTACGTAACTCTCCCTGGTATGAACGGAAAAACATTCATACTTTTCAGAGAGTTCGTTTAATATATCCTGCAGTGCCCCACCCAATTGTGGAGAGTACCGGAGGTAAAGTATCTTAGGTCTTTTATTCATTACTATCACTAGTCGTAATCAGCCGTACAAATATAAGATTTTCAACTATCAGAACAGTCGTAAACCCCGAAGAAACAGCCGTGTATTTAATCGAAAAAATTACTGCTCAAATTACGGGGGATTATTTTGCCCAGATTTCTGGCTCACAAGGGCCCCTATCCGTTATTTGAGATTACAATATGGTATTAGCTACAAACAAGAAACAATATAACACCCTTTTTAAGAATTATTTAGATGTATGATGTTTACGAATAAAGAAGGATTACCGCACTGATCAATATTTATTTATATTTAGTCTGTTGGCAATTATAGTACCAATAACCAGAGTTTTCATTTTCTTTGAAGAAGAATGCACCAAACGCACCAATATCGGGCTTTTTGTGAAAAAAATGCTGAATGGAGGCGTAATTCTAATCTGTAAACTTATAATTTGTTAATCTCAGATTGAGCAATCTTCGCAATAGTTGGTTAGGGATAGCCACAAAAAAACCCCTGTACAAGGCCTGGTTAGATGCGCTGCACAGAGGTGGTGTTATAGTTTGAAAAAGGGTGGTGGTTTCTACTTAAATAATCCGCCGAGGTTACCCAGGCCTCCCAAAGAGCTCTGGATACTGTCTGGGGTAATGCTATGATCATTTGGATCATTAGCTTTCTTTGAGAATTGGTGCAGGATAGCAGGTAAAGCCGCAGCTATAGCACCGGTAACTGCTGGCGATAGACCAAATTTACTGCCCAGGCTACCCAGCATACCACCTTCAATGGCACTGGTTACCGGACTACCTGATGTAGCACCACTGCTGAGGGAGGAAAGCAATTCCCCAATACCTCCGCTGCCCTGCGCCTGAGCTTTAATACCATCATTGATATGTCCGGCAATATCATGATGAACCTCATCTTCGCGACCTGTTGGCAATGCAGCATTTACTTCTGGGTTGCCACCGATCTGGTCTTTGACCATTTTTAAAATTTCATCAAACATATCTTTATCTTTTAGTTGATTATTTGGGTTAAATACTGGCTGTAGGCATACCCTTCCTTGCCGTCATCAGTACGGATGAGCGACCATAACTCATTTGGCCTGCTGAGTACAGTTACTGTAGCACCGTGTGCTGCTTTGGTAAGTATTTCCTGATCTGTACCGGGTCCTTTACGGACATTCAGGTTGGAAGAGGTAGTAGAAACGGTTGCCCTTGTACCTGAAGCAGCCGAAGCGTCGATATTCAGGACCAGGTCGCCACTACGGAAATCAGGATCTATCCTGTTATAGGTATCCCATAAAGAATCTTTCAATGCCCCGCTGTTCGTTCTGCCATCGATATATAAAACATTATCCTGTTCTCTAACCTGCAGGTTTTCGATACTGCCGGCTTTA
>Ga0308163_10003543_pt1 | contig 13018 bp, 13 predicted proteins | sample PhyTR1_FD_201037 | JGI IMG/M metagenome (GOLD analysis project Ga0308163, IMG submission 201037) | Phyllosphere microbial communities from UC Gill Tract Community Farm, Albany, California, United States - DLSLT.R1 | ecosystem: Host-associated > Plants > Phyllosphere > Unclassified | place: USA... | reverse complement strand
ACAGCGCGAGGTAAGAATCATTTTTGATACTATAGAAATAGAAAGGGAGCGTATCTAAGATACGCTCCCTTTGTTTATTCGTACCTCAGTGCCTCAACAGGATCAAGCCTGGAAGCCTTTCTTGCCGGATAATATCCCGACAGTACACCAACGAGTACGCAAAGTGCAAATCCGCCAAAGATAAACATCCAGGGGATAATGAACGATCCCCCCATGGCCAGTGAAATAGCATTGCCCAGCAAAATCCCGAACAGTATTCCCATGGTGCCGCCCATCAGGCAGATCATTACAGCCTCTATAAGGAACTGTTTCCTGATTACTGAAGGATTGGCTCCAATTGCCTTCCGGATGCCTATTTCACGGGTTCTTTCTGTTACCGATACCAGCATGATATTCATGAGCCCGATAGATGCTCCGATAAGCGTAATTATACCGATGGTGATGCCTCCCACAGCGATCATAGCGAGGTTCTCGAATAGTGTTTGTGCTACCGCATCACTTTTAGTGATTTCGAAGTTGTTGGGTTCTGTAATTTTCACTTTTCTTACCTTCCTGAATTCTGCGGTAGCTTCACCGATAACGGTTTCCATTTGTTCGTTGCTGTTCACTGTCACGGTCAGCGTATAGGAAGGGTTGCTGCTGGAGTTGATTACTTTTGCCTTGTATAGCGGGATAAATACTGCTCTGTCGTTATTGGGACCCATGCCAGAGCCCTTGCTTGCCAGGACACCGATTACTTTCAACCGGCTGTTCCCGGCTGTAATCACTTTATCGATGGGAGATTCATGTTTAAACAGGGAGGAGGCAATTTCGCTTCCGATGATACACAGGTTATTGCCAAGTTCTGCTTCAGCACTGCTGAAATTCCTGCCCTGGGCCAGGTCAAGGCCCTGTGCCTTGAGTCCGTTCTCGTCAATTCCCTGGATCGATATGTTTGGATTGGTCTTTTCTTTACTGTATTTAGCTGTGGCACCCCTGGTGGCAGTCACACTAATGGTTACTGTTGCAGGTGCATCCAGACGGTTTTTTAGTGCGAAGGCGTCCTCATAACGTATGGATTTGAAAGGTTTTGGCCCTTCACCCGGACCGCCGATGCGGATACCTGTTCCCCGGTTCCTGATCGTGAAGGAATTGGCTCCCATATTGGAGAAAGCCTCCGTCATGCTTTTCTTCACTGCGTCGAGCGTAGTCAGGATACCTACCAGTGCCGACAAGCCAATGGCAATGATCAATGCTGTGAGCATGGTACGGAGCCGGTTGCTTTGTATCGCCTGCAGTGCAAGTCTGACATTTTCGGTATAGGTCATTTCCTGAAATCGATTTAGATAGGGCAAAATAAAAAAGTCCCGCTGTTATGACAACGGGACCTGTAAAATGTTACACGCGAAATGATAAAAACTTACACAGAAAAACTCGTTCCGCAACCACAGGTACTGTCTGCATTTGGGTTGCTGAAAGTAAAGCCCCTTGAGTTCAGGCCATCCTGCCAGTCAACCTGCATACCCAGTAAATACATCTGGTGTGCCTTATTCATATAAATCTTGATTCCGTCAATCGTAAATTCCTGGTCTCCATCTTTCTTCTGGTCAAAACCAAGCAGATAGCTCATTCCTGAACATCCGCCACCTTCAACACCAACGCGCAAACCAAAGTCGTCAGATATTTCCTGCTGGTCTTTTAATTTTAAAAGTTCTTTCACAGCCGTTTCAGTAAAGGAAACCGGCGCAAATGCTGTATCAACTATGCTCATGATATGTCAATTTAGGTATTAAATGTAGTTCCGGACCGTCCTGTCCGGAATTCCTGCCCGGGCAGATGCAGCAGGTATATTTACAAAGATAATAACAAATGGTTTAATTAAATTTATTCATAATAAAAACACATTTTTGTGACCAATCTAATAGTAACACAAAGACAAAATGAACGTACAATATTTTCTGACTCAGGTAGCAATACAGGCTGCAGGCGGAACACTTATGGTAGTGGCTTCCTGGTATTTATTGAAAAATGATTTCCTCAGATATTTCTTTCAAAGGCCTGTGGAACCCGCAAAAGACGACAAAGCGCCTTTACTTCAGCTTCGCTTGCAGGCGCATGAAAGGATGATCGTTTTTGTAGAGCGGCTAAATCCGGCCAATCTTTTCATCAGAGTGTATGAGCAGGGCATTCCAGCTGCTGAACTGCAGGCGCGCATTCTCAATGAAGTGCGCACAGAGTACCAGCACAATGTGAGTCAGCAGTTGTACATCAATGCTGAAAGCTGGAATGTATTGCGTAAATTGAAAGAAGATACCATTGCGATGATCAACAATGCTATAGGAACACTTCCTCCGGATGCCAGCGGCAAAGATCTGAGCAGATTAGTTCTGGAACACGTTGCAGGGATTGCTGAAAACCCGTACGACCTGACCATTGAACTGATCAAACAGGATATCCACCAGTTATTTTAAATTAACCCCGGATGATACTATGGAAGAGAAGAAATGTTTCACCAGCTCTGCAATTGAGATTAAACCTTTGTACACTGCTGCATCTCCGGTAACAGAAAAACCCGGTGAGTTTCCTTTCACCAGGGGGATCCGGAAGGATATGTACAGGGGGCGACTGTGGACCATGAGGCAATATGCGGGCTTCAGTACGGCAGAGGAATCCAATAAACGATACCACTATCTGCTTCAGCAGGGGACAACTGGGCTTTCGGTGGCATTTGATCTTCCTACACAGATCGGTTACGATTCCGATCATGAGCTTTCTGAAGGGGAAGTGGGCAAGGTAGGGGTGGCCATCGATTCGCTGAAGGATATGGAAATCCTCTTTGAAGGCATAGCCCTGGAGCAGATCACTACTTCCATGACCATCAACGCAACAGCTTCCATTCTGCTGGCAATGTATATTGCCCTGGCAAAAAAACAGGGGGCAGATCTCAGTCAGATATCGGGGACCATACAAAATGATATCCTCAAAGAATATGCTGCAAGGGGTACTTATATCTATCCTCCAAAACCTTCCATGCGTATCATCACAGACATATTTGAGTACTGCAGCAGAGAATTGCCCAAGTGGAATACTATCTCCATCTCAGGTTATCATATCCGTGAGGCAGGAGCTGACGCGGTACAGGAACTTGCTTTTACGCTTTCGAATGGAAAGGCCTACCTGAAAGCTGCCCTGGAAAAAGGACTTGACATCAACGTTTTTGCCAGACGGCTGTCCTTTTTTTTCAACTGCCACAATAACTTCTTCGAAGAAATCGCGAAATTCCGTGCTGCCCGGAGGATGTGGGCAAAGATTACAAAGGATCTGGGGGCCACAGCCGGGGAAGCACAAATGCTGCGTTTCCATACCCAGACCGGGGGCTCTACTTTAACTGCACAGCAACCAATGAACAACATTGTGAGGGTCACTAATCAGGCTATGGCTGCGGTACTTGGAGGTACACAATCCCTGCATACCAATGGCTTTGATGAAGCCCTGTCTCTCCCTACCGAAGCTGCTGCAAAACTTGCCCTCCGTACACAGCAGGTGATAGCATTTGAGAGTGGGGTAGCCGATACAGCAGACCCCCTGGCAGGATCGTTTTTTATAGAGACGCTGACGGATGAAATTGAACACGCGGCGCAGTTATACATTGATAAGATTGATACTATGGGAGGAGCTGTAGCAGCTATAGAAAATGAATATATCCAAAATGAAATTGCTGCAACGGCCTACAAATATCAGCTGGAAATTGAAGATGGTGGCCGGATTATTGTTGGTGTGAACAGATTTACACAAACAGAGGAAGTTGTTACCGATACACTTCGGATTGATGAGTCGATCAGGACAATACAAATCGAAAAGATTAAACGGCTGAGAAAAGAGAGAAACGCGTCGGAAGTGGCTTCTGCGCTTGATAATTTAAGAACAGCAGCAAAATCCAGCGAAAATCTGATGCCGTTTATCCTTGTTGCGGCAGAAGTTTATGCTACACTTGGAGAAATATCAGATGTGCTGCGAAGTGTGTTTGGAGAGCAGTAAAAAGAGGTTAAGAAATAGTTATCCACACAAAAAATTGAGGTTAACTGGGGTATGACTCTGCTGCCTAAGTACTTACTAAATAAATGAAATTTTAGTTTTATTTGTTGATAATTTTTTGAATCTTCGATCTCCGGGAACGGTATTTTCAATAACCTGTTTCAGCCACCTAAAACCAACAATTAGAGGATACCTATGGAAAAAACTTGTACCGAAGTATGGAAAAACTGTCTGCAGATTATTAAGGACAATATCCCGAGCCAAAGTTTCAAAACCTGGTTCGAACCGATTTCTGCCCTTAAGCTGGATGGCAAGGTTTTAACAATACAGGTGCCTAGTTTATTCTTCTATGAATGGCTGGAAGAGCATTATGTAGGGCTGCTCCGTAAAACGGTAAAAAAGCAACTGGGGGAAGAAGGCAGGCTGGAGTATAACATCGTTGTAGATAAATCTTCCAACAGTGGTTCGCCTTATACCACAAACATGCCCTCAAACGGTAACGGTGCCGAAGCCAAAATGCAATCTATGCCCATTCCGGTTTCTATCAACAAGGACATCAAGAACCCTTTTATTATTCCGGGACTAAAAAAACTGAATGTAGACCCTCAGCTCAATTCAAATTATACTTTCGAGAATTATATCGAGGGCGACTGCAACAGGCTGGCACGATCAGCAGGATATGCTGTAGCGGCAAAGCCGGGGGGCACTTCATTTAACCCACTCATGGTCTATGGTGGTGTAGGCCTTGGGAAAACCCACCTTGCACAGGCGATCGGAAATGAAATCAAAAGGACAATGCCGGATAAACTGGTGATCTATGTTTCCTGCGAAAAATTTTGCCAGCAGTTTGTTGACTCTCTGAAGAACAATACAATCAACGACTTTGTGAATTTCTATCAGGCAATGGATGTCATCATTATGGATGATGTACATAATTTTGCAGGCAAGGAAAAGACTCAGGACATCTTCTTTCATATTTTTAATCACCTGCACCAGTCTGGCAAACAGGTAATCTTAACTTCAGATAAAGCGCCTAAAGATTTAGCTGGACTGGAAGAACGTCTGCTGAGCCGTTTCAAATGGGGCCTTTCTGCCGATCTGCAGATTCCTGATCTGGAAACACGGATCGCGATCCTGCGAAAGAAGATGTATGCTGACGGAATTGAACTGCCGCAGGAAGTAGTGGAATACGTAGCCAATAATATTGACAATAATGTACGGGAGCTTGAAGGTGCCATGGTTTCATTACTGGCGCAGTCTACGCTGAATAAAAAAGATATTGATCTCTCGCTTGCCAAGCAGATGTTAAAGAACTTTATCAAGAATACTACGAAAGAGATATCTATGGAATATATTCAGAAACTGGTATGTGAATACTTTGAAGTTCCTGTAGATATGGTCAAATCTCCTACACGCAAGAGGGAAATTGTACAGGCCCGCCAGATTTCCATGTACTTGTCTAAAAGCCATACCAAATCATCTCTGAAGACCATTGGGGCTTTCTTTGGTGGCCGCGACCACTCCACTGTAATTTATGCCTGCCAGACTGTAGAAGATCTTATTGATACCGATAAGAAATTCAAAGGTTATGTACATGATATACAGAAAAAGCTCAAAATGAGCTAATTCTGTTCTTATATCTTTACCTGTCAGCATTCCTGCTTTCAGGCTAGTTGTCTTTACTTTATTGCTTCCAGCTTTAACAAACCGTAAAATAGCGCAGCCGCATGAAGCGACTGATCAATCTTATTCTCCATTAAAAGCTGTTTTACTTCATCAATAGAATATTCTTCTACATTCAGTATCTCATGGTCATCCAGGTGCTGCTCCTGCGTTTTTACGCCACCCTTCAGCAAATAAGTGAAGGTTCTGTTAGTCGAAGTTGCCGGATTCGGGTAGAGTGTTGCAATCAGCTCACAGCTCTCAAATGAATAACCTGTTTCTTCCAGCAGTTCGCGTCTTACGCCGATCTCCGGATCTTCTCCGGGTTCTATCACACCACCCGGAACTTCGAGCGAGATGATATCTGCCGCATGGCGGTATTGCCGCACCAGGATCAGCTTATTGTCTGCACTGACTGCAATAGCATTTGCCCAGTCGGGATACTCCAGTACATAATAATCATCTTTAACCGCACCATTCTGTAATTTACAGGTGTCTACGCGTAAGGTGGCCCATCTTTCTTTCACCAGGTATCTGGAAGAAAGTTTCTGCCATTTTAAAATCTCCATCAGGAATTAAGGTTTAAGTATTGTTCTATGCTTTTCTGCCGCCCAATGCTGATCATGTTGACAACATGATGTTTGATTTCGAGGGTCTGGTAAATCAGCTTCAGTTTCTTTGCTAATGATATATTCTCAATGGTTGGATCTTCAGTATTAAATTTCAGGTAGAGCAGCTGTGAGAAGAAGTCCAGTTTTTCTGAGGGGAAATCTTTCTGCTGCAGAAACAGGTCGAAATCTTCCAGGCTGCTGCTCAGCAAATCGATATAAAGGATACCGAAATCGTTTTCCAGCAGCTCATCAATGGCGCGGCCGGCTTCTTCAAGTTTGCCTTCCTGCTTCAGTCCCATGAGCTTTGCCAGAGCCTGCGCAAGCTTTTGTATTTCGGCGGTTAAAAGATCACGTCTGTACATATGCTACCAGCTTCCGCTACTGCCTCCTCCACCAAAACTGCCACCACCAAAGCCGCCGAATCCGCCGCCACCGCTGCTGCTTCCACCGCCCCAGCTGCTTCCGCCGGAGCCTCTGCCGCTATTCATGAGCCCGCCAAGCAGCATGCCCGTTAAGAATCCGGAACCGGAACCACGGCCGCCTAATATCTGGCTGCCACCTCCACCTCCGCCTTTTCTGATAATAATGATAATTACAATGATGATGACAATCAGGATAAAGATTCCGCTTCCGGCATCTTTTCCTGATCCCTTCACTTTAGGATTGTCATTTTTGTATTCACCTTTAGTATACTTGATGATGGCCGTCGTACCGGCATCCAGTCCGCTGTAATAATCCCCTGATTTGAAATAGGGTTTAATTTCGTTATCAATAATCCTTTTGGTGATTATATCAGGCAGTGCACCTTCAAGGCCGTAGCCCGTTTGCATCGCGATCTTGCGGTCGCCCAGTGCCACAACAATCATTACCCCGTTATTTTTCTTTTTACCGCCTACGCCCCAGTTTCTGCCCAGGCCGAGGGCGTAGTCATTGATGTCATACTGGCCAACGCTTTTGACGATGGCTATCGCAATCTGTGTAGAACTCGAGTCGTCGAAAGCAACCAGTTTATTCTCCAGTTGTTGTTTTTGTACTTCTGTAAGGGTACCTGTATAGTCATTGACCAGCGTAGAAGGTTTTGCAGGGAAATCCTGTGCAAAGCCATTGGTGTATAGTACTGTCAGGAATAAGGCTAAGATTATTTTTTTCATCTGTTCTTAGTTAGAATTCCTTTTGTCCATAAAAATAATGTCATTAGGCAATTCATTGATATCTCCGTTTCTTGGAGGGAAGTGCGTGGCTAATTTTTCTCCGGCCAGTTGTACCCCGGCGATAATACCATTCAGCAGGTTACCTGCTGCAAAATGTGCTTTCATTGCTATCTGGGTTGTTTCCCAGAAATCCGCCGGCACAACACGGTTGATTCCTCTGTCGCCAATGATAGCAAATTTACGGTCCGCATAAGCGATATAGATCAGCACACCGTTGTGTAATGCTGTTTTGTCCATTCCCAGTTTCTCGAAATAGGCTGTTGCACGTTCAAATGCTTCACCCTGACAATGTTTTTCTACTGCAATCCTAATTTCGCCTGAAGTCATTTTTTCAGCATTGCTAATTGCGCTGGTAACCAGGTCTTGTTCTTGTTCAGTCAGAAACGACATATGTAATTTGAATTAAACAGATAAGGGTAGTCCATGCTGATAAAACACGTCATACCCTTATTTGTTGTTCTGTAGATTAAAATTGTACTTTAGGAGCGTTCTGTGCGCCTTCATCTGCCTTAAATCCGGCTCTTTGTTTAAAGCCGAACATGCCTGCAGTCAGGTTATTCGGGAATGATCTTACCTTGGTATTGTATTCCTGTACAGAATCGTTAAAGTCCTTGCGGGCAACGGCAATCCTGTTTTCAGTACCTTCCAGTTGTACGGATAAGTCGCTGAACTGTTGTGTAGCTTTCAGCTCCGGATAGTTTTCGGTAAGCACCATTAACCGGCTCAATGCCTGTCCTACCTGGCCTTGCGCAGCCTGGAACTGTGCGATTTTTTCAGGTGAAAGGTCATCAGCATTTACCTTAATCTGGCTGGCTTTAGAGCGTGCTTCAACCACAGCAGTCAGCGTACTTTGTTCAAATTTGGCTGCGCCTTTTACAGTGCTTACTAAATTAGGTATCAGATCAGAACGGCGCTGGTATTGTGTTTCCACCTGGTTCCATTTTGTTTTCACATCTTCATCCAGTTTGACCATTGAATTGTAGCCACAGCTGCTCAGCATCGTTGTGAAAAACACTGCTCCGATAATTCCTAATATTGCTTTTTTCATTTTATTCTGTTTTAGTTTAACAAGGGTTAATTTACACATTAAGATACAATTTCCATACCTATGTTACATTTGAGGGCAAAAACCTGACAAGATGTGCCGATTTCTCTATCTTTGCTGCTGTTCAGGATAAAAACCTGACAGGAATTATGCAGAAAGAAATAGAAATTACGATTGCCCCGGAGGATGCAGGACTGGAGGAGCGGATCTTAAATCAGCTCTCTATTGCCCTGAAAACAGATCAGTCGCGCATTAAAGGCTATAAAATTCTCAAAAGATCAATTGATGCACGATCCCGTAAGGTGATTTACAGGATGCAGGTAAAAGTATTTATCGATGAGCCGCAGATTGCTGAAGTATTCACACTGAAGTATCAGAATGTAACTGAGAAAAAGCGCGTAATCATTGTTGGTGCCGGGCCTGCTGGTCTGTTTGCAGCACTCCAGTGTATCGAAAACGGGATGAAACCGATCGTCCTTGAACGCGGTAAGGATGTAAAACAGCGGAGACGTGATCTGGCGCTCATCAATAAGGAAGGAATAGTCAATACAGAATCCAACTACTGTTATGGAGAAGGCGGTGCCGGAACTTACTCTGACGGTAAATTATATACCCGCTCCAATAAGAGGGGAGACATCAATAAGGTATTGCAGATCTTTGTGCAGCATGGGGCGACGGATGATATTCTTGTAGATGCGCGTCCACATATCGGTACCAACAAACTTCCCCATATCATTACTGCCATCAGGGAAACCATTCTGAATGCCGGTGGGGAGGTGCATTTCGACAAGAAAGTTACCGATCTGTCCATTGAATTTGGCAGGATCAGCGGCGTTGTAGTGAATGATGAAGAAAAGCTTTCAGGCGAAGCAGTGATCCTGGCAACAGGTCATTCTGCACGCGATATTTATACATTGCTTCATAGAAAAGGCATTCTTGTAGAGGCCAAGCCTTTTGCACTGGGTGTAAGGATTGAGCATCCGCAGGAGATTATTGATGCTGCCCAATACCACTGCCCGGTGAGAAGCGAATTTTTGCCCCCAGCCTATTACAGTCTGGTAGAACAGGTAGGGAGCAGAGGGGTGTTTTCATTTTGTATGTGCCCGGGCGGGATTATCGCGCCCTGCGCTACCCATGAAAACGAAATTGTGGTCAATGGCTGGTCGCCCTCCAAAAGGAACAACCCTTTTGCAAACTCGGGAACAGTAGTACAGGTAACCCTCGAAGATGTAGCCGGAGATGATCCGCTTCGGATGATGGACTTTCAGCACAGCATTGAGCAAACTGCTTTTGTCCTGGGTGGCGGTAACCTCGTTGCCCCCGGGCAGCGGATGGTAGATTTTGTAGAGGGCCGGGTATCTGCAGACCTGCCGCGGAATTCTTACCTGCCGGGCACAAAAAGTGTAATGCTGAAAGAGACCCTGCCGGATTTTATTGCATCCAGCCTGAAAAGCGCTTTGCCTGTATTTGGAAAAAAGATGAAAGGTTATTACACCAACGAGGCAATACTGGTGGGAGTGGAGAGCAGAAGTTCTTCGCCGGTACGTATTCCACGGGACAGGGAAACCTTTCAGCATCCGCAGGTTGCAGGCTTATATCCCTGTGCGGAAGGTGCAGGATATGCCGGAGGAATTGTGTCTGCTGCGATAGATGGGGTAAACTGTGCAAATGCTGTGCTTAATTTTAATTAAACATTTTGCGAAGTGGCGCTGTTGTTAAGGATATACATAGATTAACGCTTCATTGAAACTAAATCTGTACTTATGAAAAACACCTTAATTATAGGCGCAACTCCTAACCCTGCAAGATATGCTTATCGTGCAGCGCACATGCTGAAATCAAAAGGTCATTCAATTGTGAATATAGGTATCAAAAGTGGCGAAGTTGCTGGTGTTTCTATAGAAAAACCGGCAGACATCCATGAAGATGTGGATACCGTAACCTTATATATCGGTCCTGCATTGCAGGCCGGGTACTTTGACTATATCCTTGAAACACATCCCAAGAGGGTGATTTTTAATCCGGGAACAGAAAATGATGAACTCAAATCTGTTCTGAGGGCTAACGGCATTGAAACAATGAATGCCTGTACACTTGTTTTACTGGCTACTGACCAGTACTAATTACGGCAGTAACTATACTTTGTCAAAAATTAATAATAAAGGCTAAATGATCATTTAGCCTTTATTTGTATCTGAGATTTCCTTCTTTGTTATCCTGTTAGGTTTATGTGCGGCGTTGTTTAAAAATACGATATCTTTTTATTATGTTTGTTCTTTAGAGTTTGGTATATTAATTATTTATTAACTAAAGGCAGTGTGGATGTTCTGCGTGTATGATTTGATGGCCTGTAAACCATAGCTACTGATGAAAAACTTATCCCTATTTCAAATCATTGTTTTTTGTTTGATGGTTGGTATTGTTTGCCTTCTTTTATTTGACAGCCTCCTGCAACTGTCTTCCTTTGCATCAATTCCTGGCGGGAGCAGGAATATTTCTTTCAGCAAAAATTTTCTTTTTCTGTTTGTTGCGGCGGTTATCGTCTGTTTTGCCGTAGGACTTTATAAAAAGGTTAACATCAGCACTGAGCTCAATTATCAGCAGCTTTTTAACGGCAGTCCGCTTCCTATGTATGTCATGACTAAAAACACCCTGAAGTTCCTTGCGGTAAATGATGCCATGGCTAAGCTTTATGGCTTTACCGAAGCAGAGTTTCTCAATATGACAGCTTTTGATATCCGGCCGGAAGCAGAACGGGAAAGGGTGAAAGATTTTCTTGAAGAATTTGGCGAACTGACAAATGAATCCGGCAGGTGGTTGCACCAAAAGAAAAACGGAGATGTTTTCTTTGTGCAGATTAACTTCCACTATGTGCCATCGATAGCAAAAGGGGCCTATCTGGTCATGATCACTGATATTGACAAGTCCATTAATGATGAAAAGAAAATAGACGACCTGCTGCATTTATATGAAACAGTGAACAAAGCGACGAACGACGTGATCTGGGATTACAATCTTGTAAATGATGAATTAACCTGGATGCAGGGTTATTTTGAAACTTACGGATATACCAAGGAATCAAGTTCCAATTCCTTCTGGGCGATGCAGAAAATTCATCCTGATGACCGGGAGCGTGTCCAGGAACAATTTAAAAGTGTTCTCAAAGATATACGAAAGGACTGGCTGTCAGAGTACCGTTATACCTGCGCAGATGGGTCTGTAAAATACGTTAGGGACAGGGGATATGTTATCTTTGACCAGGGGGAGCCTGTCAGGATGATTGGCGCGCTGCAGGATATTGATCAGCAGAAAAGATTTGAACAGCAGCTGCTGAGCCAGTATGAGCAGTTGAAGGAGATTGCCTGGATACATTCGCATCAGCTGAGGCGTCCCTTAAGCAATATTTTAGGATTGATTGAACTGATCAGGGCTGCTGCGGTTGAGGATTGTGAACTGCGGGAGATAATCGATCTTCTGGCTGTGTCTTCGAAGGAGCTAGACGATGCTGTGATTCTGATTAACCGCGAAGCTATGGAGGGCAGAGGGTCTGCTCAGTAATTTGACTATAATTAACCGACTGTTAATGACCAGTAGTCTTTCTGTACAAACAGGCATTCTATAGAGTTTTACAAAGGTTCTTGTTCGGTATTCACAGCTTGTTGATGGGAGGTTGTCGGGGTGTTGACAGGCTCATTTGGCCTTTTTAGCCTGTCAACACCCTGTTAACCGCCTGTCAACCACCTGTCAATCGCCTGTTAATAGCGAACAAAAACCCTGTTTAAACCGTGTAAAGTACTTATAATGACACTGTCAGTCATATTCCTTTATACTACAGATAGCTTACGTATCTTCTCCATAGTTTGGATTACAACACCAGGAGACGATTAGCAAAGTACCAGTAGTGCACCAATTCCCTGGGATCAGCTGCTCTTGTGCTGCAGTTGTAGTGCTGTTGTCCAATGTAAAGTATAGGCGAAACTACTAAAAAAGTTTTTCTTGCTGAAAATCATCAAGTTATGTAGGGTACACAAATGAATGTGCCAAATTGTTTGGCTGCATTGATATTTTTCCTACTTTTGCATCCCGCTTCGGAGGAAGAGGATCAGTGAGAGAGATAAAGAAGTTAGTTTTTTGAAAGGCGTGTAAAGAGAGATCGTTGTTAAGGTTTCAAATATTTGAAAGGTTTTAGAGCCTTGAAAAATAAAAAATAAAAAGCTTGACAAATTAAAAAAGATTTCTACCTTTGCAGTCCCAACAAAAAAGGGAAACGCAGCACGGCGGATGCCGGAAAGCGAATAACATGATTGAAACATTGGAATGAGGAAATAAGCAGGAATATTAAGACCTGCGGAATTGAAACAAACCATTGCAACATATAGAAGGCCGCCGCGAGGTTAGTGCCGAGAAGTTCATTAAAGAGATGTCATTTATAAAACGCAGAGCGGGATAAACCAGTACAAGTTCAAAGTACATGG
>Ga0308163_10003538_pt1 | contig 13035 bp, 10 predicted proteins | sample PhyTR1_FD_201037 | JGI IMG/M metagenome (GOLD analysis project Ga0308163, IMG submission 201037) | Phyllosphere microbial communities from UC Gill Tract Community Farm, Albany, California, United States - DLSLT.R1 | ecosystem: Host-associated > Plants > Phyllosphere > Unclassified | place: USA... | reverse complement strand
GTCGCAGCAATCCGGGTATCGATCCGAGCCGGGTGCGCTCGCATGACATCGGCTTCAAGGCGGCGCCGCTGGACGGCCTGAGCGTGTCGGGCGCGTTCTATGCCATCGAGAACGACGACGAGATCATTAACACGGCGCCGGACGTGTTCGTGGCATCCGGCCAGACCACGCGCCGCGGTCTCGAATTTGACCTGCACTACCAGTTCAGCAGCGCGCTGAACACGTACCTGAGCTACGGCCGTATCCTGCGTGCGCAGCTGGACAATCCGGCGCCCGGCGCCGGCCCGCGCCTTTCGGTGCCGGAACACACGTGGAAAGCCGGCGTCCAGTACCGCACGGCGATGGGCCCGGGCCGGCTGTCGCTGAGTGGCGACGTGTACGTCACGGCCGGCAATCCCTATTACATGGGCACGCCGCTGTACGAGCGCGACATGCCGACCTATGTGCGCTATGACATGAAGGCGACCTACGATCTGGGCAAGTTCCAGGGCGCGCTGTTCGCGACGCTGCAGCCGCATGCGTTCGCCAGCGACATCGCGTACGGCACGGCCGGTGGCTTGCTGGTGACGACCGTGCCGCAGGCGACAGCCGGGGCGTCGCTGCGTTACTACTTCTGATCGTGGCTTGGTCGTCGGGCCGGGCGTCCGATTGAATTGATGCAGATCAACGACCGCCCAGTGCTGCAAGGTGTAATTTTGATGCTTGTCACATCAACGCTTCATCACAGCACATGCACCACACCCCATGCTATTTCCCCACCTGACCTGGCCCGCCAAAGCGCACGGCGGCGCCGCGCACCTCGTCCTGCTGTTTCTTCTTCAGGCTGCCACTGGCTCCGGCGCGCTCGCCAGCGACGCGCTCCCGTGCGCGCCGGAGGCTGTACAAGCTGACCATCTCCCCTCGTCCGCCGTGCCCTGGCTGTCCGGCGCGCATGGGATGGCAACCCAGGCACTGCAACTGCTGCGCGCGGCGCCCGAACACGGCCTCGATGCACGGCGCTACCAGGTGGAGCAACTTACGCAGCGGCTGGCCGGGCCGGACGGCCAATCGGCGGCCTTCATGCATGACCTGAACGGCGCCATGGTGCAGTACCTGTGCGATCTGCACAGTGGCCGCGCTGCCTGGGCCAGCCGGGTAGCGGCGGCGCCCGACACCGGCTTCGACCCGCGCCAGCGCCTGGCCACGGTGCACGATGCGCAAGGGCTGGCGCAGGCCATCGATGGCGCCGTGCCGGCCATTCCGTTGTATGGCAGGGTCAAGGCAACACTGGCGCAGTACCGGGCCTTGTCGAAGATGGCACCGGCGTGGCCCGCGCTGCCGCCTGTCGCGCGGGGCGGCATCCACGCAGGCGAACCCTATGCGGGTGCGTCCGCTCTCGCGGAACGACTGCGCTTGCTGGGTGACCTGGACGCCGGGTCGAGCCCGGTCAGCGACGGGATCTACACGCCAGAACTCGCGGGCGCCGTGCGGCGTTTCCAGTCCCGTCACGGGCTGGACGACGACGGCGTGCTGGGCGCCGCAACGGTCACGGCGTTGTCGGTGCCGCTCACGCATCGCATCGCCCAGCTGGCGCTGACGCTCGAACGCCTGCGCTGGTTGCCGCCGCCCCCGGCGCACGGGCGCGTGGTCGCCGTGAACGTGCCCACCTACCGCTTGTGGGCGTTCGATGCGCGGGACAACTTCGCAAACCCCGCGCTGGAAATGCGCGTGATCGTCGGCGCGCGCGGCCGCACGCCCACACCCCTGTTTATCGGCGCCATGCGCTACCTGGAATTTGCGCCCTACTGGAATGTGCCTGCCAGTATCCAGAAGAATGAAATCGTACCGAAGCTAACGCGCAATCCTGCCTATCTGCAGCAGAATGACATGGAGCTGGTGGGGCCGGACGGGCGCGTACTGCAGGCCGGCGCCGGCGCTGCGCTGAGCCAACTGCGGGCCGGCAGCGCCAGGGTCAGGCAGCGGCCTGGCCCACGCAATGTGCTGGGCGACGTCAAGTTCGCGCTGCCCAACCCGATGAATATCTACCTGCACTCCACGTCGGCCCGGGAGCTGTTCAAGCGCACGCACCGGGACCTGAGCCATGGCTGCATCCGCGTCGAACAACCGGCCGAGCTCGCGCAGTTCGTGCTGGCCGATCCGCAGCAGTGGAGCGCTCAACAAGTGGCCGCTGCCATGAGCGGCGGAAAGAACCGGACCGTCACCCTGCCTGCGCCGGTGCCGGTCGTGCTGTTTTATGCGACCGCGCTGGTCGACCGCGAGGGCCGGGCATTGTTCGCACCCGATATCTACGGGCGCGATGATGCGCTCATCGCTGCGTTGCAGCTGGAATGAACGCGCCGCCGTGGCGCGGCCACGGCGTTCCCCTGCGCCATCCCGTTCCACCTGACCACCGTTACACCACGGCGACTGTGTTCTTTACTTGTTTGCCAGCGTCGGTCTCCTGCTTGCCGGATGACGAGGTGGTGGCCAACGGCGTCTTCACTGCAGCACCGTGGACGGCGGCGGCCTGCGCCAGCAACGCATAGAAGATCGTGTTCATGCGGCGCATTTGCTTGGTATTCATGGGGGCTCCCTGATTGATGGATGAGCGCCATGTCGTATGGCAGTCACGGGATGCAGTGTGCAGAGATGGGGACGCAATTTCAATGATGCACGTCAAACATTGCCGTCACCGTCGCCCTCAGTGAAATAAACCTGCTGCGCCCTACCGCACCAGCACGTACCGGCCCGGCGCATCGTCTGCATCGGGCGCAACAACCGCCGTGGCGGCAATCTGCGCGCTTGCATGACGGCGCAGCCAGTGTTCCCAGGCCGGCCACCACGACCCCGGTTGCGACGGCGTGACGGCGCACCAGGTCTCCGGATCCAGATAACGGCCGTCGTGGACGCGCGTGGCGATCTGGTAGCTGTGCGCACCGTTCGTCAGCGGTGGATTGACGACACCGGCGTTGTGCCCGCCGCTGGTCAGGCAGAACGTCAGCTCGGCGTCGGCCAGCAGGTGCAGCTTGTACACGGACAGCCAGGGCGCGACGGTGTCGCGCTGCGTGCCCAGCACGAACATGGGCAAGTGCAGGTCAGAGAGCGCCACGGGGCTGCTGCCCGCGCGGTAGCGGCCCTGCGCCAGATCGTTGTCGAGATACAGGCTGCGCAGGTATTCGCTTTGCTGGCGGTACGGCATCCGGGTGGCATCCGCGTTCCAGGCCGCCAGGTCGCTGGTGACGCGCCGGCCCTTTCCCATCAGGTAGTTCTGCACCATACGCGACCAGACCATGTCCTTCGAATTGAGCAGCGCGAAGGCGCCTTCCATCTGCGTGCCGTCGAGATAGCCCTTGCCGGCCATGACGTTGTCGAGAAAGTTCAGCTGGCTCTCGTCGATGAACAGGCCCAGTTCGCCTGGCTCGCTGAAGTCGACCTGCGCGGCCAGCAGCGTCAGGCTGGCCAGGCGCTGGTCGCCGTCGCGCGCCATGGCGGCTGCGGCAATGGCCAGCAGCGTGCCGCCCAGACAGTAGCCCAGTGCCTGGATCGCGTGCCCGGGGCGCTGCGCGGTGACCTGGTCGATGGCCGCCATCACGCCCAGCGCCAGGTAATCGTCCATCCCGAGATCGCGATCGGCCGCGTCCGGATTTTTCCATGAAATCATGAAGACGGTGTGGCCCCGGTCGACCAGGTAGCGCACCAGGGAATTGGCCGGCGACAGGTCGAGAATGTAGTACTTCATGATCCATGGCGGCACCATCAGGACCGGCTCGGCGCAGACGGTCGTGGTGGTCGGCTGGTATTGCAGCAGCTCGATGAGGCGGTTGCGGTACACCACCTTGCCCGGTGTCACGGCCACGCCCCGGCCAGGTTCGTACCCCGATGGCGCCGTGGCGGCAGCGCCGCTGGCGTCCTCGATGGCATTGTGCAGACCCTTGACCAGATTCATGCAGCCAACGCGCCAGGTCTCCCTGAGCACCGCCGGATTCGTGGCCAGAAAATTGGATGGCGAAAACATGTCCAGCACCTGGCGCACGGCAAAGGTCCACACTTGCTCATGATGCCGCGTGACCCCGGGCACGCCGGTCGTGGCGTTGTACCACCACTGTTGCTCGAGCAAAAAAGCCTGGTAGATCAGGTTGAACGGCCATGTCTGCCACTCGGGCGCAGCGAAGCGACGGTCTTGCGGCAAGGGAACGATGCAGGGATCACCTGCCTGACCGGCATGGGTCGCAGCGCTCACGGCCAGGCGCAGCATCTTGCGCTGCGCCTTGCTGACCAGTTCGCGCTGCTTGTCGGGGGAGCCGGCCAGGTGCACCAGCCAGTCCGTGGCGGCCGCAGTCAGCGAGGCCGGGGACAGGCCCTGCGTCCACCAGGCGATCTGGGCGTGCAATGCACGGTCGAGATCGCGCACCGGGGCCAGGTCGGGGATGCCGGCGACAAGGTCACGCGGTTCAGCGCCAGCGGCGACGGCGCAGGCAGGTGTTGCGGGGATGCGAGGCATTGCAGTGTCCGGATGCACGACACCCTCTCAGCGAAACAGCAGGACCGGCAGAGGCGCGTGCTCGGTCACCCGCGCCGTCTGGCTTGCAAGAATATGCTCGCTGGCGCCGTGCCGGCCGTGCGAGCTCATGCAGATAAGGTCGGCATGATAATCGAGCGCAGCGCGCACGATTGCCTGCCAAGGTTCGGCGCCGCTCAGGACCTTGCATTCGCACGGCACGCCCAGCGTGCGCGCCGTGTCCGCCACCTGCTGCAGGATGCGTTCTGCGTGCGCCTGCGTGGCCAGCGCGGACACGGTATCAGCGCTGTCGGGGAGCGGAATGACGTGCACGGCCACCACAGCCGCGCCAATGCCGGCGGCAAACGCCATGCAGGTGGCCACCAGCGGCGTCATCGACAGCGAACCGTCGACCGGCAACAGGATGCGCCGGAACATGGGCTTGTGCCCGGGCGCTTCACGGGCCGGCAACGTCGTCATGAGCACGGGATCCGGGGTCGGGCGACGGGGTCGAAACGGGTCATGGAATGGGCCATGGTCATTCTCCGGAAAGAGGGTATCGGCGCCTGCCGTCGACCGATCGTCGGGCATCGGGTTGATCGTATGCGGACCGGCGCAATCGCCGATATGACCTGCATCAAAAATCGCCGGAACGCGCAGCGTGGTGTGCACGCGTGTCCTGCCACGCCCGGCAGATTTGATGCAGGTCAAATTCTTTCAAACGGGTCGGGCCAGGCGCAAAGGTAGCGCTGGACGCACCACAACATCGCGCCGTACGCTGGCCAGTCATGGCCATCCGGAGGTACAGCATGTGCTACAAGACCATCATCGTCCACGTCGACCATTCGCTGCATGCTGAGGCGCGCATGCGGTATGCAGCGCAACTGGCCGCACGCTGCGGCGCGCACCTCGTCGGCAGCGCCTTCTCCGGCATCTCGCGCTATGCCGAGGCCGGCATGACCATGATCCTGGCGCAGCAGCACGAACGGCGGAGCGACCACGACAGCGCACTGGCGCGCTTCGACGCCATCGCTGCTGCTGCGGGCGTGGCGAGTCACGAGCGGCGCTATGCCGACGACGAACCGGCCGGCGGACTGGCGCTGCAAGGCCGCTATGCCGACCTGGTCATCGTCAGCCAGACCGACCTCGCCGATCCGGCGGCAGCGCACCTGGCCGGGCCGGTGCCGGCGCAGGTAATCCAGGGCAGCGCACGGCCGGTGCTGGTGCTGCCTCATGCACGCCGCCACGAGACGATCGGCGGACGCATCATGCTGGCATGGGACGGCAGCGTGCAGGCCACGCGCGCCGTCGCCGGCGCCCTGCCCCTGCTGCGCGATGCTGGCCTGGTGGCGATCGTCCTGTTCCAGCCGCTCGAGGCGACCGGGCGCGAACCGGGCGCCGATCTCGCGCTGTATCTGGCACGCCAGAACGTGCGCTGCGAGGTGCACGTCGAGCCGTCGGCGATCGACGACGGCGCCGTCCTGCTGGCCTGCGCGGATTGCCTGAATGCCGACCTGATCGTGATGGGCGCCTACGGCCACACGCGGCTGCGTGAAATGGTCCTGGGGGGCGTCACGGAAACCCTTCTCGAGCGGATGACCGTGCCGGTGCTGATGGCGCACTGATGGCCACCGACCCCACCGCCGATGGCTTGAGCGCCACCGAGGCCGCGCACCGGATCGCCACGGACGGGCCAAACACGCTGGCCGAAACCGAACGCCGCACCTGGCGCCGCATCCTTGCCGACAGCGCCCGCGAGCCGATGTTCCTGCTGCTGGTGGGCGCGGCACTGCTGTACCTGGCGCTGGGGCAGCTCGATGAGGGCCTGCTGCTGTGCCTGATGGTCGCCGTCAGTCTTGGCCTGGCCCTGTACCAGGAAGGCAAGACCGAGCGCGCGCTGGCCGCGCTGCGCGACCTGGCCAGTCCGCGTGCGCACGTCCTGCGCGACGGCTGCTGGCACGTCATCGACAGCGCCGGCATCGTGGCCGGTGATCTCGTCGCCGTCCACGAAGGCGACCGCGTGCCGGCCGATGCACACTTACTCAGCAGTGCCGGACTGCAGGCCGACGAGTCGCTGCTGACGGGCGAATCGATGCCGGTCGACAAGGCCGCGACGGCGATGCTGTTTGCCGGTTCCCTGGTGCTGCAGGGTCACGCGATCGCCCGCGTAACGGCCACCGGCGCGCGCAGCGAACTGGGCCGGATTGCCGCGTCCCTGCAGTCGCTGCGCCCCGCGCCGTCTCCGCTGCAGCGCCAGAGCGCCGCGCTGGCGCGCGCGTTTGCCGTGCTGGGCATGGCCTTCAGCGTCGTCCTGGTGCTGGCGTACGGTCTGATCCGCGGCGACTGGCTGCAAGCCGTCCTGGCCGGCATCGCATTGGCCATGTCGATGCTGCCGGAGGAACTCGCGATCGTGATGACCGTGTTTCCCGCGATCGGCGCCTGGCGCCTGTCACGACAGCAGGTTCTGGTGCGGCGGCTGCCGGCGATCGAAACGCTGGGCGCGATTTCGGTCCTGTGCGTCGACAAGACCGGCACGCTGACGGCCAACCGGATGGACGTCGTGGCGCTGTACACGCACGGCGCGCGCCATCCGGTGACGACGCAACCCGTGCCGGCCGCGCTGGCGCCGCTGATTGAAACCGCGGTGCTGGCCAGCACCGCGACGGGACCGGACCCGATCGACCGGGCCGTGCAGCGGCTTGGCGCGGCGCATCTGGCGCCGGCGCAGCACCATCCGGACTGGGCGCTGGTGCACGAATACGGCGTGAGCGCGCAGCAGCGGGCACTGGTGCAGGTATGGCGGCGGCCCGACGGCGTCCTGATCGCTGCCGCCAAGGGCGCGCCGGAAACCGTGCTGGGATGGTGCAACGTTGCTGCCGAAGCCGGAGCCAGCGCCGGGCTGCTGGCTGCAGCATCGGCCATGGCGCAGGACGGCCTGCGGATGCTGGCTGTGGCGCACGCCACCCTGCCCGGCACCCGCTGGCCGGCCACGCCTGCCGCCATCGCGTTCACGCCGGCGGGCCTGCTGGCCCTGGCCGACCCGCTGCGGCCCGAGATTCCCGCTTGCGTCGCCCGCTGCGCCGGGGCCGGCATCCGGGTGGTGATGATCACGGGCGACCATCCGGACACGGCGCGCGCCATCGCACGACAGGCGGGGCTGGCCGACACGCCGGTGCTCACCGGCGCCGCGCTCGATGCGCTCGACGACGCGGCGCTGGACGCGCGCATCGGTGCGCTCACCATCTGCGCACGCATCGCACCGACCCAGAAACTGCGCCTGGTCCAGGCGTTTGCACGCAGCGGCGCCACGGTCGCCATGACGGGCGATGGCGTCAACGATGCGCCGGCGCTCAAGGCCGCCCATGTGGGCATCGCGATGGGTGGCCGCGGCACCGATGTGGCGCGCGAGGCGGCGGCGCTGGTGCTGCTGGACGACCGCTTCGCGTCGATCGTCGACGCCATCGGCGCCGGCCGCCGGATCCACGACAACCTGCGCAAGTCGATCCGCTACGTCATTTCGATGCATGCGCCGATCGCCGGCATGGCCATCCTGCCGATCCTCGCCGGCTGGCCACCGCTGCTGTATCCGATGCACATCGTGTTCATGGAGCTGATCATCGATCCTGCCTGCACGCTGGTGTTCGAGAACGAGCCGGCGGCGCCCGGTGCGATGCAGCGCCCGCTGCGCGCTGCGCAGGCACCGCTGTTTTCGCCCGGCGCCCTGGCCCGCACGCTGGCGATGGGCCTCGGCCCGCTGCTGGCCGTGGCCCTGGCGTATGGCTGGGCGCTGGGCACGCTGGCGCCGGCGCAGGCGCGCGCCTTCGGCTTCACCACGCTGGTGTTTGCCAACCTGTCGCTGATCCTGGTGAACCGCGCAGCCGGCGCCAGCCTGTTCGGTTCGCTGCGCCAGCCCAACCGGATTCTCTGGCTGGTCGTGGCCGCGGCCCTGGGCTTGCTGGCCCTGGCGCTGTACGTGCCGTGGCTGGCGGCCGTGTTCCAGTTTGCGGTGCTGGCGCCAGTGCTGGTCGCTGGCGCGGGCATCATCGGCCTGGCCGGCGCGCTGCTGCCGGCGCTGCTGTTACGCGGCATGGACACTGACCAGCTCGCTACGCGTAAGGATCTGCGTCAATAGCTAGTCAGTATCTTTTTGATGCAAATCAAGAATCGAGAAAAGATATGACCTGGCCGGCAGCTTGACCTCGACGCCGCACGCCAGCGGCGTTATTGTAAATACATCTACTCCCTCACGTCAGAACGCGATGATGCCCACGCCCCCCACGCAAGCAGCCTGCGCCAGTACTGCAGGGGAGCTGGCGGCATCCGTGTTTCATCACAGCCGCGATGCCATCATGATCACGGCCCTGGATGGTGAAATCCTGGCAGTCAACCGCGCATTCTGCGCCATCACCGGGTACACCGAAGATGAAGTCCGCGGCAAGAATCCGCGCATTCTCAAGTCGGGGGTGCAAGACCGCGCATTCTACGCGCGCATGTGGCAAGCGATCACCAGCCAGGGCTACTGGCAGGGCGAAGCCTGGAACCGGCGCAAGGATGGCACCCTGTTCGCCGAGCGCCTGACGATCGTCGCGGTCCCGGACGCCGATGGCAAGCCGCACCATTACCTTGCCATGTTCGCCGATGTGACCAGCGCCAGCATGCAGCGCCGCCGCCTCGAAGAGCGTGCCAACTACGATGTACTGACCGGCCTGCCCAACCGCGTCCTGCTCGGCGAGCGGCTCGAACAGCTGCTGGCCTGTGCGCGTGACGCCGCGTCCAGCGTGGCGCTCGCGTTTATCGATCTCGATGGTTTCAAACAGGTCAATGACAGCATGGGCCATCCGGCCGGCGACCGTCTGCTGGCCAGCATCGCCCAGAACCTGCGCGCTGCACTGCGCGGATCGGACACGCTGGCGCGCTTTGGCGGCGACGAATTCGTCGCCGCCCTGCCCGGCATGCACGACGACGCGCTGCTGGCCGCATTGCTCGCCCGCGTGGCCGTTGCCGCCCGTTCGCCAATCGTCATCGATGGCAAGGCGATCTGCCTGTCAGCCAGCATCGGTGTTGCCCTGTATCCAAGGGATGGCACCACACCAGCGCAACTGATTGCCCATGCGGACGCCGCGATGTACGCGGCCAAACGCGCGGCGCGCGGCGGCGCGCGCACCATCCATGTCTCTGCGGCCGGCATGGCAGGCGGAAAGCGTCACCACCATGAGGTATTACCACCATGAATGCTCCGTTACGCGTGCCCCCCGTTCCGGCCCCGCCCGACTTGCTGTCGGTCATGAAAGGCCGGTGCGGCGACTGCAACACGAGTGGCCTGTGCCTGTCCACGGGCCTCGACGCGGGCAGCAAGATGCGTTTCGACCGGCTGGTTGGCCAGCATCGCCGCATCGCGGGCGGCGACACGCTGTATCGCACCGGCCAGCCGCTGCGCAGCCTGTACGCGCTGCGCTGCGGCTTCTTCAAGACCCGCCGGCGGGGGCCTGCAGGCGACCAGATCACCGGCTTCCCGATGGCCGGCGAACTGATGGGGCTGGAAGCGGTGGGCACGGGCATCCACCAGTCCGACGCGATCGCGCTCGAGGACAGCATCGTGTGTGAACTGCCGTTTGCGGCGCTCGAACGCCTGTTCGAAGACATTCCCGGTCTGCATCGCCGCTTCTACCGGCTGATGAGCTGCGAAATCAACCGGCAGCAGCACCTGATGCAGTTGCTTGGTCATATGCGCGCCGAGCAGCGGATGGCAACGTTCCTGGTCGACATCGGGGCGGCGTACGCGATGCGCGGCTATTCTCCCGCGCAATTCCAGCTGCGCATGTCGCGTGAAGACATCGGCAGCTATCTCGGCCTGACCATCGAAAGCATCAGCCGCCTGCTGGCCCGCTTCACCAAGCTGGGACTGATCACGGTCGACAAGCGCGCCATCGTGCTGAACGATCCGGCGCGGATTGCCGAGATGGCAAGCGGCTTCTCGCCCTGCAGTCCGATGGTCTGACCGGCCATGCCGCCAGGGCACGCTGGCGGTTTTGATGCACTTCATGGAAGTTGTGGCCCCTCCCAGTCATCCTCGTGAAAGTCACGGCCGCGCGACAGCAAGCACGACGACACCGGAGGTTTTCATGAACATGATGAACGCAGCAGTCTTCACCGGCCCCGGCCGCATTATCCTGGACCGCAAACCCGTCCCGGTCGCCGGTCCCGGCGAGGCCGTCATCAGGATCACGCTGACGACGATCTGCGGCACCGATGTGCACATCCTGAAAGGCGAATACCCCGTCAAGGCCGGGCTGACGATCGGGCACGAGCCGGTGGGCACGATCCATGAACTGGGCCCGGGCGTGACGGGCTACCACATCGGCCAGCGCGTGATCGTGGGCGCCATCACGCCCTGCGGCCAGTGCCATACCTGCCTGGACGGCCACCAGTCGCAGTGCGGTGGCCGCGCCATCGGCGGCTGGCGCTTCGGCAATACGATCGACGGTTGTCAAGCCGAGTACCTGAAGGTGCCGTTCGCGATGGCCAACCTGGCGCCGATTCCCGACGGCCTGACCGATGAGCAGGTACTGATGTGCCCCGACATCATGAGTACCGGCTTCGGCGGCGCCGAACACGGCGGCATCCGCCTGGGCGACACGGTCGCCATTTTCGCCCAGGGCCCCATCGGCCTGTGCGCCACCGCCGGCGCGCGCCTGCGCGGCGCCAGTTGCATCATCGTCGTCGACGCTGTCCCGGAACGCCTGAAGATGGCCCGGCAACTGGGGGCCGATCACGCCATCGATTACCGTGACACCGAGCCGGTCGGGGAAATCATGCGGTTGACAGGCGGCCAGGGCGTCGACGTTGCCATCGAGGCGCTCGGCACCCAGCAGACGTTCGAACACTGCCTGCGCGCCCTCAAGCCGGGCGGCACCCTGTCGAGCCTGGGCGTGTACTCCGGCAAGCTGTCGCTGCCGGTCGATGCCTTCGCGGCCGGACTGGGCGACCAGTCGCTGGTCACCACGCTGTGCCCCGGCGGCAAGGAGCGCATGCGCCGCCTGATGGCCATCGTCGCGTCCGGCCGCCTCGACCTGCAACCGCTGATCACCCACCGCTTCCGGCTCGAGCAGATCGAAGAAGCGTACGACCTGTTTGCCAATCAGCGCGACGGCGTGCTGAAGGTGGCGATCACGCCCTGACGGCTGGCCCGCCCGACCATGTTCGCCACGTAAGCAACCGAGGGGAAATCCATGTCCTACCAATCGATTCTCGTCCACGCCTGCCAGCCGGAACTGGCGCAGGCACGCTACCGGCTGGCAGCAGCCATCGCGCTGGCCGAGAACGCGCGCCTGACCGGCATCGCCCTCTCGGGTGCGATCGAATTCATCGTGCGTTGCAGCGCGGCTGCCGCCGTGGCGCCGATCGGGCCGGACGACTACAACTTCCTGACCGACAATGCGCAGCGCAACCTGACGGACTTCGAACAAGCGGTACGCGCCGCTGGCGTCGTGCCGTTGAAAAGCAAGCTCAGCGATGAATCGGCGATCCGTGCCTTGCCGCTGGAAGCGCGCTTTTGTGATCTGCTGCTGATCGGCCAGGTCACGCATCCCGATGCGATCCTGGCCGACGACTACTCGCTGGCGCGCAATATCCTGATCCAAGCGCCCTGTCCCGTGATGGTAGTGCCGTCTGCGACCACCGTCACCGGTGTGCCCGCCCGGCCCCTGATCGCCTGGGATGGCAGCATGGAAGCGAGCCGGGCCGTACGCGCCGCCCTGCCCCTGCTGCGCCGCGCGGCCAGCGTGACGGCGGTGTGCTTTCATCCTCAGAAATATGGTGGCGATCAAGGTCTGGCAGGCACGCAGCTCGCAAGCTACCTGGCTTGTCACGGCATCGAAGCCGAGGTGCTGACACCGGCACCGGCGCTGACCGGCAGCATCGGCGATGCACTGCTCGCGCTGGCAGCCACGGGGGAGCACGACCTGATCGTCATGGGCAACTTCGGGCATTCGCGCTTCCGCGAGCTGGTGTTGGGCGGCGTGACCGAAACGGTGCTGGCAGGTACGGTTGTGCCGGTGCTGACAAGCCACTGATCTTGGACGGCACGATTGCAAAGCAAGATGGATGTGACTGCGTATGCACCGACAACGCCGGGAAGGCAAGTACAAAAGCAAACGGGCCCCGAAAGGGCCCGTGCGATAAATTCTGGAGGCGAGGATCGGAGTCGAACCGACCTAGACGGCTTTGCAGGCCGCTGCATAACCGCTTTGCTACCTCGCCAGAGGATTTGATGCGCTCGTGATGCGGGCGGTTATGCACCGCATCAACAAGGGAAGACTGGATCTTCCTGGAATTCTGGAGCGGGAGAAGAGGCTCGAACTCTCGACCTCAACCTTGGCAAGGTTGCGCTCTACCAACTGAGCTACTCCCGCTGAGGAGTACTGATTTTACGACGCCATTTGCAAGACACTGGAGCGGGAGAAGAGGCTCGAACTCTCGACCTCAACCTTGGCAAGGTTGCGCTCTACCAACTGAGCTACTCCCGCTTAGAGCCATGCAATTACTGATCACATCTACTG